>JAEEGL012581104.1_pt1 | contig 10035 bp, 10 predicted proteins | sample 9134231 | NCBI WGS metagenome assembly JAEEGL01 (sample SAMN16246548, study PRJNA631951) | gut metagenome | biome: gut microbiome; feature: rumen; material: fiber-attached | host: Bos | place: Iran: Karaj | collected 2018-10 | reverse complement strand
TTTCCTGGTCTATCAGCTGAAGAAGACGTGCTACCCCTTGGAGAATATGACCACCGAGGAAGTCTCGACCGACACGCTCAACAGCATTGACATCATGGACGAGAACCCGCTGCCGCTGCTCTACCAAAGTGGCTATCTGACGCTGAAGAGCTACGACAAGGAGTTTGACCTCTACACTTTGGGATTCCCCAACCGTGAGGTAGAGCAGGGCTTCATCAAATACCTTTTGCCGTTCTATACGCCCAAAACAGATCAAAAGAGTAGGTTCGCAGTTTCCCAGTTTGTAAAAGACGTGCGCTGTGGCGATGCAGAAGGCTTCATGCACCGTCTGCAGGGCTTCTTTGCTGGCGGCGACTATCAGGTAGTGGGCGACACGGAGAAATATTTCCAGAACACGCTGTATGTGTTCTTCCGACTTCTGGGATTCTATGTCGATGTGGAGCGGCATACAAGCAACAGCCGCATGGATGTACTTATACAGACACCTGACTACATCTATATCCTGGAGCTAAAGGTGAACCAGACGGCAGATGCAGCCTTACAGCAGATAGAGGAAAAAGGCTACGTCCTGCCTTTTGCCTCTGATCCTCGCCAGTTGTTCAAAATCGGCATCAACTTTTCAACAGACACCAAGCTGATTGATGACTGGAAGATAGCATAGGTTTGGGCCATCCATTATCGTTCAATCATGTACGATCAAGAGTTTCAGGGCGATGTTCTTTATATGATGCTTTACGCGGTAGTGGCAGCTTTGAATTTGGTTGCCTGCTGCTATCTGCTGCTACGCAGGGGTAACGCTTTTGCCCCTGATATTACGTCGCCAGTGCGTTTGCGCCGGTGGACTGCAGTCTTCTTTGCCTTCATGACTTTGAGCCACTTGTGGTATATGCCGAGCATTTATCTCACCTCAAGCGATGATAGGATGCTGTGCTATCTCGTTGGCGGAATGCTCGATTGCATAACGACTTTCCCTTTGGCGATAGTCATATTGTTCACTATGCTGCAAGACCGCAGGCGCCCGCTGTGGACTGCATGGGTGATGGTTGCACCTCCCGTTGTAATGATGGCCTTGAACATTGTCAACCATAGTGAAGCCCTTGTGCCAATCTTTAATTTATATTGGCTATTGTTGGGTATTGGCTTAATAATATATATAGTACGCGCGACGAGACAATACGGACGCTGGCTGCGCGACAACTATGCCGACCTGGAGCATAAGGAGATTTGGCAGAGCATGGTGGTATTGGCCGTCATCATGCTGGGGTTCGGCATCTATACGTCTGAAATTGGTGGTCTGGCCAACAAATACATCGTTCAGGTGAACAACATCTTACTGATATGCTACCTCTTGTGGCGGGTTGAAACCTTGAGTGACCTGAGTAGCCTCACCCCCGACCCCTCTCCTTGGGAGAGGGGTCGGGGGTGAGGCTATTGGCTCATTATTAAAACGATATTGCGAGGAACCACAGCTTTATTTGCAACACGACATTTCCGCTATGCAACTCGCCATGAAGATTGGCACCAATCGTGTCTATCTCAGTAAACACTTTGCCTCGCAGGGTACCACTTATAGTACCTATATCAACGGTCTACGCATCCAGCACTTCGTCAACCTTTACCATGAGGCCGTCGCGAACCATCAGCCTGTAACGGTCCAACAACTGGCCTACAAGAGTGGTTTCCACAGTTACAGCACATTTAATGCTGCATTCAAACAGATTATGGGAATGACTGCCACAGAGTGGATGCGTGCTTCAGAATTGTAAAAAATCAATTCAGAATTGTAAAAACTTGCCTGCCAAGGCTATTTGGGTTATTGTGATTTCAAAGGAAATAGCCTACCTTTGCACAATAATTCCCAAAATTCATGTTTACCAAAAAAAGTATTACAATGAGAAAATTAAGAATGTGGATGAATGCCGCCATCCGACCATTGGTGCTCACCATGGTCTTTTGCGGCACGACAATGGCGCTCACTTCATGCAGCAGCAAAGACGACAACCCGGTACCTTCAAATCCTGAAAGCGAGAATAAGGCTCCCGATTACAGCGATAAGAATAACTGGTTGAGGCAGCCAACACCAACAAAGGATGTCGATGTGTTCTATGTCTATCCTACGGAATATAACGATGCTTCCCAAGAGGCTTTTACGTTTGCCGACATCAATAACGCGTCTATGAGAGAAACTGCCCCAAGGACCTATCTCGTGCAGGGTACGGTCTTTGAGGATGTGGCCAATGTCTTCGCTCCTTATTACAGACAAGTCAATATGGTTTCATTGGCCACACTGCCTGTTGCTGCACGAAACGCAGCCCTCGCCAGCATTCCCAAAGAAGATGTGTTTGCCGCCATCGACTACTATTTTAAGAATCTGAATGGTGGACGTCCCTTCATCCTCGCAAGTCATTCCCAAGGTTCGGTGATGCAGAGCTTTGTGCTTGCAGAGTATATGAAAGCCCATCCTGAGTATCTGAAGCGCATGATTGCAGCTTATGCGATTGGCTATTCGTTTACTGATGATTATTTCAAAGCCAACCCACACCTCAAATTCGCTGAAGGAGCCGATGATACCGGCGTCATCATATCGTGGAATACCGAGTCTTCAGCCAACGAGGGTCAGAATAACTTAGTTGTTCTGCCAGGTGCCATCGCCATCAATCCCATCAACTGGAAGCGGGATGAAACCTATGCGTCGGCAGAGGAAAACCTGGGTGGCTATCTCTTTAACTATGAAAAAGGACAGCTTGAGATTGTTCCTCACGCAGCAGACGCACAGGTCAATCTGAAGAGAGGTGTTGTTATTACAACAACCAAGGTTGTAGCCCCTGTATCTGGCACTACCGCTTTCGGACCTGGTAGCTTCCATGAAAATGACTATGATCTTTATTACAACAATATCAAGGCCAATGTAGCCACAAGAGTTGCAGCATACAAAAAAAGTGCGAAATAATGATGAAAAAAAACTATTGTGCATAGCTGCTGTAAGCATACTCATCGGAATGGGTATGCTTGCCAGCTGCTCTGTGAACGACAACCCAAGTAAGGAAGATGCTTCCCAAAAGGCCGACCTCGTAGTCTATGGCAAGATTTTTACTGCTGAGGGCAATCAGATGGTAGAAGCCTTTGCTGTGAAGGACGGCAAGTACGTTTATGTAGGTGACAAGGCGGGAGCTGAAGCCTACGTTGAAGATGGAAAGACCGAGGTGGTGGACTACACCGGCAAGGGACTTGTGATGCCCGGCTGCGGCAACGGCCACGCACATTATTCGATGGGTTATGCCATCAAGTCGGTCGGTACAACGTTTGGAATGGATGTTACCGTAGATGCGCAATACGCTGATACACGTTTACTATGTCAATGAACCGGATTATAAGCGCATAGCCGATTACAACATCTATGTCAGCGAAGGATTTCTGTGGCACCATGCCTCGAATGAGGAGCTGGAAGCTGCGCCGGGGGTTCTGCCAGCAAACCTCGCCGGCAGGTGCTATCCGATGAAGTCATTCTTCGACTACGGCATCAACATCTCTTCACACTCGGACTACCCCGCATTGGCCGGTGCTCCTGACGACCCGTTCGGCATTATGGAAATAGCCGTCACTGGTGTAATGGTTGGCGAGAACGGCAAGCCCGTGTGGCCGGAAGAGCTCCTGACCCGCGAGCAGGCCCTCACCGCCCTGACCATCAACGTAGCCAAGCAGATGTTCATCGAGAATGAGCGTGGTAGCATCAAAGAAGGGAAATATGCCGACTTCCTACTCGTCGATAAAGACGTGCTGACCTGCCCCGTGACGGAGATTCACGCTGCCAAGCCTGCCGCCACCTACTTCGAGGGAAAAAAGGTATATTCGATGTAAATAACAAGCAAGGTCTATTTTCAATCTATTCTCCAAATTAGCCAAATGCATCTTAATTTAGATGCGTTTGGCTAATTATTGCTATAATATTTGGCCAAACGAATCTTTTTTCATACCTTTGCGGCTGAAAATAAACGTTATCGGTTATGATTGGACGCAAAAGTGAATTCGAGAAACTGCAATCGGCCATGGATAAAGACAGGGCACAACTGATTGCTGTTTATGGCAGACGAAGAGTTGGAAAGACGTTTCTTGTCAATGAGTTCTTTGAGGGTAAGTTCATCTTCAAGCACACAGCTGTGTCACCTGTGGACGATGCGACGAGGAAGCGGAAAAAGAACATCTTGAAACTGCAGCTTCAGGAGTTTTATTTTTCCATGCGGACTTATGGACTGGATAGCAGCGAGCGTGTCCCGACCAGTTGGCAGGAGGCGTTCTATATGTTGGAACAACTCTTGGAGAAGAAAGACAACGGCAAGCGTCAGGTCATTTTCATTGATGAACTGCCATGGATGGACACCCCCAAGTCAAACTTCATGCCAGCCTTCGAACACTTCTGCAATGATTGGTGCCTCGCCCGCAAGAACTTCAAAACGGTGGTGTGCGGCAGCGCAACGTCCTGGATACTGGACAAACTAATCAACAACAAGGGAGGCTTGTATGGCAGAGTGACGCTGCCCATCTATCTTTCACCATTCACATTGTATGAATGTCGCGAGTTCTTCAAGGCCGATGGCCTCCATTTCGACGAGTTCGATATCTGCCAGGCTTATATTGCCTTCGGTGGCATACCATTTTATCTGGACCAGTTCAGGAAAGGCCTGAGTATGGCACAAAACATCGACGCTATCCTCTATGATGCGGGTGCGCCGCTCAAGGAAGAGTTCGGCCGGCTGTTCACCTCCCAGTTCTCAAGCCCGGATGAGCTGCAGCGCATTGTGACAATACTCGCCACGAAGCGCATCGGTTTCACACGCGATGAACTCATCAAGCGAGGCAAGTTCTCTTCCGGAGGCTCTTTGACGGAGAACCTGGCGGCATTGCAGAAGAGCCGTCTGATCATGGAATACATCCCTTTCGGTGAATCTGCTGCGAGGTATAAACTCACCGACCCGTTCTGTATCTTCTACCTGAGTCATGTCAGGGGCAATACCGACAATCCCGCATACTGGCAGACGCACGAGAAGTCGCCCTCCATCATCTCATGGATGGGCTTCGCCTTCGAGGATTTGTGCTGGACCCACATCAGGCAGATTAAGCACGCCCTGGGTATTGACGGGGTCATCACGAAGGAATCACCATGGAACATCCCTCCCGATTCTAAGATGGATCTGATTATCAACCGGGACGACCGTTTCATCTGCTTGTGTGAGATGAAGTTCACCCGAGGGGATTTCGAGGTCACGAAGAGTTACAACAAGACCCTCCTTGAACGAATGGAGCGCATACAGGAAATTGTAGGAAACAAGAAAACCGTCATGTCCGTACTGGTTACCACTTACGGTTTGAGGCAGAACGAATATGCCTCCCGCTTCGACAGGACTGTCACGATGGAGGATTTGTTCCAGAAATAATTGGCAGGATAATTGGCCGTGTCACTATTTTTATTTACTCTTGCCAACGGAATGAACAAACGGGAAAAACTAAACAAACGCTTTCATTACAAAGGCTACACAGGAAGTGTAGAGTACAGCGAGCAAGACAACTGCCTATTTGGGAAAGTGCAAGGATTACGGAGATGGCACGGTGGACGTGGCCGACATCGCTACGGTGATAGACATCATGGCTAAAAACGCAAGAAGACTGAACAATGATGACTGAATGATAATAATCATAGCGTACAGATAAGCATTCCTCCCCTGCACAGATAAACGTGCAGGGGAGGTTGATTATGGCAAATTATCGCAATTAGAAAATGCGGAATTGGTAAATCATCGCATCTTACGTGGTTAATGTTTGGTAAATTATCGCATTTTACAATCCCTTTTTGTAATTTTGCACCCATAAACGCCGCAATTATGAAGCGGCTCTATGAAAGGATTGTTCATTTTTGTATCATCATTTAAAAATCTGGGCGAATGTTGGTTAAAACATATAGTGCAGCCGTGATGGGTTTGGAGGCTACCACCATCACGTTGGAGACGAATTTGATAAAAGGTACTAACTTCAAGATGTCGGGCATGGCCGACATAGCCGTGAAGGAGAGCTATGACCGCATACGGGCAGCATTGCCCAACATTGGCTTCCGGGTTCCAATGGCAGATTTGACCATCAATCTTTCACCAGCCGATATAAAGAAGGAGGGCAGCAGCTTTGACTTGCCCATGGCCGTGGGTATTATTGCTGCCGACGGGGGGATGGACTGCACCCGGCTGGGCGACTATATGATGGTGGGCGAGCTGGGACTTGATGGCACCATAAAGCCTGTACGTGCCGTGCTCCCCATAGCCATCAGGGCCCGGAAGGAGAAGTTCAAGGGGCTGATAGTGCCTGAAGAGAATATCCGTGAGGCCGCCGTGGTGAACAACCTCGACGTCTATGGCATGAAGAATCTGGCCGAAGTGGTTTCCTTCTTGAATGGCAACTCCTCGTACGAGCCGATGGTCGTCGACACCCGCAAGGAGTTCTACGAGCAGCAGTACAGCTTCGACCTTGACTATGCCGACGTGAAGGGACAGGAGAGTGTGAAGAGAGCCTTGGAGGTGGCTTCGGCTGGGGGGCATAATGTGATTCTCATCGGCCCGCCAGGCAGTGGTAAGTCCATGATGGCCAAGCGATTGCCCAGTATCCTGCCTCCGCTTACCCTTGCCGAGAGCCTCGAAACCACTCAGATACACTCCGTGGCAGGAAAACTGGGTGCTGGCATGTCGCTTATCTCCCAGCGGCCTTTCCGCAGCCCGCATCACTCAACGTCGCAGGCTGGGTTGGCTGGCGGTACTTCAAAGGCAGTGCCTGGAGAGGTGTCCTTGGCTCACAATGGTGTCCTCTTCCTGGATGAGCTTACCGAGTTCAATCGGGCAACGTTGGAAATCCTCCGTCAGCCCTTGGAAGACCGTAAAATTACGATTACCAGGGCGCAATATACTATTGAGTACCCCTGCTCGTTCATGCTGGTAGCCTCCATGAACCCCTGTCCTTGCGGGTATTACGGCGACCCCACCCACCATTGCGTCTGTACGCCAGGTCAGATTAGCCGTTATCTCTCTAAAATCAGTGGGCCTTTGCTCGACCGCATCGACATTCAGGTTGAGTGCGCAGCCCTTAGTTACGATGACCTGTCGAAGGCTCCCAAGGGTGAGCCGTCCTCTGTAATCCGAGAAAGAGTGCTGAAGGCACGAAAGCTACAGGAGCAGCGATTCATGGGGGTGAAGGGGGTGCATTGCAACGCTCAGATGACTGAAAGGATGATACATCAATATGCTGAACCCGACGAAAGCTCTTTGACCCTATTGCGTATGGGGATGGAGCGGCTGAAGCTCTCCGCACGAGCCTATAATCGCATCTTGAAGGTTGCCAGAACCATAGCTGACCTCGCTGGCTCCGAGAAAGTCGAGTCCGTGCATATTGCCGAAGCCATTGGGTATCGTAACCTCGACCGTGGCGACTGGGCTGAGAGAGGGTTGTAGTTAACTCATGAGTAGCTCAGAGAATCTTTATGATGTCTCGCAGGTTGTCCACGATGAATGTGGGCATCTGCGGGATGTCTTTTTTGTCGATAGCCCAACGGTTGAACAGCATGGCATCAAGGCCGGCAGTGAGGGCACCGAGGATGTCGCTCTGCAGATTATCGCCAATCATCAAGGTCGTTTCACGGCAGGCCCCAGATACCTTGATGGCATAATCGAAATAGAGTGGGGAAGGCTTGTTCACGCCAGCATCCTCGCTCAGGATAATGGTGTCGAAGTAGTCACGCAGACCGCAGGCATCTAGTTTCTTGTACTGTACTTCATGGAAGCCGTTGCTGCATATATGCATCCGGTATCCCTTTCCCTTCAGGTAGTCCATCAGCTCGTGAGCACCTTCGATAACACCTGGCTTCGAGGAACAGTAGTCGAGGAAACGATCGTTCATTTCCAGGCAAAGGGCCTCGGTCACCTCAAGGTCTTGTCCTTTGCTGAGTGGACGCCGGAAGCGTTCCACTATCAGATAATCGCGCGTAATCTCACCTTTGGCATATTGTGCCCATAGGTCAATATTGGCCCACCAATAGGCATCGTAGAATACTTGTGGGTCGGCAAAATACCTTTCAAGATGGAATTCCTCGAAGGTCTCGCTCAAGGCCATCTCGGCATTACCGTGAGTGTCGTAGAGCGTATCATCAAAATCAATAAACAGGTCTTGGTAGCGCATCGGAGTGATGCCCTCACGACAGCCTGGTTCTATTCCTGCAACAATATTTTTCTTCATACGCGCTGCAAAGTTACTGAAAAAGCTTGTTAAGAGCAACGGATTTTGGAGAATTAACGCAATTCGGCCATAAAATAAAGGCAAAACAGGGAAGAATGAGGAAGTACAAAAATGAGGGTAACGCAAAATTGGGAGGATTGGTGAAGGAGTTAGGTTGCCAAATCGTAACCCTAAAATCGTCTCGAAGATGAGGTTAGATTTCGATAATTGATAACGTAAATCAGGGCAGAACGCAGCACTTTTTACCGCCCGTTGGTACCCTCCCCGAGATACTCAGTCTCGTGGTCCCTCCCTTATTCCAGAAGCGTGTGGGAAAGGACAGGGTTGCAAGTACGTTGTTGGCCATGCAGCGGTCACGAAAGGACGTTGCCGAGTTCATCCTGTCACATTACCGTCGCACGGACATGTCGATGCTGGAACTGACGCCGGAGTTTATCAAGGATTTTTCCGTTTATCTCAGCACAGAACGAGGGCTGGCTAATGCCACTATCTGACAACGCTGCATGTGGCTGAAGGGTGTCGTGCTGAGGGCACACTACAACGGCAAGATTCCCCGTAACCCCTTCGCACAGTTCCACATCAGCCCCAACTGCAAGGAAAGGGAGTTCTTGACCGAAGACGAACTGAAAGCCGTCGTGACGCATGAGTTTGAGGATGACAATCTTGCCTTTGTTCGTGACATCTTCGTCTTTGTCTGCTTTACCGCCCTATTGTTCATTGATGTGAAGGAACTGACTACGGACAACATCGTAGATATCAACGGCGACAAGTGGATAATCGGCCATCGACACAAGACGGGTATACATTTCCAAGTGAAGCTGATGGATGTACCCTTACAGATTGTCGATCGCTACAAACACCTACAGGAAGACAAGTTGGTGTTCGGCAAGATGAATTATTGGTCGATGTGCAAGAAACTGAAGAAGGTCATGGAAGCCTACTGTCCGATGAGCTTGCTCAACCTTGATGTGCGGCATCTCCCATTGCGGCATTGGGGCCATAAGGGGGTAGTAGGCTACCCCTATTGTGGCATCAATCCGCATGGGTGGGATTAGGCTACACCCTTTTAAGGAACCAGTTGCAGCATTGGAAACAGAAAACTATGCGGAAATTACTCCAATATTGCAAAAAAACATTGAGGTCGGACATATTATGTCCGCACCTCCCCATATCTTTGCCCCCCAGAAACTTAAAATATAAGCAGATTATGACGTTAGATATTGTAACCAAAGGTATTCCCTACCTCCACATGGCTATTGTTGCAGCTATGGTGTTTGCAGGTGTCCCCAGAATCTTTTCACATACAGCATTGATTTGGGGAGCATGTGCTATTATGTCAATTCCTCTCACTGAGGAAGAATTTTACTTGGAAATCCCTGCCTTATGGCGATACAGACATCTGTTTGGCTTGGGAGTTTGCTTTATGATTTCACAGAGTGTTTAACTTAAAGAATAGTAATTATGAATAATGAAGAAATTAATGAATTAGTTGATAACATGTCTTTTGAAGAAAAGGACTACATGTACAAGAAGATAATAGAGTCAAACTTATTTGACGAGTTACGTAGAAAAGCCGCCTCTTGGTTAAAGATTCAGCATATTCCATATAAACTGATCCATACAGAGCAAGTGCCTTATACGCCACTCATGCGTAATTTCTTGTATACATTTGAGTTTTGCCGTCGTCGTTATGTAATCACAGATGATTTGGACTTCACTATTGCTGGCCATTACTTCGATAATGACAAATTCCTATTTCTCCTTCAACAT
>JAEEGL012348051.1_pt1 | contig 10035 bp, 8 predicted proteins | sample 9134231 | NCBI WGS metagenome assembly JAEEGL01 (sample SAMN16246548, study PRJNA631951) | gut metagenome | biome: gut microbiome; feature: rumen; material: fiber-attached | host: Bos | place: Iran: Karaj | collected 2018-10 | reverse complement strand
ATCTAGGCTGTAGTACGAATCCCTGCTCTTCAAGTTTTTCTTTAAGATGAGTCAGAATCGGTTGTCTATCGTTATAAGCAGAAAACGTATATATCAGATTTGTCCCATGTTGCTTATGTAAATTAATTTTTCATTTCGCATCAGAGATGTACGAAAATAATCGCGCAGCACAAAGTAAAGTGTCGACTGATCAACAATTGTAGGTCGTACATCCGGCTCATTCATATGAATGATAGTGTTCCCGGCCGAATGGAATGTTGAGATGATACAATTAATCCCCAAATCTTTTTGTATTCTCTCTTTAAGCTCATTTACCGCCTTGTTTGTATACGAAATAACAAGAATCTGATTCGGGTCTATCCCCTTCCTGTCGACCAGGTATTTTACTTTTGCAGCCACAGTCGTTGTTTTACCAGCTCCTGCACCAGCAATCACAAGACAGTAATCCTCATCTGTTAATACAACCCGACGCTGATCCTCGTCAAGTGATATTGCGGGGTCAACAGACTTAAGAACATTATCGAGATATTCTTTCTCGCGCGTCATTGCGGAGGAAATATATTCCTCGTTATGACTGTCTACATGGAATTCCGCATTCTCATACAAATCCAGAACATTCTCAACATCTACACTTTGAAGACCATTTTTCTTGCAGAACTCTTCAAGCATTTCACTGCTCTTCAAAACATGGAAAAAATCAACAATTTGAGAGTACTCTTGCAACTTGTTCAGGTATTCACTCTTAGCTACATATTTCTCCATAGCTAAAAGAGACTCAAAGAATACTTTACACTCCATGAGCTTCTGAACATTTTCGTTTTGAGGTTGATTAGGTACATTATCCGGCGTTGCCTGGAGTGTATCATTTTTGACACCCGATCTACTCCGAAATCTGTCGAAAAATCCCATCGCTTTAGGTCCCGCTTCCCTCTAAAGAATCTACTTTTTCAAATAAGCGTCATACTTCGCAGAACTCCCCTTTGCCTGCTCGGCCGGGTATTTCGCTTCGTTCTGATCCATCTTGGAATTGATAATCTCATCTGCATCCAAGCCCAGTTTATCTAACATGTTCTGGCAATAAACCATTACATCCGCCAGTTCTTCCTTCACATGTTGAAGGTCATACTCTGTGTCGCTCCACTGAAAACATTCCAGTAGTTCAGCGGCCTCAATAACGATGGATTTTGCCAGGTTCGAAGCGGAATGAAACTGATCCCAATCCCTTTCTTCTGTAAATTTTCGAATTCGTTCTATGGTTTGCTGATTCATTTCTTCACCTGTCCTAATCTCTTTCGCAAATAATCTCTCAGTGCTGTATCCGTACAGTAGATATAGCATCCCTTCATACCACGAGTCAGAAGCGTCCGGTATGTGTTTTTGATAATTTCATCCGCTCTCCGCAACGCTTCTTCCGGATTTTCACGATATAACTTTTTGATACCTTTGAGAGACTGATCAGTAGATGCCCGCTTTGTAAAATCAGTAACTACATGACCATCTTCATACCGGATGTCATCTCCCATAATCACACCAACATAATCGAATTCCAGTCCTTGAGAGGTATGAATGCATCCGGCTTCGTTAATAGAAGTTTCACTGACCGCAAAGGGCTCTCCACTACCCAGATTCCAGCTGATTTCAAAATCACCGATCTTAATGTCGTGATAGTTTGTATTGTTCTGCTCTTTCTTTGCCCACTCCCAGCAATAACCGGCAAGGATTCGTGCACGATTCGTTGCCATGTTTTTCTCGATGACGATCTTCCGCATCTCATTCGGCGAATCACAGACACGAATGTCATAATCAATTCCTTCAAGATCGTAATTTGCTGTTTCGCGGATATCCAGGACATTATCCAACCATGCAAGGTAGCCATCTGATCCGTTACAGCGGAACTGTGATAGCAGCTCCAAATAATGAACTTCTGTCCCCTCTTCCTTGCACCATTTCTCAATCTCGGCGATAGAACCGATATCGTTCATAGTGACTCGCTGGCTCTCATCAATAAAGAAAACGCTACAATACGCAGCATGGATAATTTCCTTGATCTGATTCTCGCCCAGGTTCTGGAACATACCGGATTTTTCGTTCAACCGATGTGCTTCATCAACCAACAGGGTATGCGCCATATTGTTTCCGGCATCCACATAACTACCGGAACCTTTGAACATGTTATCCACACTACTCTTCTTAATCTGTCCTTTGAGTTTCTTCAGGAAGACCTGTCGCGGAGCGCTGTTCTTAGATACATATTGAACCATCTGGTCTCGTTTGGTTAGTTCCGCCAACAGATTGATGGCGATGACGGATTTCCCGGTTCCGGGACCGCCCTTAACAATAATGGTTCGCTTCTTATAATCTTTTTGGGATTGTAATGACAGCCGCAGAATTTCTTCATAAGCAACCTTTTGTTCATCAATCATGACGAACTCTCGATTACCTTTCAGCATTAATGTGATAGAATCCTGCAGACTCTTAGATGGCCTGATCTTACCATGGTCAATCTGATAGAGGATTTCTTTCTTATCCCCTTTGACCACAGAACGTTTAATAAATTCGCGAAGCTGTTGGAGCTGCCCCTTGGTGTACGCGGGAGCCTCCTCCAGATAATCTTCATACTGCTCTGCATCCAGTGGATCATTTTCATGGCGGATGTAGTTATGAAGACATGCGCAAGGATACAGCTTTACATTCTGATCCTGAACAGTTTGATTGTAATCCCGGATGAGTTGAGCATAAGACCATGCCTGATAGGATGGATGTACCACCCGATGGATTCCACCACCCACAAGGGTGTCGACCAATGCATCCACACCCTTCACTTCCGTCAGGGAATCCCATTGTTTTAGTTCAACAATGACCATACTGGATGCATTCTGGCTATCATATCCTGAAATCATGAAATCTACACGCTTGGAAGTCTGCGGGATGTTGAACTCAATTGCAACTCCGGCATCAGCGGGAATCTCATCATCGTTCAGAACTTTATACATGTAGTTCAAGGAGTTTTCCCAAGAACGGAACTCCGCTTTCGGTGTATGTTTTCCTAGCTTTGACAGAATGTTCTCTTCGATCTCCATCGCAATGGAGTCTCTTTCACAGCTCATAAGAAAATCTGTCTTCAATCCGTCGTACACAATCATCGAGTTTATCCTTTCCCGTATACCGCTTCTATGCATTCACAATATACTCGTACAGATCCTCTCTCACAGGTTCACTGAGAATCCACTCAATCTCTACTGCGCTCTTGTCTGTATTGGGCATCATAAATTCTTCTGCTCTACCGCTGGCGGTCATCGTCCCCAGATAATAGAATTCCTTGGAACCCTTGTCCTCTTTGTTCTTACGAACGAAGAGTTCCACACGTATTCCTCTTTCCTTCGCTTTCAGGAAATTCTGCACATCCTCTGATTCCAGACTACGTCCGGATTTGGAAATGGCAATGAGAACCCGGCGACTCACAAAATGGTCCTCGTATTTCGTAGTGGCACTGATGTCATCAGCCTTTTCATAGTTGATGAACACTGGAAATGTCTTGGTCTTACGGTCGAACTTGTATCCGCCGATGTTCAAGGGAACTTCATTGTTTTCCCAGTTCAAGAGGCGGCACACATCCTCATATGTGTATTTCTGGTACAATACCAGATCGGTATCCCCATAACTCGATCTATAATCACGCTCATATCTGGCAATTCCAAAATCGATCAATTCTTCCAGGATCTGATAGAATTCATCATTGCCGAGCATCTGTAAAAATCTGGATGAAGGCTTATAATCCGATCCTTCCTTCTCCAAAAAGACACACTTGTCATACGTCTTCTTCCCAGATCCTGCAGGGAATTCATTGGTCAGGACATTCACGATATTCTGTCTCTGAACTGCGCTCATCTCCTTGCCATAGACTTTCAGATCTTCTGCCAGTCCCATAAACAAGCCGATTCGAGAATAGCCGCGAGCATAAGCCAAGAGACGTTTCATCATTTGAAGATCCTGAATACGCTTACCGCTGGCCAATTTCTTGGAGATGAACTCGACAACAGATTCTTCTTCTGCAGAAAGGCGTACTGTGTATTCCTTCTCATATTTCACCAGAAATTTGTAATAGGATCCAAGACTGGAATTATCAAAGATCCGCAGAACATCCATCTCGCCATAGTCATCGAAATCTTTCAATGCCGGGATTCTTCCGAGCTTATTTTTTAGAGTTGTGTAGTTTTCTTTAATCAGCTTAATGTCACTAAAGTTTGCATTGTCAACGGAAGCAAATATCCGCTTTCTGCTGATTTCATCAAAGTGGATTGTGGATGCACCAGGGAGAACCCTACACCCCTCCATCAGGAATCTTCGAATGTTGTCCTTGTTGTAGGTTCTATCGCCGGACAGAGCGATAGGAATCATGAAGTTATTGGTGTAATTACCAATAAAATCCAGGATTACCACATACTCTTTACCCTCTGCCTTACGCAATCCTCTACCCAACTGCTGAATAAACACAATTGGCGACTCCGTCGGGCGAAGCATAATAACCTGGTTTACCTCAATGATATCCACACCTTCATTTAAAATTTCCACAGAAAGAATGTAATCCAGTGGACAAATCCCTTCCTGATCTTCATCGGCTGCCAATCTCTCAAAGGCCTGCTGCCGCTCTTCCTCTGAAGCACTTCCGTTCAAAGCGATGGTACGGAAATACTTTCCGGTTGCCGGATTGATGGTATGATTCAGCTTTTCAGAAAGAATCTCGGACTCTTTGATCTTGCTACAGAAGATCAAACCTTTCACCTTGTCTCCGCTGTACCCGTAATATGCTGCCTGATTCACAATATGCTTAATCCGCTCATCAGTGGTCAGAAGACTGAATTCAACAGAGCCGTCCACTTCTGATTCCACCGCAAGATCTGTAATACCAAAATAGTGGAAAGGGCAAAGAAGGTTATCTTCCATCGCCTGCTGCAAACGGATCTCATGAGCAATGTTGTAGTGGAAAAGCTCATAGACATTACGACCCTCGATATGATCATCGCGCTTATCAGGTGTAGCAGTCATACCGAGCCAAAGGCGCGGGTTGAAGTAATGCATGATCTTCTGATACGTATTTGCCACCGAATGATGAGTCTCATCCAAAATGATGGCATCAAAAGCGTCCGGCCGGAACTCTCTCAGATTATCATCTCTGGACAGAGTTTGGACGGTCGCAAAAATATACTCTTTGTTTTTACATTCATCGATGGATTCTCTTCCGCAGATCACGCCCATAGATACGGTGCGAGGGAAGACTCTTTCATATGACTTTTTCGTCTGACGGGCCAACTGGTTTCTGTGGACCAAGAACAGAACTCTCTTGAAGCCAAGCTCTCGCATGGCAAATGCAGATGCATATGTTTTACCCGTACCGGTGGCACTGATGAGCAGTGCACGGCTCTCACCTGCATCAACTATTTTCCGAAGACCGGCAATGAACCGCTCTTGCATGGAATTCGGCTTCAGGGTGTACTTCTCCAGCGAAGGGACTGCATCCTTCTTCGCGATCTCTCGCTGGTGCTTGATAATCTGATAGCGTTCCCGATATGCTTCATAGAAACGTTCATAACTCAGGGCATATTCACTGGTCCAAAGTTGATTGAACTCGTTCACGATACGGTTTGCAATCTCTCCCTGTTCAGTGGAAACCAACTTGGTATTCCACTCCCAGTTCTCAGTAAGCGCCGTACTGGTCATATTCGAACTACCAATGATGATCCGATAGATCTCTTCGCTCTTGAAAATGTAGCCTTTCGTATGGAAGCCCGTTTCAGCTTCTTCCGCATCATACATCTTCAGGGTTATATTTTTCAGCTCATGGAGCTTCTCCAAGGCTTTCGGCTCACTGAAAGAAAGGTAGTTTGTTGTTAGAATCCGGCCCGGAATATTTCTACGCTCCAGCTCTTTCAACGTCTGAAGAAGAGGCGTGATGCCTCCCAGCGTGATGAATGCAACACTGATATCAAACCGATCACACCGCAGGAGCTCATCCTCCACCGTCGAAAGTACCTTAGTTCCGTGGGTCCAGTCATTCGTAACGAATTCTGTTTTATATGCCGGATCAGCAGCCAACGAGCCATCAATAAAGGCTGCTTCCATTCCAGTCCTGAGCAACTTGTTTTCCGCTTCTGTCATATTCCACTCCAATTGAGAAAGCAATATAAAGCCCAAAAACACATACAGAATTATTATACTACAATTTGACTGTTTGGTCGTCTATTAAGCCTAATGGACTCTCTGGCGGTTCCAATAGGAAGTTGTTTTTTAGGGGGATTTGCGATAGATTGAGGGAAGGATCTTGTTTATGCAGGGAGAAGACTCTATGGAAATCTATACCGTCAAAAAAATACAAGAAGCCGACTATGGCTGTGAGGAAACGGGGCGAAGCGGCCCTGCCGCAGTGCTGCGCCTGGAGAGCTGTGACAGGGAAGGCACATTCCGAGACGTGGAAGTACTCGAATCGGTACTGGCAGAACAGGGCATCACAGAAGGCAAGAAGGTTTGCTTTACCCCTTCCGGAGAGATCCGGAATTACATCCGCGTGGTTGCGGCAGTGATCTGCGATCATATGGCCCATAAGACGAAGATCTTCTCCACAGCCCGTGGATATGGAGCGTACAAAGGTTGGTGGGAATTTCCCGGCGGCAAGATCGAGGCCGGCGAAACGCCTCAGCAGGCACTGGCCCGTGAGATTCGTGAGGAACTGACTGCGGAGATCGTAGTGGGTGATTTGATTCATACAATTGAATACGATTACCCGGAATTCCACCTTTCCATGGACTGTTTCTATGCGGAAGTGAAGTCCGGACACTTGGAATTAAAGGAGGCGGAACAGGCCCGGTGGCTGACCCGCGAAGATCTGGATGATGTAAACTGGCTTCCAGCAGACCAGGAACTGGTAGACTTGCTTCGGAAGGAATGGGAGTAATATGCATCGGCATCCTCCCATTCTTACTCTTTCCTCTTCCCGTCCTGATCAAACTTCCTTTTGAGTTCCGCTTCCACCGGGATGATGGAGCATACCAAAGCGATGACCTGGACGCTTTCCAGCACCAGGGTCATGATCCCAACCACATCGTCGGAAGAATGCAGGAAGGGCAGCTGGACAAATGCGGAAATGATCAGCATGATCAGGCCGATCTTGATCCACAGGCGGCCGCAGTAATCATGGGCGAACTCCCATGTGTCCCTGTTCTTTCGGGACATGGTGGTCCGATAACCGATCATTCCGTTGATCTCTTTGGGCGGGTGCTTATACATGAGATAGCCGCCCAGGAGCATGACGCCCGGAACCGTCATATTGCAGATGTACATTGTGATGAAGAACCACATATTGCCTCCTCTCCGGATCTTACGTTGATCCGCTGTGGACATCACGGGAATTCATCCCTGTGGGTGTCAGGAACCGGAAGTTTCCTCTACCAGCATGCCGGTCAGTTTGGGCACCTGAAACCTTCCCGTGAAGAGATCGCATTTGCAGAGGAAGGCATAGAAAACATGTCTTCCCTGGCCGGACATGGATTCATAGTTCCCCTGGCCCTTTGCCAGGATCACATCCGCCTCATCCAGTGCCATCTTCGCCTCCATGGGAAGCATATGGTAAATGATTCCCGCGATGGCCTCGCCGTTTGAGACCAGCTCCGCAACACGGTGTATCCCGACATATTGGGCATCCTCTACCGTTGCATCGTTCAGCACATTTTTTCCCCGCACCAGCACCTTTACCGTAAGATGGGGGAAGCGTTTCTTCAGCTGCTCGATCAGCAGCTTATCCAGTACGATCTCGCCGCAGTTATCGGCGATGAGGAGGAAGGTCTTTCCCGTCTCGCATTCCCGCAGGAAGGCCTCATAAACCGGGAGGTCTCTGTCGCTCATCCGGGTGTCATGAAACATGGCCAGGAACACGTCCTGATCCACCTGGTTCATGGCTCCGAAGTCAATATAGTTCCCGATCCGGGACATGACCATGGCCTTTGCCAACGGATCCGGAGCCATCTCGATCTCCCTGCGGAGGTCGCTCTCCATTCCCAGGACCAGATCGTTGTACTGTTTCTTGATCTCCTTATAATCGGCGCCCTTGCCGAAGTATTTCATATGGACCCGGTTGAAGAGATACACCATGTAGGGGCTGGTATCATCCTCCCCGCGATGATTCAGGAGGTCCCTGATCTCTGCCAGATACTCCGGGTTGTCCGTCTTTTTCTGTTGTTTGTCATAGAGGCACCTGGCGCAGCTTTCCGAAATGCGCATACATCTTTCCCTTTCTTTGGCTTCTCCAACTCATCTCATTTTTACCATTTTATCACACAGTCCGGGAAACTGTTTTGTGATATAATTTATTTGCTTTATTCGACATTTTTACAAAAGGGAGGCATGGCTCATGGGGCTTTTCAGTCGGATCTCAGAAGGTCACAAAGCAAAGAAAGCTGAGGCAGATCAGCAGAAAATGCAGACAGCGCGCGATGCAATGCTGGCATGGCAAACAGAGTACAGGGAACTGGTGGACCGGTCAAAATCGATCCTTCCGGATCTGCTGAAGATGCCGCCTTTTGACAGTACGATCTTCTGCGGCTTCCGGATCCTGTTCGACCGGTCGTCCGTCGTTGCGGTGCAGCTGGTTGAGAGTAGCGGCCGCAGATGCTATCTGACCTTTGACGAGGCCCACCGCATGATCAGCGTTAGCGGCTCTGTCGAGCAGCGCTATATTCCGCTTGATCGCAATGAGGTCTGCGCCGCACTGTCTTACATTTTGCCCCAGTTCGACGCAGCATCCGTAAGCAGCGCCGGCGGCAGGATCAGTGTGGATTCCGTCTTTGATACCTATTACACGGACACCAAGCAGCCTTCCCACTACATACTCAGCCGCCCGGATGTTCCGGGGGAATACGAGCATTTGATGGATCCCGACAAGTCGCTCATGGACCTGTTTATTCAGCCGGAGGATGTTGCCGGCCTTGCCGAGCCTGTGAGGGGGTATCTGGAAAATGTATGTAAGATCTGGGACAGCATGTTCTTCCCTGCAAATATACGGATTCAGAGAAGTAGTGTTGATCATTGGAAGGGGAAGATAAAGAGTGTGCTGGAGAAGATGGAGTAAGTAGGGGTGAAGTAAGCAGGGTTGGATGAGATAAGGTAGTTAGAGGGACCTCGGGCGGCGACGCTCGGGGTCCTTTTTGGGGGAGGGGAAACAATGTACAGCATAGGTTACAGGCTTGGCAAGCATGGATCTAAGGCACAAAAATAACCGCCCCAGACCCTAGCAAGTTTGAGCGGTTATTTCCGTAATCCATATAACAAACAGGGCCAACCGTCTACCGGTAGCACCTTTCTACTAGTATATTAGCACGAGCGATTGTGAGCGTCAATTTGCAGTTACTTGATAGCCTTCGGATTGCATCACAGCTCTACTATTTCGTAATCTGCCCCCGTATCATCCAATGGATTATCTCCCGGATTTGACATATGCAAGATCTGATTGCCGTTTTGGGCACAGCCTATATGACACCATATGCCCAATGAAGTATAAGCAACATATAATAGAATAAGTCTTCAGCTGTCTCAATTGCATAGATATTAGGGTCAGGATGATCTTTCCACGCAACACCTCGAGATGGTGCACTCGTCTCACATGTTCCAATTACAAACATAGCCAGTTGAGCGCACAGTACGATTTCATCACATGACGTGAATTTACATTCGCGCCAAAGATAATCCATTGGCGGTTCGATTTTCCAACCACGGTTGAGTATGTATTCCTCTACCATACCCATTACATTTATACCTTGCACCAGGAATGGCCGCTCTGTCGGATTCGATATTCTGCGTGGAAACACGCGATCTAAAGCAAAAGCCACCGAGTCTGAGCCGTATTCTATCAACCGCGGAAGATACTGCCTAAAAGCATACGAACGGCAATCATCTCCAAGTTCATACGCGATGTATTCTTTTTCAAAACAGTCTAGGTATTTTACCCACCAGTTTTCGCCGCAGACATCAAGTTTTTTTATTCTCTGT
>JAEEGL012122286.1_pt1 | contig 10035 bp, 3 predicted proteins | sample 9134231 | NCBI WGS metagenome assembly JAEEGL01 (sample SAMN16246548, study PRJNA631951) | gut metagenome | biome: gut microbiome; feature: rumen; material: fiber-attached | host: Bos | place: Iran: Karaj | collected 2018-10 | reverse complement strand
ATATTTTAGGAAAAAATAATTATATGAAAAAAGATTTAAATTTAGATTTAAATCCATATAATAACTATAAAAATAATAATAGAAATATTTTAGAGGAAAGTATAAATACTCCTTTCTTCATAAATGATAATAATAAAATTAAAAACATTTTAAATAATATAAATCCAAATAATATAAATATAACAAATAGTTCAAATTCAATTAAAATAAATGATTATTTGAATTCAAAGAATATAAATATAATAAAAAATAATACAACTAATTATATGAATAGAAATTATTCAGCACCAAATTATATCAATGATAATAAAAGATTAGAAAGATATAATCAAAATATTTCATCAAGTTCATTATATAATAGTAGAAGTCCTAGTAATATTTCAAATTCAAAAATAAGTAACACAAGTTTAAATAATTCACATAATAGAAATATGAATAATAAAAGAAAAGATAAATACTTAAATAAAGATTTTTATTTAGAATCTAATAATAAATTAAATAATGAAAATGATTTGGATAATAATCAAAATAAAAATATTGATTTAGATATTATTTCAAATAACTCTAATGAGATTAATAAATATTTTGAAAACATGAAAAAAAATCTGAAATATTATTCAAATAAAAAATATCTTAATTTTACTGATAATAATTATTCAAATAATATTGATAAAATTCATAATTATAAATTATATAATATCAAGAATAAAATAAATTATGAAAAAAAAGATGACTTTATAAAAAATGTTAATTATAAATTACCAAATTATTCTCATACATCAAATTCTATTGAAAACCTTACAAAAAAAAAAATATATAATGGAAAAAAATTAAATAATAAGTTAACTATAGAAGAAGTTAAATCAATATTCTTAAAAAATAAAGAAAAAAAGGATTTTGAAAGAAAAAATAATACTAAAAAATCAAATGATAATTTATATTCAAATAAAAAAAGTGAGTTATCAAAAAATATAATTAAACCAAAAAATTTAACATTACAAAAATCAGAAAATATTTTTTCTGAGCCAGAAATAATGAAATTTAATTATAAAACACTAACAATTAATAAAGATAAATATAATGATATATTAAAAGTTAATAACTTAAATCCAAAAAAAAATCAAAAAAATTTGTCTTTAAATAATATTTATTCAGGAAATTCTCAAATATCTAAAATAATAAAAACATCTCAATTAATAGATGAAATAAGTAAATCAAATGAAAAATTAAAAAAAGAAATTGAAAAAATATCTCCTTCTAACAAAAATAAAACAGTTATAACAAAACAAAATAATGAAAGAATAAATCAAAATCTATTAAAAAATGCACCTATTTTATTTCAAAATAAATTAAAAGAAGAACCATTTTATATTTCTTCTTCTTTAAATAATATACAAGTTCATCAAAATAAATTATCATATAATTATCATTCTTTAGATTATAATAAAGATTTAAAATTATCAAAAAAAAATGTTGATAATGATTATAAAAAATTAAAAAGAAATCAAAGTGAAATATATTTAAATAACTATTTATATAATTCAAATAACTTTTCAACATATAATTCACAAAACAATGAAAAAATATCAAATTCAAATAATGATTATTTATATAATATGTATAATAAAAAAAGAACACCAACATTATCAACAGATACTTTTGAAATAAATAAATATAATAGCAATAAAAGTGATATTTATAATAGACCAAGAATAACTTATGAAATAAAAAATAATAGAAATAAATCATATAGTTCAATGAGATTAAATAATAATGATTTATTCATTAATAATAATAATACTTCAACAATTTCTTTTCCAAATAATACTAATAATTCATCTATGACTTTTCAAAATAATAATAATTATACATTTGACAATAATCAATTAAATAGAAATAATGTTAACTCAATTTATCAAAGGAGAAATTTAATTGATAATTCATATAATAATTTATATAAAGAGTATCATCATTGCTGTGATTGTAATGGACATTATGGATATTGTTGTAAATGTGGATTATTAAATAATAATTTTATGAATAAGAATCAAAATAATTTTCACCCATATAATAAATGTTATTTCAGAGAACAAAATTATTAATAAATTATAATTTTTTTTTCATGAAAATTTAAAAATTATTTTATTTAAAGATAAATTTTTATATTTTATTATAATATATTATAAAATATTTTGTTCTAAATAAATATACTAAAATTATAATAATTCTTATCAATAATTCTTACAATTATTTGCCAAACACTTTTATTTAAAATTAAATTAGAATCGCTTATTAATTTTGCATTAACTATATAATCACCATAATTAATATTTCTAATATTTTTAAATTTAATATCAATTATGATTTCATAACATATACTATTATTCATTTTATAACTTTTGACTTTTTCACTATCATTTAATTTAACATGCTTAAAATAAATATCTGAATCATCAGGAACACAAAATAAGAAAATATTTTTTGGCCAATATTCATTTATATTTTTTCTTAATAATTTAAATTTATATTTAATTGAATTTAATTGTTCTATTTCTAATTTTTCTTTTGTTATTATATTTTCATTATTATTCTCATTAATAAAAATTGCATTCACATTTGACTTTTTTAAATTAGATTTTTTTACTTTTATAAAATCTGGAATAATTTGTAAAGATTGATTAATATGAATAACTTTATTTTTTCTATTTTTTTGTGTTTCATTTATTTGAACTAATCCATTATTTTTGTTTATATCTAATTTTTTATATTCTTCATATTTATTTTTTTCAATCTGATAGATTAATTTTAATTCTTTTATTTCTTTTTGTAATTTCTCTATTTTTTTTCTTTTTTCTTGTTCACATATTGAAAGAAAATTATCAAAATTGTTATTTTGATTATTTTTATTATAAAATTGATTATTTTGGATTATATTTTCATTTTTTATTTGTTTATTGATTTTTTTATTTTCTTGATTTAATTGTTGATTATTATTATTTTGTTGATTAGTTATTTTATTGAATCGATTTTTTTTCTGATTATCATTAATTTCAATATTATTTTGATTATTATTATTGGCATTAAATCGATTTTTTTTCTCATTGTCATTAATTGGATTAATATTAAATTCATTAATACCTTTTCTATTTTTATTATTATTTTTATTATTATAATTATCTTGATTATAATATCCACCACTGTCAATATTATTAATATCATAAAAATTTTCCCTATCTTCAAATTTAAAATTTTGATTATCTTCTTCATTATTATTATTATTATTATTATTCTTATTTTTATTATTAGATTTAAACTTTATAATATTTTGAGAATTTAAAAAATCTATTTTAAGAGGATCAGATTGTCTTTTTTTTTTAATATCAGAACCAGGAAAAATTGCTTTTCCACTAATTTCAAAAAATTGTAATCTTAAACATTCATTACTAATAAAAGCTTCATAATAATCATTTTGATTCTTTAATTTATAATTAAGACTACTCATTCCATTATAAAAATATATTTCAAAATAAATACCTTTAATTTCAGATTCATTAACTTCAAATTTTTTCATAAATGTTTTAACAAAATCTTCATAATTTAATTCAAAAGGAATATTTTTTGAATAACCAAAACAGGAAATTCTAACACAAGTTGCAATATTTTCCATTTTTTAAAAATTATTTTTGTTTTAAAAAAATGATTTAATTAAAAATTACTTTTTTTGAAAATGTCATTTCCTTCTTATTATTTCGATGATTTAAATTATCCAATTAATTGTCCTTCATGTTCAAAAGAATTTTTACCTATTAATTCAATGAATTATAATTCAATTAATTTAGATTTTATTATAAATTATATTTGTTCAAATTCGACAAATAAAAATATAAAAAAATTATCATTGAAAAAATTATTATTTTCATTAAATAAAGAATCACCAAATTATCCTCAATATTGTCCTTATCATCTTTATGAACCTGCACCTTTTATTTGTGCAGAATGTGATAATTTTCTATGTAAAGAATGTTATATTGAACATATTTTATTTTATGAAGAAGAAGAAATTAATAGTAAATTTGAAAGTATTTATAATAGAAAATGTTTGAAAGATAATTTAAGTTTTATTAATTATTGTGATAAGTGTAAAAATTTTGTTTGTAAACTTTGTATTGAAAATTATCATTTTAATCATATGAATAAATGGGTTTATTTAAATAATTCTTATATTGATTTGAATAAGAAAATAAATTTAAAATTAAAAACTATTAAAGATAATGTTGATAATAATATAAAAAAAATTAATGATATTATATCTAATGCACAAAATATAAAAGATACAATATTAAATTCATATAATAATTATTTAAATGTGTATCTTCCTTTAATAAATATTTATAAAATATTATTATATAATTCAAAAGAAAACCCAAATAATATTTTAAATTCATCAATTAATTCATTTAACTTTGATTATATTATTGAATCAAAAAATAATTTTAATTTAAAAGAAATAATAAATGACTCTAATTCAAAAATAAATAATGAAATTATAAAAATAAATACAAGTCTTACAAATATAATAAAAAATATAAATTTCATATTTTCAAAAATGAACTTTAAATATGAAAATGATAAAAATTCAAAAATTTCAACAGATAATCCATTTAAAATAAATAAAAATTCCAAACAACATTTTACTCGTCTTATAAAAACATTAACAAATCACAATGGTGCAATATACAAAATAATAAAATTAAAATCAGGAAAATTTGCATCATGTTCTGCAGATGGAACAATAATAATTTGGGATGATTATTTAATGGAAATGAATGTAAAAATTCATGCACATAATTCAAGTGTTAATTCAATTTGTGAAATAGAAAATAATATTTTAATATCATGTAGTAATGATAAAAGTATTAAATTATGGAATATGAATGATAATTATAATTTAATTAAAAAAATAATAATTAAACAACCAGTTATTTCAATTTTTAAATTAAAAGATGGTTTTTTTTCTTCTTTTTCAGGAAATCAAATTGAAATTTATTCAACTAAAAAATATGAATGTATTTATACAAAAGTAATTTCTAATGTTAATTATTTATATTATATAAATGATAATATTTTTGCTGCATCAAAAGATGATTGTTCATTTCAAATTTTTAATATTTTTAATAAAAATGAACAAGAATCTTTTATCTCAAATGGTGATTTAGTTTCTACAATGACATCTATAAATAATAATATATTAATTTGTGGTTATTATGAAGGTGATATTATTGTTTGGGATATTGAAAAGAAAAAAATTGAAATTGAAATTAAAAAAGCTCATGAATATAATATAAATGTTATTATATTATTAAATAATAATAATATTGCGTCTGCATCTAATGATAAAAAAATTAAAATTTGGGATTTATATAATAAACAATTAATTACTTGTTTTGTTGATGCACATAGAATGTCAATTAGAGCAATGATTCAAATTAATAATGGAAATATTATTTCAGGTGGTTCTGATGAAGAAATAAAAATTTGGGGATAAAAAAATTAAATTGTTTTAATTTAAAATTTTTTTTAATATTTTTCTTTTAAATAAATTATAAAAATGTAATTAATCTAAAATAATCATTTTTATAATAAAAATATGCAAAAATAATTTTTTTTATACATTTGAATTATTATTAACTTCATTTGTTTTTTTTTCAAATTCTTCTTTACTAATATCTTTTAATTGATCATAATTTAAATTACTTACAAATTGAATGGCACTTTCAAAAAAAGTAACAGATTGTTCTTTACTAGAATCAAAAAAGACTTTAATAAAATTTAAATTAGAAATTGCTTTTTTTGGTTTAGCTTTAATTAAAGCAAAGGCAAAAGAAGGTAAATATTCATCTACTTCCATAATTGGTTTTCCATTATTAAAAATATAAGTATCATTAATAACTCTTTTAATTTGAGATATTAATTCTAATTTTTTTTTTGGCGTTCTCGCAGTTTCAATTTCATTAATATATTGAATGATAATTGGTAAAAAATTATCTAAAATTAAATTATTTTCTCCTATTAAATCTTTTAATTCTATCCAAGAACAAGAAAAACATTTTTGATAAAAATTATGATCTTTTTCTTTTATATCATCATTAAATAATTTATTATATATGTTACTCATAAAAAAATTCATTATTTTCTCACTTATTTTATCTGTTTCATCTTTTGATTTTTTATTATTTAATTCAAAATAATTTGAAATATTATTTTTTATTATTTTATTTAATCTTATAAAATTGTCAGTTAATGTTTTATCAAATTCAGTACTGTTTTCTATATGTTGAACCAAATTAGGGAATTTCTGTATTAATTCCTTTAAAGTTTTACATTCTTTAAATTCTCCTTTTTTTATTTTTTCTTTTTTTTTATTTTCATTTTCTTCATCATAATAAATTATTTTATTATTTTCTTCATTATCTACTTTAAATGATATATTAACTGCATATTCTTCAACAAAAGTTAATATTCTATTATTTATATTTGCATTTTTTAATAATTTTTCATTTTGTTTTAAAATTTCTGATAATTGATTAACTGATTTAAGTTTTTCTGACATTTCACTTAATTGACTAAAATCTAAATTATTCATTGAATATATTAAATTATTTTTAAAATTTTCATAAACTTTTAAATAATCATTTTCTTTATATTCATCTGGTAATTCATTTAATAATTGTAATAATATTTTTCCATACCATTCAGTAGGAATTTCATTTTTTATTTCTTTTTTATGTATTTTATCTAAATAAATTAATTGTACTATTTCTTTTAAAATATTTATTGAATTTGTAGAAATATCAACAAAATTTTCTTCTTCTAAATTATGAAAATTACTTAATAATAAAATAAAATATTTTTCAATATCAAAAAATGTTTTTTCTAAATTATCATCATTATTTAAATTATTTTTATTGATTATAAAAATATCATTTTCTTTTATATTATAAGAATTTGATATTTTATCTGATAATATAACTTTAGTAATAATAAAATAATAAATTTTTGATTGATTTTCATCATTATAAATAATTTTTGCAACTTGTTCAATATGATAATTTAATTTTTTTAAACTTTCATTAAATTCTTTTTTTTCATTATCATCATTAATTATATTTAAAATATTATTTTTATTATCATTAATAAAATTAAATAAATTCATAAAATCTTTCAAACAAAAACAAATTGATTGATAATGCATAATTTCATCACAATTTTCTTTAAAATAATCATAACTAAAATCATTATCTTTAATATTCCCATTACATAATTTTTCAAGATAAGAAGGTAATTCAATATTTTTTAATTTATCAATAAATTCTAAAAGTAAAGGCATAGTATATAAAAAATACCAATTAAAAGGAGTATATTCAGGATCTTTTGTTGATTTAAAAAAATTACCTTTTGCTAATTTTCCAATAATTTTAATAGTTGTTTCTATATTTGATTTTGTTTGAGGTGATATAATAAAATTTGCAATTAATCCTTTATAATCAGGATATTTAAATATTTCAAAAAATAATAATTGAAAAAAAAAATTACAAATATATGAATTTTCTTCTATTTCACTTATATCATTAAATTTATTTTTAATTAATAATGAAATCATTTTACAAATACATTTAATAGAATAAGGAATTAAATGCATATTTTCAATTAAATATTTTAAAATAGAATCAATTACATTTTTAATATAAGAAAAATAAGTTTGATATAAAGTTAATACTTCGGTTGAATTTTCAACATCCATCATTTGTTCAATACATTTTTGATTTGCATAAATTAAATCATTATCATCTTTAATTCGATTTAATTGTCTTTGACAAAATTGTTTCATTCTAATATCATTTTGACTATTCATAAATTTTTCTAATTCTTCTTTTTTTAAATCTGGAATATATTTATCAAAAAAATATTTTCTTGCAATTTCCATTTCTTCTTTTTTTCTTTCTTCATTTGCTTTTTTTATTTCATTAAAATCAGTTAAAAGTGTATTTGTATTACTTATTGATTCTCTTAAATCATTTATATCTATTTGTGGTTTATATAATTCATGTACATTTTTTTGATTATGTAATAATTTATAATTGTCAATTATTACTTGTATTGATTTTAAATTAAAAACCCATTTAAATTCACTTTGCATTTCCATATTTTCTACTATTGGTTTTAATAACATATTAAAAAATGATTTTATTTCATTATTATTACATATTTGTTTAAGTAAATTTCCACAATTTGAATTTATTAAAAATTCTTTTTTATTTTTTGTATTTTTTAATTGTGATATTTCTAATTTTAATAATCTATATATTATTCCAAGAAATTCGTCATCTAAATAATTTAGTGTTAATATATTATCATAAAAATCATTTGCTAATAAATCTAAAATTGTATCTTTTGATTTTAATTGCTCAATATTTGATAGTATATAAAAAATAATTTGTTGATGATTTCGTAAAAAAAAAAAAAATTTATATATATTCTCTTTTAAATCTGGATAATTACTAAAAAATTTTGAATAATTTGAAATTAGTTCTATTGATAAATTTTCTTTATTATTATTATCTTCATATATTTTTTTAATTGATAATTTTTGTTTGTATAATTTAATGCATTTTTCTTCAAAATTTGTTTTTATACCATCTCTTTTTTTAACATCTAATAATTAAATTTATAAATTTAATTACATAATTTTTTCATTGCAGAAAGTTTATTAATTAAATCTTGAAGTTCTTTTAATTTCTCATATCCATTTTTCATTTAAATTTTTTTTTCTATATAATAAATAAATAATTAAAAAATAAAAAATAAAATTTAAATATATATTAATAAAAAAATAAATATTTTATTTTATCATTTATATATATCTTTACAAAGTTTTTTATATTCTTCTTCACTCATTAATTTAGAAAAATAATTATAAGATAAATTATTAATTCCATTTAAAGCAGCCCCAAAAGTTGTTACAATTAAATCTTCTTCATTAAAAAATAATGTTAAAAATCTAAAATTTGAATATAAATTATTAAGTTCACTATGAATAATAATATAATAATAAAAAGGTACAATTTCATCTCTTTCAATAAAATCTCCATTTTTTCCAGTGTTAAAATTAATAATATTATGAATAATAATATCAATTTTTTCAATTTTTCCTCTTTTTTTATCTGGAGTTTTTTCTTTAGTCAATTGAATTAAACATTCATTTGCATCTGAAAAAAAATTATCATATAATAAATATTGTTTCTTTCTAAATATAGTATGTTCTGGTTTAACCCAAGAATGTTGATAACATATTTGATATAATTTAATATCTTCATCACTTGGTAAATTTGAAAAAATTTTTGAATATATTGATGAGAGGATATAATTTTTTAATATCATATAAAATGATTCTTTATATTCTTTCGTTTTTTCTTTTAAATTTGATGATTTTTGAAAAAGAATATATTTTAAATTATTAAAATATTTATGTAAATATTCAGCCATTTTTATCTCTTGAATATATTGAAATAAATCTTTCCCAGTTAATGATTCAAATTCAGTTAAATTTGGAAATTTATCTATAAATTCTTTTGTAGATGCACAATTTAAATTTTTATATTTTTTTTCTTTTATATAATCTTCTTTTTTTAAATCACTAATTTCAAATTTTTTTTCTATCCAACTATATTCAATTTTAAGATAACAAATTGGTTTTTCTATAAATTTAATTATTCTTTGTGGAATTTCAATTTGCATAAGTGATTCTTTAACAAAATTTAAAACTAATTTTTTCTTTCTTATATTTTTTAATTTTTCTAATTCTTCACAAAAAATTGAAATATTCATTTTTTTTATTGAATCATTTAAATCTTTTTCAAGTTTCATAAATAAACTTTTAAAATCATCTTTTTTATAATAATCTGGTAATCCAGATAACATTTTAATTAATATTTCTGCATACCAATCTGCAGGAATTGTTTCATCTAAATGAAAACT
>JAEEGL010942757.1_pt1 | contig 10035 bp, 7 predicted proteins | sample 9134231 | NCBI WGS metagenome assembly JAEEGL01 (sample SAMN16246548, study PRJNA631951) | gut metagenome | biome: gut microbiome; feature: rumen; material: fiber-attached | host: Bos | place: Iran: Karaj | collected 2018-10 | reverse complement strand
GTTCCGCAAGTATTATGACATAGTGATAGTTGATACACCACCTCTTGGAGTTGTGGTAGACGCTTCTATCATTGGCTCCTATGTAGATGGCTGTGTGATCGTTGTAGCAGCTGGGGGTGTGGACTACAGGATGGTACAGAAGGTCAAAGACAAGCTTTTATCTTCTGGGTCAAGAATACTTGGTGTAGTACTAAATAAAGTTGATATATCTAAAAAGAAATATTACAGACGCGGCTATGGTAATGGCTACGAATACGAGTACGGATATGGAACATCTGAAAATGATGACTAATTCCAAAAAATCATAACATTTAAGTTATGAAAATATAAGGGTGGGAAAATGGAAAAAAGTATAAAGGTTTGTTTCGCTGCTTCTTCAGGCGGACACTATGAGCAACTTATGATGCTTAAGCCATTAATGGACAAGTATGATAGCTTTATCCTTACGGAAAAAACATCATATGATTCCGACTGTAAGGATGAAAAAACCTATTATCTTAGACAGATAAATCGAAGAGAAAGATTCTTTTTTCTTAAGCTTATTCTTGATGCCTTTGATTCATTGAGAATATTTATAAAGGAAAGACCTGATGTAATAGTATGCACCGGTGTCCTTGCTATGATACCTATGTGTATGATAATGAAGCTCTTTGGAAAGGAAGTAATTTATATTGAGTCCTTTGCAAAGGTTACATCAGCTACAGAGACAGGTAAACTGCTCTATAAATTTGCGGACAAGTTCTTTGTCCAGTGGGAATCAATGAAAGCTGTATTCCCAGATGCTACCTATGTTGGTGGTATTTACTAATATCTATTACTTTATGAGGGAAAACTCGTGATTTTTATTACGTTGGGGTCACAGAAATTTCAGTTTAACAGAATACTAGAGAAGATAGACGAACTGGTGCGTGATGGCGTTATCACTGATACTGTTTTTGCCCAGATCGGATATAGCGACTATGAACCCAAGTTCTATAGCTATGCCAGATTCTTAAGCCGTGATGAATTTTCCAATATGCAGCAGAAGTGTGATGTGGTGATCACACACGGTGGAACAGGGGCTATCATTGGTGCGCTTCGAAAGGGCAAGAAGGTGATCGCTGTCCCAAGACTTGCCAAATACGGTGAGCATGTAGATGACCACCAGTTGCAGCTGCTTCATCAGTTTGATGATATGCACCTGATAGAGCCATGCTATGATCTGGATGGACTTGCGGATGCTTACAAGAAGCTGACTATAACAGAGTATAAAACTTATGTTTCTAATACCCGAGCAGTTATTGGAGCAATTGATAAATATATCTTTGATGACCTTGTTTCAGTGGAAAAGAGTACGAAGAGATTTTCGTTTAATTTATTACATTCCTTGGCAAAAAGATAGCATGGAAGCTTGATCTCATGTAACAGGTATTTTGGGTTAAATCAAATGCGATTAAAGAGGTGCTGTGTTTTGTGAGCTCCTCTTTTTTTATGTAAAAGGAAAGAGTGAGAATAGAAAGAGGAACAGGATGTCTGACAAGGTGAAAATTCTGGTTTTCACAACAACCGGATTTTTGAAAAGAGAAGGAATTTCTACTGTAATCTTTGATTATTTCAGCAGGTTTGATAAGGAACTATTTGATGTAAGTATTGCCGTAGATGGCAAGTATAGTGAGGAACTTATTGAGGAATTTGAAAGAGCCGGAATAAGTGCGAAGGTACTCCCATCCAGGAAAAAGAGCCTTAAGGAATACCTTAAAAGCCTGATCAAATTAGTTAAAAAAGAAAAGTACGATGTGATCTACACTAATGGCAGTAGTGCTCTCATGAGTATAGAGCTTATGGTAGCAAAACTGTGTGGATGTAAGACAAGAGTAGTCCATTCACATAATACAACCTGTGATTATAAGAAAATGGACAAGTTCCTTCGTCCACTGTTTTACAGACTTTATACAGATGCTTTTGCCTGCGGAGATATGGCCGGGAAATGGCTGTATGGAAGTAGGAATTTCAAGGTTATAAAGAATGGCCGCGATATTGATAAATATCGTTTTGATGCTGAGAAAAGAAAAAAGATAAGAAAAGAACTTGGAGTAAGCGATGACTGCCTGTTAGTTGGGCATGTGGGAAACTATAACTCCAAGAAAAATCATCAGTATATACTGCGGGTCTTTAAGGAACTTCAAGTGACTAATAGCAATTCCAGACTATATCTTATGGGAACTGGTAAGCTCTTTGACGATATGAAGCAGCTTTCAAACGAGCTTGAACTTGGTGATAATGTAGTCTTTATGGGCTCCATCAGTAACGTTGAAGAGATGCTCCAGGCCATGGATGTGATGATCTTCCCATCTATCCATGAGGGACTTCCGCTGTCCGTTGTGGAGTGGCAGATAGCTTCGCTTCCATGTCTTGTTTCTGACAGAGTAACTGATGAAGTTGCCTTTAGCGATCTCGTTCACTTCATGCCACTTGAAAAGAGCTACAAGGAATGGGCAGAGGCGCTGATCAGGATTTCTGATGTTGACAGACAGTCAAGATCTCAGAAGAATATAGAACTTGCCAGGGAAAACGGCTTTGATATAAAGGCCAATGTCGAAGATCTGGAAAAGTATTTTTTAGACAGGGAAAAGTATAAATGAAGAAAGAAATAACTGCGTTTATTCCTTCATTAGGTGCAGGCGGCGCCCAGGGCGTTTTTGTCACTGTTATGAATTATTATGTCAGCCTTGGATACAAGGTTAAGGTTGTTGTTGGAACTTTGCATAATGATGTCTACAGTCATGACCTGGCAGAAGGAATCGAGATTATAGAGTTAAATGCCAGATCTGCCAAGCAGAGTCTTTTCCGAATTATAGATTATGTCAAAAGAAATAATGTAGAGCTTGCATTTGCATTTAGTCCGGAGTGGGCTGTCAATCTTGCAATTGCAAGGGATTTATCCAAAAAGTCTTTTGTGATATTAGGAAGGTGTATCAACACTCTTTCTTATGAATACAAGAACGCTGAAGGCTTTTTTAGGCGCGTTGTTTCTTACAGACTGATCAAAATGTATTACCGCAAGGTCGACCGCGTGATCGCGCAAGCTTCACGTATGAAGGATGACCTGGTAGAGAACTTTGGATTACGACCAGAGCAGGTTACAGTTATCAATAACCCTCTGTCTGATAAATATGTAAAAGAGCTGCAGACTCCAGCAGAAAATGAGCGCGAAGATTACCTTATCTTTGTGGGAAGATTTGCAAGGCAAAAGGGATTGGACATGCTCTTTGAAGCCTTTAGCCGCATCGCTGATAAGTCCGTTAAACTGCAGCTGTTTGGTAAAGGCTCTATGGAGCAGCAGCTAATGGATCATGCAAGGGAACTTGGAATCGAGGACAGGGTTGAGATACATCCTTTTGACAAGCAGATCGAGAATAAGTTCAGAAAGGCAAGATTAACTGTGATGAGCTCTATTTTTGAGGGCTTTCCAAATGTTCTTACAGAATCAATGGCCTGCGGAACACCGGTAGTATCCTATGATCTTCCAAGTGGACCAAAGGAAATAGTTATAGACGGGGTCAACGGATATCTGGCTGATTACATGGATATCGGTGATCTTTCAAAGAAAATCGATGATGCTCTTAATACAGATTGGGACTATTTAGCGGTAAAAAAGAGCGTTGAAAGATTTTCCATGGAGTGCATTTTGCCTCAGTATAAGAAGCTAATTGATGAGTGGAGCTTTATTTGATGATATCTTTTTATGTGATCGTGTATGCATTTTTGCTGTATGCAGATGCTTTAAAATTTATTCCTATGATCAATTATTGGGATGAAGCGCTGACAATCGCTATACCAATAGCGGTTTTGGTACGTTCGATACTTCTTCGCAATTTTTCGATGAAAAGAATTGAAACTAGAATGCTTGTTGTCTTAGCTTCAGTTCTAGGGCTTGGAATCCTTGGAAATATCATGTCTCCGGGAATTCAGGATGAGACAATTGCCATTGTAAAGGACGTTTTGCTGTATCTTAAGTTTCCGATACTTATGATCAGTCTCAGAAGCTTTACATATTCCTGGACAGATTATAAGAAAGCTCAGATTGTAAAAAAATGTAGTCTCGTTACAAAGGTGAGTATTGTAGCAGCTGCTGCGGCCGCTGTTGTCGGATATGTAGTCGATATCGGTGTATATTCTGCCGCTGTCAGATACGTGAAATGTTATCGATTTGTATTCAGGCACCCAACCTTTTTGGTGGCCTTTCTTGTGTTTTGTGCTTCAATGCTGATCCTGGATGACAGGAAAAAGAACAGATATTTTATTTACGTTACCTGCGTCCTATTATTCATGACTCAGAGAAATAAGGCCTATGCTATTATCGGCGTAATTCTTCTTATCATGCTTGCTAAAGATAAATACATCAGCAGTTTCTTTTCCTTTAACTGGAGAACGAAGATCAGGATGAAATACGTTATCCCTGTTCTGGTGGTTGTAGGACTTATTTTTTACTTCGTCTTCAAGGATAAGGTTGAGACTTACCTTAGATGGGGCATGACCTCTGCGAGAATTGTGTTGTATGTTACTTCCTTTAAGATTGCCATGGATTATTTCCCCTTTGGCTCAGGACTTGGAACCTTCGCTTCTAACCTGTCAGGCAAATACTATTCCAATATTTACACTATGTATGGGATTGATAAGGTTGATGGACTTAAGGCTGATAAATACAACTATATTGCAGATACATTCTGGCCTTGGGTAATAGGTGAGTTTGGATTTGTGGCATTTATTCTTTATGGCTATATTTATTATCTTTTTATCAAGGATCAGCTGAATAGGATAAAGAGCCATAACAGAATCTTGGCCTTTTCAGTTTTGTGGATTTACGCACTTTTGGCTTCCGCTATAGAAGCGTTTTTTAGCAACACAACATGTGTGACCTTAGCGATACTCCTGACAGTTTATGTTGGAGTAGACAAGCCTTATTTACTAAAAGGAAACGGTAGGAGTTTACAGCAATGAAAAGAAATGCTTTTCAGCGATTTATCACCTGGAGCATGCAGCATTACTACGGCCTGTATGCTGTACTTCCGGATGAATTATATTTGAAGATCAGATATTGGGCCTTTTTCAAAAAGAAACTTGATCTTAAGGATCCTAAGACCTTTAACGAAAAGCTCCAATGGATAAAGCTTCATGACAGAAAACCTGAGTATTGCAAGATGGTTGATAAGTATGAGGTAAAAGAGTACGTTTCATCAGTTATCGGAGATCAGTATATTATCCCTACGTTGGGCGTGTGGGATTCTTTTGATGATATAGATTTTGACAAGCTTCCTGATCAGTTTGTCCTCAAGTGTACCCATGATTCAGGAGGTCTTGTAATAGTTCAGGACAAGTCCTTACTCGATAAGGAAAAAGCTAAGGCCAAGATAAGTTCATCCATGAAAAAGGGATATTTCACCTTTGGAAGAGAGTGGCCTTATAAGGATGTTAAGCCAAGGATTATTGCTGAGAAATTCATGAAGGATGCATCGAGCGAAGAGCTTATAGACTATAAGTTCATGTGCTTTAATGGAAAGTTTCAGTATGTATTCGTCTGCACTGACAGGCGCTCTGATTCAGGGCTTAAGATTACTATTTTCGATAGAAATTGGGAAAAGGTACCTTTCAGGAGGAAATATCCAGTTAGTTCAAAAGAGCTCCAAAAGCCGGAGACTTTTGATGAGATGATAACTTTGGCTGAAAAGCTATCTGAGGGTATCCCATTTGTCAGAGTAGATTTCTATGAGATAAATGGAAAGGTGTATTTTGGGGAATTAACTTTCTTCCCGGATAGTGGATTTGGCGAGTTCAATCCTCCCGAGTGGGATAAGAAGCTTGGAGATATGATCCTTCTTCCAGGAAATGTCTAAAAGCCATATTTTAGGAGCTATTTATGTCTAGAAAAAAGAAATTAATGCTTAATACCGGAATGGGTCTATTTAAGCAGTTTGTAACACTGCTTTGCGGTTTCATACTTCCAAGATACATGCTTATGTATTATGGATCGGCTGTGAATGGATTGGTTGCTTCGATCACCAACTTTTTAGGATTCATAGCATTCCTTGATATGGGCGTTGGGGCAGTAGTTCAGTCCAATCTGTATAAGCCACTTGCAGACAAGAATGTAAATCAGATAAGTCTGATAATTAAGTCCTCACAGAAATTCTTTAGAAAACTTGCTTATATCTTTATGGGGTACATCGTTGTTTTGTGCTTCCTTTTCCCCAGATTGAAAGCAACCAATTTTGATGCAGCATTTACTATTTCCCTTATACTCATTATTTCTTTGGGAACTCTTGCTCAGTATATGTTTGGCATCACATATGGTCTTTTGCTCAATGCAGATCAGCGTTCCTATGTGACCATGTTTTTCCAGATGGGAACCACCATATGTAACACGATTCTGTCCGTGATCCTTATGAGGATGGGCGCGAGTATTCATGCCGTTAAGGGAGTTAGTGCAACGGTTTATGTTCTTCGTCCTGTTCTTCAGATGCTGTATGTAAAAAGACATTACATAATTGACCGAAGCGTTGTTCTTACTACAGAACCGATCAAGCAGAAGTGGAACGGCTTTGCTCAGCACTTTGCAGCTATCGTCTGCCAGAACGTTGACGTGGCTGTTTTGACAGTTCTTTCTACCCTTGAGAATATCTCCGTTTATTCTGTGTACCACATGGTAATTCACGGCGTTGAGCTTATTATCTTGACTTCAGCATCTGGCCTTGAATCACTGTTTGGAAACATGATCGCCAAAAAAGAAAAAGAGAAGCTGGACTATGCATTTAGCTCTATTGAATGGCTCATGCATACCGGAGTAACTGTGATATTTACTGTAATGGGAATTGTAATAGTGCCATTTATCATGGTCTATACCAGCGGAGTTACAGATACAGACTATAGAGCGCCTTTGTTTGGGGCACTCCTTGTGGCAGCTTATGGTTCTAAGTGCCTTAGAGTTCCTTACTTTGTAGTAGTAAAGGCCGCAGGCGCATATAAAGAGACACAGAATGGTGCTTACATTTCAGCTGTTCTTAACATCATCATCACCGTTTTACTTGTATTTAAATTTGGACTTGTGGGCGCAGCTCTGGGTACATTAGTAGCCATGCTGTACCACACTATATATTTTATCTGGTTTTTACAGGACAATATCCTCGTCAGGAAGGCAGATATCTTTTTCAGGCATCTGCTATGCGACCTGTTGGTTACAGCCCTGTCAGTTGCAGCAACTAACTGGTTTGTTCATGACTGCACATCATATCTGACCTGGGCAATCCTTTCAGCAGAAGTATTTGTGGTTGTAACGCTTGTTTCACTGGGCGTGAATATGGTGTTTTATAGAAAACAAATTGTAGCATTGGTTCAAAGGAAGCTGATCTAAGAAAGGAGGGGGAAGGATGAGGAGAATTAATAGGAATTCACTAAATGAAAAAAAGTGGCTTGTTCTGATTAGTACGCTTGTTTTATTTATTGCTACAGCAATTTCGCTGATTTCAGTTCAGGCTAGAGCGGCTTCAAATATGGGGACTACCACATACACTAATAAAATGAATTCTTTTATTAGTGATTCAAGGTGGCGCAATGGAACAAGCTGGGGATCTGGTAAAAGACCTGAACTTGCGGATTCATGGTCTAGTGCTGAATGTGTGGCTTATTGTAGTGACTTTATAAACTACATGTACAACGCCAAAAGATTGGATGCTGGAGATCGATACACAGATACTAACAGTATAAGAACTGGTGACGTAGTTTTTTATGATAAAGCTGGAGGCGGATATCATGCATTTGTTGTATTAAGAAGAGATGGTAATACTCTGTATACTGCCGAAGGAAATTATGGTGGAACAGTAAGGATACAGTCAAATGGCTACCAGATTACAAATGGTAATCTCTATATAAACTGGCCTGCTGGAGGAAATCAGTTATTAGGTACCTTAGGTCATGGATTTCATTATGTGAATTTGGTCGATGATTCTATTCCGCTTACGATATCTGATATTAGGACTGAGAATGTTACGTATAATTCATTTGATGTTTCCTGTGTTGTGTCTAGTAGTTCAAGTACTACACAAGTGCTTTTAGGAAAATCAAATTCAGGTTGGCATCAGAGTTATGACACAATAGATTGGTACGATATGAGACCTTTCGGGGGAAGATGGCATTTCAGCGTTAATACGTATGATCAGAATACTACAAATACATTTTACTTTTATATTCGAGCTCGCAATGCTAATGGTGAAATGGTTACAGTTCTAAGATCTGTTGACTTACCTGAAAAAACCAATCTTCTTCCAGTAATAACTAGTCAGCCTAGGAGAGGTACTGGTTTTATAGATAGCTTTGTAAAATTTGAGATTGCGGCCCAAAATGCATATAGCTATATGTGGTACAGTAGCCCTGATGGAGAGGTATGGCAAAGAACTGGTATCAGCTCAAATTCATTTAGTGTTAAGGTAAGTGAATCTGCTGCAAAAGCGAGATTTAAATGCCGTGTGTATAACGTTGACGGCGATTACGTTGATAGTGATATTGTGAGTATAGGTATAATACCTAAAATTATCTTAGAACCACAAAATACTGCAGCGGAGCCATTTGATACAGTTACTTTTAGTGTCGAAGCCATAGGAGCAGTATCATATAGATGGAAATATCGTGTATATAGTGAGGGAAAATGGAGATATTTGTCGGAAGCACCAGTGTTTTATGCTGTAGAAGGAGCAGATAGTCCGAACTTGGTGGTGGCTGCTGATGCTGATAATTCTGTCTGCACTTATGGTTGCGAAATAACCAGCTCTACAGGAGATAAAGCATATACTGATTTAGTACGTTTATTGATGGATTGCAAAATTGATACTCAGCCTAGAAGCAAAGTAGCTTCAGTAGGAGACAGGATTTCTTTCTTTGTATATGCTTATTCGGTTAAGAAATACCAATGGTATTATAGCAAAGATGATGGAGAAACTTGGCTAGAAGCAGAAGGCGAGAATAAATCTTCAATAGCATTTGATGTAGATGAAGAGAATATTGATTACAAGTATAAATGTGTAGTTACTGGAATAGACAATTCTACAGACACTAGTGATATTGCTTATATTATTCAAAAGCTTAATATTTTAGAACAGCCTAAGAGTTTGATTGCTTCTGTAGGAGACACTGTTTCTTTTGATGTAGTAGCAAAAGGAGCTCAGAGCTACCAGTGGTACTTTAGCCAGGATGATGGAAAGACCTGGAAGAAGTCAGGAATGACAGGATCTAATACTGAATCTCTTACAGTTCCTGTTACAGCAAGCAGAATCGGTCAGATGTATAGATGTAGAGTGATAGGATATGACGGTACTGTACTTGAAAGTGAAGCTGCTTCTATATTAGCAAAGTTTGAGATCATTAAGCAGCCTGGAAATGTTATAGCTGTTGTTGGTGACACTGTAGTGTTTGAGGTAACTGCTACAGGAGCTAAGAGCTATCAGTGGTATTTCAGTCAGGATGGCGGAAGAACCTTTAGCAAATCCAGCATGACTGGCAACAAGACAAACAAAATGACAATACCAGTTACAGCGGCAAGAATCGGCCAGATGTATAGATGCCAGGTTACTGGAAACGACGGAACAATAATTAATAGCGACGCTGCTACGATTCTTTCAAGGCTTGAGATTACCAAACAACCAGAAAATGTCATTGCAGCTGTTGGCGATACTGCCGTATTTGAGGTGAAAGTGACAGGAGGAAAGAGCTATCAGTGGTATTACAGCCAGGATAGTGGAAAAACCTGGAATAAATCCAGCCTGACAGGAAGTAAGACTAATAAACTGTCCATTCCTGTAACAGCATCGAGAATAGGTCAGAGCTACAAGTGTCAGATTACCGGATTAGATGGAACTATTCTTGAGAGTAATGCTGTATCGATCATGTCATTGGTTTCCATAATACAGCAGCCATTTGATGCAATTGCTGTACCTGGAGATACTGTGGAGTTCGAGGTTATAGCAACTGGAGCCAAGAGCTATCAGTGGTACTACAGTCAGAACCAAG
>JAEEGL010511268.1_pt1 | contig 10035 bp, 11 predicted proteins | sample 9134231 | NCBI WGS metagenome assembly JAEEGL01 (sample SAMN16246548, study PRJNA631951) | gut metagenome | biome: gut microbiome; feature: rumen; material: fiber-attached | host: Bos | place: Iran: Karaj | collected 2018-10 | reverse complement strand
GAAGATACCATCGGTGACAATGATTTTCTTTCCGCTGTCGTATGTGCACTTGTTGATGCAGATCTCCTGATCCTGCTTTCCGATATTGACGGGCTCTATACGGACGATCCCAGAGAAAACAAGAATGCAAAATTCATTGATATCGTGGAACATCTGGATGATAATCTGATGCGGATGGGAAAAGAGTCCACCGGAAGCGCTGTCGGGACAGGCGGAATGAGTGCCAAACTCCATGCCGCTACCGTCGCCGTTAATTCCGGTGCGGATATGGTCATTGCAAACGGAAAGGATGTCTCCGTGATCCATAAGATCATGGAAGGCCGGAAATACGGCACATTGTTTGTAGGAAAAAGAGATGATCGGTTCAAGATCGCCGATTACATCATCGGTACCGGAAAATGACAATGGAAGAGCGCATTGCAAGGATCAATGCTTTATATCATAAATCACAGTCTGTCGGCCTGACGGAAGAAGAAAAGGCGGAACAAAAGCTTCTGCGCCAGGAATATATACAGAGTATCCGTAATTCTCTGAAATCCCAACTGGATAACATTGACATTCAGAACGAAGACGGAAGTATCACGAATCTCGGTGAAAAATATGGAAAAAAATGAAATCAGGAAACGGATCCTGTCAGCGCGTGATGCACTCAGTGATCAGGACTGCATGGAAATGAGTACATCAATCCTTAAAAAACTGCTGAAAACAGATGCATTTTTACGCGCATGGAAAGTCGGGCTGTATGCATCCGTGAAAAATGAAGTGATCACGTATCCGCTGATCGGTAAGTCTGCCATGCTCGATAAAGGAGTGGCATTCCCGAAGATCACGGATCCTGTACACAAACAGATGGTTTTCCGTTATGTTTTGGGGATGAACGATCTTAAGACCGGAACATTCGGTATTTTAGAGCCGCAGGAAAACACCACCGTTATGGAACAGCCGGATGTGATCATCCTTCCGGTTGTTGCTTTTGACTCCATGCTTAACCGGATCGGCCAGGGCGGCGGATACTATGATGTTTATCTGAAAGCGCATCCAAAAGCTTACAAGATCGGTCTGGCTTATGAATTCCAGAAAACTGACAGCATTCCCCGAAAAGACTGGGATGTCCCGCTTGATCTGATCATTACGGAAGAGCAAATTTATGAATGAAGAAGCAAACATCGTTCCGGTGACAGAACCGGAACGACAAAATCATTATATCGGAGAAGTGGCAAAACTGCTTCGTGCACGCGAGAAATCACTTCAAAGAAAGCTGACCTGTTATATCGCTACATTCGGCTGTCAGATGAATGCCAGGGATTCCGAAAAACTGCTTGGGATACTGAAAGCAGTCGGATACGTGGAAACAGAAGATGAAAGAAGCGCTGATCTGGTACTCATGAACACCTGTACGGTCAGGGATAATGCCGATCAGCGGGTATACGGAAGGCTGGGTGTGTTAAAGGGCTATAAGCAGGAGCATCCGGACATGCTCATCGGTCTGTGCGGCTGCATGATGCAGGAACCATCCGTGATCGAAAAGATCCAAAAAAGCTATCCGCACGTAGATCTGATCTTCGGGACACATAACATCTATAAACTGGCAGAATTGCTTTACCGGCTGCTCACGGAACAAAGACCGGTTATCGAGATCCTTGATCACGCGGATACGGTTGTGGAAGATATCCCGACAGAGCGGAAATACCCCTTCAAATCCGGTGTGAACATCATGTTCGGGTGTGATAAATTCTGCAGCTATTGCATAGTACCATATGTTCGCGGCAGGGAACGATCCCGTGAAATGGATGATATTCTCTGTGAGATCAGGCGTCTTGCTGATTCGGGCGTAATCGAAGTCATGCTCCTTGGGCAGAACGTAAATTCCTACGGAAAGCATTGCCGCAAGGAGGTTGACTTTGCAACGCTGTTAAAAGAAGTCGAAAAGATCGAAGGAATCTCAAGGATCCGGTTTATGACACCGCATCCGCAGGATTTTTCCGATGACGTGATCTCTGTGATCCGTGATTCGGAAAAGATCTGCAGACATATCCATCTGCCGCTGCAATCCGGCAGTTCCAGAATCCTGAAACTGATGAACAGGCATTATACCAAAGAATCGTATCTTCAACTTGCGGAAAAAATACGTAAGCAGATCCCGGATGTTGCCATTACGACAGATATCATCGTCGGGTTTCCGACAGAAACGGAAGAAGATATTGAAGATACTCTGGATGTGATCAGAAAAGTCGGATTTGATAATGCTTTTACCTTCATATATTCCAAAAGAACGGGTACACCGGCTGCATCCATGGATGGGCAGGTGAGTGAAGCATTTATTAAAGAGCAGTTTGCGAGAGTCCTGCAACTGGTGCAGGAAACTTCCAAAGTCCGTGCACAGGGGCTTGAAGGGCAGGTTACCGACGTCCTTGTGGAAGAGATCAACGAACATGATCCGAATCTCTTGACCGGCAGAATGAGCAATAATCTGCTCGTACATTTTCCCGCCGATCCTGCCCTGATCGGTAAGATCGTGCCCGTCAGATTGGCGGAATGCAAGGGGTTTTATTATCTGGGAGTTCTTCAGAACAACTGATTATGATTGATATAGTCTACAAAACCGGAACTTGCCGTTGAAGGCATGGTCCCGTTCGGATATACAAAGCCGATGGAACGTTTCGGGATCGGGTTCTTCAGTGGGATCTGGATCAGCTGTTTGCTGGCAAGTTCTTTCAGTACGAATTCTTTGATCACACATCCAAGGCCCAGACCGATCTTTGCAAATTCGATCAAAAGATCCAGCGAGGTCGCTTCGATCACATGATTGATCTTGACCCGGTTTTCAAAGAAATAATGATCGATATACTGTCTGGTGATATTTTCCTTATTCAGCAGTAAAAGCGTGGACTGGGCAATGATATCATGTGTGCCTTTCGAACGGATATAATCCTTTGTCGCAACAAAGATGTCTTCGATTTCTGTCACCTGTCTGTACGCCATATTCATCGATTCGATTTCGTTTTCGCCAACCATACCGATCAGGCCGATGTCTATTTTCTTATCATGCAGCAGTTTCAATGTTTCATATGTGTTCTGGCATTCAATGGAGATCCGCACGTTCGGATGGTGCGGCATGTATCCCTGAAGATAGGGGAGCAGGACATATTTACAAAGCGTGGTGCTGGCACCGAAACGGATCCGGCCTCCTCCTGTTTCCAGAAGATTCTTCAGCTGTTCTTCTCCGTCATTCAGGCTTTCAAAAGCCGTTTTCACATGACTGAACAACAGGGAACCTTCCTGGGTCAGCGTTACGCCTTTGGAACTCCGGATAAATAAAGGAGAACCGATGGAAGCTTCCAGTTTGGATATGGCTTTGGAAACGGCAGGTTGTGAGATATAAAGGTTTTTGGCGGCGGAGGAGATGTTTCCTTCCAGCGCCGTAGCATAAAAGATCCTGTAGAGTGAAAGATTATTTTCCATAACTTAAAGTTATCTCCAATATAATATTTATATATTTCTATTATATCTGAAAGGGTGCTATAATTCCATAGGAAATATGTATATGATCACCAAAGGAGATAATCATGCAAAAAGGAATGACAATGACACAGAAGATCCTTGCCGATCATGCCGGATTGCCTTATGTTGTTGCGGGGCAGCTGATCGAAGCGAATCTGGATCTTGTACTGGGTAATGACATTACGACCCCGGTTGCGATTGCGGAAATGCAGAAGATGCATACCAAATCCGTATTTGATCAGGATAAGATCGCATTGGTAATGGATCATTTTATCCCGAACAAAGACATCAAATCCGCACAGAACTGCAAATGTGTCAGGGAATTTGCAATAAAACATGAGATTTCACATTATTATGATGTCGGGCAGATGGGTATCGAGCACGCCCTGTTACCCGAACAGGGGCTGACTGTTGCGGGGGATGTGATCATCGGTGCGGATTCACATACCTGTACCTATGGTGCACTCGGTGCTTTTTCGACCGGTGTGGGTTCCACGGATATGGCTGCCGGCATGGCCACCGGAAAAGCATGGTTCAAGGTGCCGGGGGCGATCAGATTCAATCTTACCGGCATACCCGGAAAATGGATCAGCGGGAAAGATGTGATCCTGCATATCATCGGGATGATCGGTGTGGATGGTGCCCTCTATAAATCAATGGAATTTACCGGTGACGGAATCCGTTACTTAAGCATGGATGACCGTTTTACGATCGCGAACATGGCGATCGAAGCCGGCGGTAAAAACGGGATTTTCCCGGTGGATGATGTGGCCAAAGCTTACATGGAGGAACATGGGAAACGGCCTTATAAAATATACACCGCCGATGAAGATGCGGAATATGAACAAGAATACACGATCGATCTGTCCAAATTAAAACCGACCGTTGCTTTTCCGCATTTACCCGAAAATACGAAGACGATCGATGAGATCGGCGAAAAGATCACCGTGGATCAGGCCGTGATCGGTTCGTGCACGAACGGCAGGATGGATGATCTGCGGATCGCCGCGATGATCATGAATGGCAGGAAAATCGCAAAAAATGTACGTTGTATCGTGATCCCCGCAACACAATCCATTTATCTGCAGGCTTTGAATGAAGGACTGATCAAAACCTTTATTGAGGCAGGGGCGATCGTATCGACACCGACATGCGGACCGTGTCTTGGCGGTTATATGGGCGTCTTAGCCGAAGGGGAACGGTGTATTTCGACTACAAACCGTAATTTTGTCGGCAGGATGGGACATGTGGATTCCGAAGTATATCTTGCCAGTCCTGCCGTTGCCGCAGCAAGTGCCATAGCAGGATACATTACAAAACCGGAGGATTGATCGATGAAGGCAAACGGAACAGTACACAAATACGGAGATAACGTTGATACGGATGTGATCATACCGGCAAGATATCTTGCCATTCAGGATCGGAACGAATTGGCAGAGCATGCCATGGAAGATATTGATCGTGATTTTGTCAGGAATTTAAAAAAGGGAGATCTGGTCGTTGCAGGGAAAAACTTCGGCTGCGGATCTTCGCGCGAACATGCACCGCTTGTATTGAAGGTTTCCGGTGTCAGTTGTGTGATCGCCGAAACTTTTGCCAGGATCTTTTTCAGAAATGCGATCAATATCGGATTACCGATCATTGAATGTCCGCAGGCGGCTGCTGCAATCAAAAACGGCGATCAGGTCGAAGTCGATTTTGACAGTGGTGAGATTAAGGATCTTACAAGCGGAGAGACTTTTCAGGGGGCTCCTTTCCCGGAATTCATGCAGAAGATCATCGTAAACGGCGGACTCATCAATTATATTAACAATCAATGAAAAAGCTTGATGTCATCATTTTACTGGCGGCGGTAACCGTGTTTGGATTTCTGGCAATGCTGTCATATACCGGAAAGGAATCAGGCGGGATCGCCGTTGTCAGCGTAAACGGAGAAGAATACGGCGCATTTCCGCTTTCGGAAGATAAAACGGTAACAATACGCGGATATGATGGCGGCTTTAATACGCTCGTGATCAAAGATCATAAAGCTTCCATCAGCGAAGCGGATTGTCCCGATGCTTTGTGCGTGCATCAGAAAGCGATCAGTGCGGACCATGAGACCATCGTCTGCCTGCCGCATCGTGTAGTGATTGAAATTCAGGCAGATAAGGAGAATGCGACTGATGCGATCGCAAGGTAAATACGGGATCAAACATATTGCCTATCTGGCAATGTTTGCAGCCTTATCGATCATATGTGCCTATATTGAGATCCTGATCCCTTTCTCCTTTGGTATACCGGGTGTTAAGCTCGGCCTTTCAAATCTCATTTCCCTTTTGCTTCTCTATATCGGCAGAAAAGACGGAATAAACGATCGGATGGAAAGACTATCGGATGCCGGAATCGTTTTGTTTATCAGGATCACGGTGATCAGTTTACTGTTTACGAACGGATATTCCCTTCTTTATTCTTTGTCGGGTGGAATTTTAAGTCTTTTATGTATGTGGTTTCTATCGGGATGTGATAAAATAAGTGTTGTCGGTACCAGTATCATCGGTGGAATATCACATAATCTCGGGCAATTGATCATTGCCGTTTTGATCGTCGACCAGCTCAGGATCATTTATTATGCGCCGGTTCTGTTGTTGTCCGGTACACTGACGGGATTTTTACTCGGCATACTGTCCCGGCTTATCCTGCAAAGAAAAGGAGTATTGAAAACGTATGATCGCTTTTTTGAAAGGTGAAGTTGCAGGGATCTATGACGGCCAGATCGTTTTGGAAGTGAACGGTGTCGGTTATAATATCAATATGCCCGCATCCTCCATCGATATGATCGAAGGGTTATCGGAACTGAAGGTATATACTTATTTAAGCGTGCGGGAAGATGCCATGTGGCTTTACGGGTTCCTGACCAAGGATGACCTGGACTTCTTTAAACAGCTGATCCAGGTTAACGGGATCGGTCCAAAAGGCGCACTTGGGATCTTATCGGTCATGAGCAGCGAAGATCTGAAATTTGCGATATTGTCATCTGATGCAAAAACAATTTCGAAATGCCCGGGGATCGGAGCCAAAACTGCACAAAGGATCATTTTGGATCTGAAAGATAAGATTGACCTTGCCGAAACTTTTGAACAAAAGCTTTCCAACAAACAGGAAGATGTCGATGCCTCCACAGGGATCAGGCAGGAAGCCGTGGAAGCGCTCTGTGCACTCGGTTATTCGGCAACTGATGCATTACGTGCCTGCCGTATGGTTGAACTTGGCGATGACGCTGATGCCGAATCGATTCTGAAAGAGGCGCTCAAACATCTGATCTGATCAAGACCTTGCATTCAAAATGGCGGAGTTCCAAAAAAATGGCGAAACGTTCAATAGAAACAACACTAACCGAAGAAGATATCAAAATAGAAGGAAGTTTAAGGCCGCAATTTCTGAAGGATTATATCGGTCAGAAAAAGGCCAAGGAAACCCTGAAGATCTACATCGAAGCCGCAAAACAGAGAAATGATCCGCTCGACCATGTACTGTTCTACGGGCCGCCCGGACTTGGAAAAACAACTCTGGCCGGGATCATTGCCAATGAGATGGGGGTTCATATCAAGACCACCAGCGGACCGGCTATCGAAAAACCGGGTGAAATGGCAGCAATCCTGAATAACCTGCAGGAAGGCGATATACTTTTTGTGGATGAGATCCACCGCCTGAACCGCCAGGTAGAAGAAGTATTATATCCTGCGATGGAAGACTATGCGATCGATATCATGATCGGAAAAGGCGCCAGCGCCAGATCGATCAGACTGGATCTTCCGAAATTCACACTGGTCGGCGCCACGACCAGAGTCGGATTGCTGACAGCACCTTTAAGAGACCGCTTTGGTGTGATCCACAGGCTTGAATTCTATACACCGGAAGAACTGACGACGATCATCATGCACTCTGCAAAGATCCTGAATGTTCATATTGATGAAAAGGGCGCAAAAGAACTTGCAAGAAGAAGCAGAGGAACGCCAAGGCTTGCCAACCGGCTGTTAAAACGCGTACGTGACTTTGCCCAGATACGATATGACGGTGATATTACCTATGATGTTGCAAAGGATGCTCTCGATCTGATGGATGTGGACAGGATGGGGCTGGATCACGTGGATCGTAATCTGATCCTGACCATGATCAAAAAGTTTGACGGCGGTCCGGTCGGGCTTGATACCATAGCTGCAGCGATCGGTGAAGATTCCGGAACGATCGAAGATGTCTATGAACCGTATCTGATCCAGAACGGTTTTCTGAACAGAACGCCGAGAGGAAGAGTGGCTACAAAGAGTGCTTATGAACATTTCGGCATCCCGTTTGCCGAGAGCGAATCCTGATTTGTAACCAAATTGACATCCGGGTTGTTTTTTGAAAAGATTTTGATATAATTTATTTGTATGTAACTGTTCTTTTTATCGGGGGAGGGGATTGAAATGGCTACGAAAAACGATGCGGAAGTCATTATCGGCGGTAAAGTTATTACGCTCAGCGGATATGAAAGTGAAGAATATCTGCAAAAAGTCGCATCCTATATCAACAATAAGATCTTTGAATACAATAAGGTCGAATCATTTCGAAGACAACCGCTGGATATGCAGGGAATCCTGCTTCAGTTGAATGTAGCGGATGATTATTTCAAGGCTAAGAAGCAGATCGAAACGCTTCAGGAAGAACTGGAGGCAAAGGACAGGGAATTATACGATCTGAAACATGAACTGATCGCTTCACAGATCAAATTGGAAAGTAAAGAAAAGATGATTCGGGAATATCAGAATGACATGACCGAAAGGAAAGGATAGATCAGATCGAGTAGGGATTCCTGCTCGATCTTTTTCATGAAATACGATGACAAAGCCCGAATTACTGTCTCCGTGCGGTGACTATGAATGTTTTCTTGCGGCGATCCATGCAGGCTGTGATGCCGTCTATTTGGGTGCGTCCTTTTCCGCAAGAGCTTATGCCAGAAATTTCACACCGGAAGAAATCCTCACTGCAATCGATTATGCACATCTTTTTTCTAAAAAAGTCTATCTGACGCTGAATATCCTTATGAAAGATCCGGAGATGGATCTGATCCATGATTTCTTAAACCCGCTTTATCTTGCCGGCCTTGATGGAGTGATCGTTCAGGATATCGGGCTGATCAATTATATACGCGCGAATTTTCCGCAGCTTCCCGTTCATGCGAGCACGCAAATGACGATCACGGATGCGGAGGGCGTCTTACTGCTTAAGGAAATGGGAGTTAGCCGTGTTGTGTTGGCCAGAGAGCTTTCCCTAAAGGAAATCCGGAAGATTGGCGAAGAAACCGGGGTAAGTCTTGAGTGCTTTATCCATGGTGCATTATGTTATTCCTATTCCGGAAAATGCCTCATGTCGAGCCTGATCGGCGGCAGAAGCGGAAACAGAGGACGTTGTGCACAGCCTTGCCGTCTTCCCTATGACGGCAAATATCCGCTCAGCTGCCGGGATATCTGTACTCTTAAGATTCTCCCGCAACTGATCGATGCAGGGATCGCTTCCTTCAAAATAGAAGGCAGGATGAAGAATCCGGCATATGTGGCAGGGGTAACCGGCATCTATCGTAAATATATCGACCGGTATCTCAGTGACCGTACAAAACCTTATCAGGTTGATGAAGAAGATTTTACGATTCTCAAAACGCTTTATACCAGAAGCGGTCATACGGAAGGGTATTATGGGATCCATAACGGTCCGGAAATGATCACAATGCAAAAGCCTGGGTATGCCAAAGCAGATGAACAGCTTGAAAAAGAAACGATGGATCGCTTCATATCCAAGACGCCAAAGCTTCCCCTGGAACTGTCTGTTACACTTTTGTCCGGTCAGCCTGCCCTTTTATCTGCAAAGTCCGGAGCGCATGCGGTTACGGTAGAAGGGGATACGGTAGAAGCAGCAAAAAAACGTGCCCTCTTAAATGAAGATATCAAAAAACAACTGTTAAAACTTGGCGGAACGGAATTTTCCTGCAAAAAGATCGATATTGATTCACCGGGTAATATCTTTCTGCCCGTATCGTCAATCAACAGTTTAAGACGGGAAGCCGTTTTGGCTCTTCGGGAAGAGATCCTGAAAAAGGGAAAGAGAAGTAAGGAAATACACGGTTCCTTCGGGATCATTCATGAAGAACAAAAACCATATCCGCCAAAACCTTTTCTGCACGCCAGCGTATTGACGATGGAACAGGCAGATGCCCTGATCCATGATCCAAACGTGCAGATCCTGTCTGTTCCGGTAGAATTATTCTCATCGGATGCCGTTTTAAAGGCTTACAGGGAGAGGATCAAGACCGCTCCGCTAAAGCTTTTTGTCATCTTTCCTTATATCTGCAGGGACCGGTATTTTCAACGTCATGCGCATTTATTAACGGAGCTTCTTTCCGGTAATGAAGTTGCCGGCGTCATGATCCGTAATTATGAGAGCCTGTACTATTTAAAGCAGATCGCATATACCGGCGAGATCCTTGCGGATCTTCATCTTTATGCGTTCAACCGGTAT
>JAEEGL010270683.1_pt1 | contig 10035 bp, 7 predicted proteins | sample 9134231 | NCBI WGS metagenome assembly JAEEGL01 (sample SAMN16246548, study PRJNA631951) | gut metagenome | biome: gut microbiome; feature: rumen; material: fiber-attached | host: Bos | place: Iran: Karaj | collected 2018-10 | reverse complement strand
TTATTACATGGTACACCTGGTGTTCTTCCTACCATAAAATGACGATGTGACTCTTCTCTTCTTTGACCATTATTTTCAAGTATTATTCCATGTTCAAAGTGATAATCATCTTTAAGTAACCAGTAACTTTCTCCCCTATTCATAATATATACTAAATCCCATGTGACATCCATGTTAAACCATTCGTTATCTAACTTAATTTGATTCCATGCATGTCCATTTTGAATATTAGTATTATTAAATCCAACTACAACATTTGTATCAATATCTACTTCATTAAAGACATCTCTTACTATTCCCGCATAACCTCTACATACGCATCTACCTTTTAATAAACCTAACATTTCATTTGAAGGTGCATTATGTAGATTCCTTTCATGGAAGATTATTCTATCTAGATTTTTATAGTGTCTTTCAATACTTTTTTCTTGAATGCTTTCATCATATCTAACTCTTTCAACAATTTTAGGTATTAACTTTCCAAAGATTTTTTTCTCTCTATCAGGATCATCCTTTAAGAAATCTTTATCTATGCCTTCAACCATTTTCATGATAGCTTTCTTATATTTATAAACTATCCATATGTTCATATCGGAATTTTTTTCTAATGAATGTAAAGAAGAAATTTGAAAATAATGAATATTATAATTTCTTTTTAATTCTTCTAGTTCACTAAGGGATATTTCTTTGATGTTATTCATAAATAAAGTTACTGAGGCTTTTCTTAGTATACTAGGGTATTTTTTATTTAATACCCTAAAGTCTCTTATATTTAATCTTAGAAAAGTTATTTTATCAGTTAAATTATGTTCTATGGCATAATCAAATACTTCATTTAACTTATCAATGTTACTAGAAGACTCTAATTCTTCATCTTGGCCTGCCCAATTAACTTTCCATATCATTTTTTCTAGTATTTTTTCATTAGTTTGTTCACTCACATTACCACATCCTATTATATTATAACATAATAAAAAGATGAGATAATCTCATCTATTTAAAATATTCATCTAATAATGTATTTTTGAAACCATCAAATTCATAAACACAATCATCTAATTCAGTACCTTCACTAGCATCTTTACTCTTTTCAATAGCATCTAGGAAAGTATTATCTACTTTATCATTATCATAGAAAGTCCATAGACTATCAAATCCAGACATACTAACTTCATAATTTACACCATTTTCTGAATATGAATATACTATATTATCTTCATTAGGATTAGCAGTTCCTCTTCCAGAAGTACATCTATTTACTAATTTTAAATTCATTAATTTAGTAAATAAATCTTTTACTTGATCATTTGATAAAGTAACAGTTTTATTATATGTTTCAGTAACATAATCATCAGCATATCTTACTCTACTAACAGTTACTTTTAAATCATTTTTAGTTAATAGGTAATTCATCCATTGATCATAGTCACCTGTATAATTATTTTCTTTAGTATCACTAGGCTTATTATCATTTTCACTATTATTACCTGTATTATTATCTTTATTAAAAGATATTGTTCCTGTTGCAAATAAAGTAACAAGTACAGCAAATATTACAACAATAATACATATTAAAATAACATTAAGTTTACTATTTTTTTCTTCCACTTTTCTATCTCCTTTCTTTTTAATTTTATCATGGTAATGAAAATATTATTTTTAAAATAATTATTTTTTTTATTAATTTACTTTTTTTTACAAAAAAAGATTAGATTTCTCTAATCTTTATTTTATTAATCTTTTTACTTCACCAACTGTGTAATTACTAAAATCTAATTTAGATGCTATTTCCATAAATCTATTATAATCAATTGATTGATAGAAATCACAATCACAATAATCTTCATTATAAATAATACTTGATGCACTATTACTCAAATGTCTATACTTATTTTCAATACTTCTAAGTTCTCCTGCAATAATACCTTTTTTAGTTAGTTCATAGTCTTTCTCAGTAATTATTCTCTTAGATAGTAATTCTAGTATATTACTTATTAGTTCATCTTTATTCTTAGATGCAAATACTATTGAATAATCAATACCATTATCCATAACTGGCATATTAAATTTACTACAGTAATCATAAACACTTTTTCTTTCAATTGCTCTTAGTTCATCAGATTCTAGTAAACTATTTCTAATTATATATAAAATAAAATATAATTCTTTAAGAGATACATTATCTGGTTTTTTAAACTTCATTCCTAATCCAACTAATGGATTATCTATATCTCTATCAAGTACTTCATTTTTACATCTTATACTATCATAATCTAAGGTTGGTAATATTAAGTTTGTTTTTTGAGGTTGTAGTTTTGCATAAATATTGTTTAGTAAATCTACTATTTTTTGTTCATCAACGTTACCACCTATTATAATAAATTTATTATTATCAGTATAGAATGCATTATAACAATCATATAATGTCTCAGTATTAATCTGTCTTGTAGTTTCTTTATTACCTATTGGTGATAATGTTTCATCATAAATATCGAAACCACCATAAAGATTTCTTTTTATTAAACATTCTAATACTCTAGTGTGATCATCATTACGTGAAGTAGATTCTTCTTCGATAGCATGTCTTGTTGTATCTACATCTTTTTTATCAAATACAGGTGTATCTATAGCAGTTATTAATTCTTCAAGGGATTTCTCTATTTCATCTTTTCCATTAAAATGATATGAAGTTACATCCATTGCTGTATATGCATTTGCTCTTTGATATCTTTTATCAAAGTTTCGATACATATCACCATATCTACTATGTTCTCCTAATAAATGTTCTAGATAATGAGCATAACCAGATCCAACACTATAGTCTTTACCATTATTATTGAAATTAAACCATTTACCAGATGAACCATATTTAATATTGTAACTAACAAATACTCTCTTCATAGTAGGGTCAACACATAAATATAACGGAACACCATTATTTAATATTATTTTCTTAAACTTATTCATGTTTCTTACCCCTTACCATAAAGACATTCTTTCTTACTAAAGTCTTTGTTTTATTCATTAAGTCTTCTACTTTCATATCTTCTATTTCTTGATTTACTATTTCTCTATCTTTATCACCATAGATTTTAAGTATTCTACCAATAATAATACCTGCTACTCTATTTTTACTTTCACTCAATGAATATTCATCATTTGCAATTTCTTCTTTAGCCTGTTTCATGTATTTTTCCATTATTTCTTTATTACATAAACTAGCTACTATTTCATCAGCACCCTTAATAAATTTTTCTTTCTTAGATGCAGCTGTTTCACCATAAATATATAATTTCTTTTCATGGAATAATATTTCTGCATAAGAGCCATATACTAACCCATATTTTTCTCTTAAAGTTTGATAACAAAGCCCTATAGAAGAATTAAGTATCCATTCTAGAAGTCTTACTTCTGCATTAGTTAACTTAGTAAAGTCATATGTAACATATATATATGATTGTTTACATTCTTTTTGAACTTCAACATCACCTTCTATGGTTTTAACATCCATATCATAGTCTAAATCTCTATAATTAGATTTTAAATCCATACAATTAACAAACTCTGTAAATTGTTCTTCACTGATATTTCCAACTACAACACCATTTAAATAATTATTCATTAAATACTGATACTCTCTTTTTAAATCATCTAAAGTAATAGAGTTTATTAATTCTTCAAGATATTTTTTATCTACTGATTGATCATATTTTTTATTTTCAACAGGTAATACTGTTTGACCATATAAAGCTTCTGCATACTTATCATAGTCAGATAAAGAAGAATCTATATATGATATTAGTTTCTTTTTTGATATCTCTAATACTTCTTCATTATTAAAATCTGGTTTTAATAACAAATCTCTTATAAAAGAGAAAGCTTCTTTAGAATAATCATCATTAACAGCATTCATTGATATTAGATCAATATAATAATGAAAGAATCTTTGTTTACCATCTGTTTCTTGATTAAAACTAATATCCATATTATATAGTTCACGAGTTCTTAAATTAATATCATTATCTGTCTTATAAACTTGGTTACATCTTAATAAATAGATACTAAGAATATCTAATATTGCAGATGAACGACTATCTTGATTAGCTAAGAAGTTTAAGGTAATAGATATAGTATTAAAGCCTTCATCTTGGTATAAATAAGTACCATTGATATTTTTCATTTTATTTAATTCCATAGTCCCCTCAATAACAGTGTCTTATTATATTAAAAATTAATCAAAAAGTCTATACTTTCTTTGACAAAAATAACTTCTTGTTATAGAATAATAAACATTGATGGGGGTAATTATGTATAAAGCAACAGTAATGTATGATCTTATCAGTTATTCGCTTTTTGAAAATACTACATCTTTTTATGATAGTATTGAACAATTTGAAAATGAAATAACTAAGGTATTACAAGAAAAAGGAAAAGAAATGGGATTTCATAATGCTGTTATAGTTGTTGAATCACAAAATGGTGATGGACAATCATTTATTTATGAAGCTAATAATATTAATAATGATAAACTTTCTTTAAGAAAAATTTATGACTTATTACTTCAAGATGGTGAAAAAGAAGCTATTATTATTGCATCAGCTTATGATAAAGATAATACTCAATATAGTAAAAGAGCTATGAGAGTTAGTAGAGATTTTTCAATACTTACATTTATTGGTGTTCTACTATCACTTCAAAGTGTATATTTTTCACTTAAAAGAACTCATTCAATAAAATCTTTTGACTTTTTATTTAATAGTGCTATTTTTGCAATCTTTGCAGCAGCTTTCACAATTGGTATGGGATGTGTTCTTGATGAGGCCTTATACTATTTTATAGATAAAAGAAATCAAAAAAAAGATAAATCACTAATGTTAATAAAAGAGTAGTCATTTCTGACTACTCTTTTTTTACAGACTTTTTTCAGGTGTTTCTTCTTCTATTACAATATTTTCTAGACTAGGTACATTATGTAGTTGTTTTTTTATGTTTGAGAATACGTCATCTATTTTAGCTCTTTTACCATCTTGCAATACAGCTAAACAATGATCATCACTATCTTCTATATAAGTAATAAACTCTAAAATTGCAGGGAATTTTAATAGTACAGGTTGTATATCATGATACATACCAATTTTATTATCACGATATATAGGTTCACAAACTAATAGTTCCTTTGGAAGAGCTATTTTTACATTTACACCTGGATTCATCTTTTTATAATTAACTACAGCCCTAATACTACTAACTATTCTTTCATATGCCTTTTTTGCATTTCTTTGTCTCATCAAAGCTTCTATATCTTCTCTAGAACAAGATTTGCCATAAGCATTATTCTTTTTATCATAAACGTAAACAGCATCATTATGAGCACATAATATATAATTATCATCTAGAGCTTTAATAGGTGGAAGTTTAGTAACAAATTCACCATATTCACATTTAGAATGATATCCATCTTGTTCTTTAGTTACTTTTAAATTACTAGGTCCTAAGAACCAATATTTTCCAAAGAACAAAATTCCATCTCTTTTAACTACTTCTTTAGTTTCATAACCTATAAATGGCATTTGTCTGCCAATATGATCTAGTATGACATTTCTTACTTGTTCTTTTATATCCAAAGGCGTTGAAGTTTTATTATATCTATCAATGGTAACCCCTGTATTAGCATCTCTTAATTTAACACCATTTATTTTATCCATTTCACCAGCAAGATAATAGCCATAACCCATATTACCCCAAGCTACAACGTTTTCATTATTTTCTTGTGGAACATCTTTTCCATCTTTGTCAATTAAGCATACTTTTCCATGAGGTTGTTTTTTAGCAATAGCATATCCATCAACATATTCTAGATTTATTAACGGAGTATAACCATCTAAATCTCTATTGGCATTATGATAATCGCCACCAACTTTATTTCCTTCACGATCTACAAAATGATATTTCTCATCCTCATCATAAACCAATTTTCTATCGCTATGATAACCATCACCTCTAGATTTATGAATTACACCTTCTGTATCCATATATCCATAGTTAGGGAAACCTAAATCGCCATAAGCAACTAATGCTTTTCCGTTTCTAAAAGGATTAGCTTCTCCAAACTTTTTATCAGTTACAAGGGATCCATCTGGTCTAATGTATGTATATGACCTTCCACCATCCTCACGCATTATTTTTATTATAGTTAAATCTTCACCTTGTTTTGGTTTATCATTTTCTTCAATATATTTTTTTGCAGCATCTAGACCTATTTGTTTTGATACCCAATCATTTCTAATTACCATATAACACCTCTATTTTAATAATAACATATGGTTATAATTATTAAAACAGTTGACACTATTTACTTTGTAAATAGGTGTAAATAAAAAGACTAGAACTTCTAGTCTTTATTCCCATTCAATAGTTGCTGGTGGCTTTGATGTAATATCATAGACAACTCTATTAATGTGTGGTACTTCATTAACTATTCTTTTAGAGATTATTTCTAAAACATCATATGGTATATGGTAAAAGTTAGCAGTCATAAAATCTAATGTTTTAACTGCTCTTATTGCTAACATATAATCATAGGTTCTTGCATCTCCCATAACACCAACTGATCTTATATTAGTAAGTACTGCAAAATATTGATTTATATCCATATCAAGATTATGATTCTTAATCTCTTCTCTTAAGATATAATCAGCTTCTTGAAGTATTTTAAGTTTATCTTCAGTGATATCACCAATAATTCTAATAGCAAGACCAGGTCCAGGGAAAGGTTGACGGTATACTAAATCAGGTGATAAGCCTAGTTCAAGACCAACTTTACGTACTTCATCTTTAAATAATTCACGAAGAGGCTCTACAATCTCTTTAAAATCAACATAGTCTGGAAGTCCTCCAACATTATGATGTGATTTAATAACGGCTGATGAACCAAGGCCTGACTCTATTACATCAGGGTATATGGTTCCTTGAACCAAATAATCTACTTTTCCAATCTTCTTAGCTTCTTCTTCAAAGACTCTTATAAATTCTTCACCAATTATCTTTCTTTTCTTTTCTGGCTCTGTAACACTAGCTAGTTTCTTTAAGAATCTTTCTTTTGCATTAACTCTTATAAAGTTAACATCAGATCTATTTCCAAATACTTTTTCTACTTCATCACCTTCTCCTTTACGAAGAAGACCATGATCTACAAAAATACATGTTAAGTTCTTTCCTACTGCCTTAGATAATAGTGATGCTGCAACAGATGAATCAACACCACCTGATAATGCACATAATACTTTCTTATTACCTATTTTATTCTTTAATTCTTCAATTTTATTCTTTGTAAAGGTATTCATCTTCCAAGTCTTTTTACACTTACAAACATCTTTTATAAAGTTATCAATAATTACTAAACCATTCTCCGTTTGATTAACCTCAGGATGAAATTGAACTCCATAGAATTTATCTTTATCATTCGCAAAACCTGCTATTTTACAATTATTAGTACTTGCAATTTTAATAAAATCCTTAGGTAACTTAGATACATAATCAGTATGACTCATTAAACATATATTAGTTTTATTAAGAGAATTAAATAAAGTATTACTGTTATCTATCTTTACTTTCATTTCTCCATATTCTCTTGTTTCTGCTTTATCTACTTTACCACCTAAGGTATAAGCCATAAATTGCATACCATAACATATTCCAAGAATAGGAATCCCTAAACTAAATATTTCTTTATCACATCTTGGAGAATCTTTTTCATAAATACTACTTGGTCCTCCTGTAAATATTATTCCTTTGGGATTAATCTTTTTTATTTCATCAATAGAGATACTAAATGGTTTAATAATAGAATAAACATTAAGTTCACGTACACGTCTTGCAATTAATTGATTATATTGACCACCAAAATCTAATATTAATATTAATTCTTCCATTATTCTACTTCCTTTGTAACTACATCGTGAGCTCCACCTTCTCTAATACTTACACTTGATACCAAAGTAAATCTTGCTTTCTTATGTAGTTCAGGAATACTAATAGATCCACAATTACACATTGTTGATTTAATCTTATCAATTGTAACCATTAAATTCTCTTTTAGACTACCTGCATATGGGATATATGAGTCAACACCTTCTTCAAAAGTTAACTTTGTCTTATTTCCTCCCATATCATATCTTTGCCAATTACGAGCTCTATTACTTCCTTCACCCCAGTATTCTTTATAGAAAGAACCATTCTTCTTAACGATCTTAGTTGGACTTTCATCAAATCTTGCAAAGTATCTACCCATCATTACAAAATCTGCTCCCATTGCAAGAGCAAGAGTAATATGATAGTCATGAACAATACCACCATCAGAACATACAGGAACATATACTCCCGTTTCCTTAAAGTATTTATCTCTTTCTTCACATACTTCCATTAAGGCACTTGCTTGTCCACGTCCAATACCTTTTGTTTCTCTTGTTATACAAATAGATCCACCACCAACACCAACTTTAACAAAGTCAGCACCCGCTTCTGCTAAATATCTAAAACCTTCTTTATCAACTACATTACCGGCTCCAATTTTAACAGTATCTCCATATTTTTTCCTTACAAAATCAATTGTTTCTTTTTGCCATATAGAGTATCCATCAGAAGAATCCATACATAAAACATCAACACCCGCTTTAATTAAAGCTGGTATTCTTTCTTTATAATCTCTTGTGTTAATACCTGCTCCTACAATATATCTTTTTTCTTCATCAAGTAATGAGTTAGCATTATTTTTATGATCATCATAATCTTTTCTAAAAACTAAATATTTAAGATTATCTTTTTTATCAACAATTGGTAAACAACTAATCTTATGTTCCCATATTAAATCATTCGCTTCTGATAAAGTTATTCCTTCTTTACCTACTACTAAGTCTTTTCTTTTAGTCATAAACTTACCAATAGGATCATCTGGGTTATCACGAGAAATTCGATAATCTTTATCAGTAACCATTCCTAAAAGTTTTCCATTCTCTGTTCCATCTTCTGTGATCATAACAGTTGAATGTCCTGTTCTCTCAGTTAACTCTAATACTTCTCTTAAGGTTGTATTTTCATCCACATTAGAGTCACTAACTACAAAACCTGCTTTATTCTTTTTAACAATTGATACCATATTAGCCTGATCTTCAATTGTTTGTGAACCGTATATAAATGCCATTCCACCTTCTCTTGCTAGTGCAATACCCATTTTCTCCCCGGAAACAGATTGCATAATAGCTGATACAAATGGAACATTTAAACTAATCTTAGGTTCTTCTCCTTTCTTAAATTTAACAAGTGGTGTCTTTAAACTAACATTCTCAGGAATACAATCCTTTGTTGTTAGATTAGGTAGTAATAAAAATTCGCTAAAAGTTCTTGAAATGTCTGGTAAAACTTTGGCCATATTATCCTCCTTATAAAATAATTTACCTAATTATATAGTTATTTTATTTCATTTACAAGAGAAAATTAAAAAAAACTAGATTTCTCTAGTTTTTTTTAATCATTTTATTTTCTTTTAACATAACTTTTATAATCTCTTAACTCTTTAAAGAAATTAGGATTTTCTATTTCTTTGAAACTAGTAATTATAATTCCATTATCTAAAACTGTCTTAGCTAACTGTCTATTATTTTGATTAATAATAATACTAGGTATTTCAAGAGTCTTAGGAGCTATATCAGATGAACCATTACCAATCATAACAGTTTGTCCATTACGATCAATATTAGCTAATTGAAGAGTATCATCCCAAGCTTTTAAAGAACTTTTAGCATAGTATTCATCTATTGTAAACAAATCGTCAACATATGGTGTAAGTTCATTACTATCAAGCTTAACTTTTTGAACTATCTTAAACCAGTTAGACCATGAATTAACATTACAGTTTTCTGATTTTAAATATTTTAATAGTTCTTTAGCTCCATAAATAGCTTTTAACTCTTTAGCAGATTCTTTATCTAATTTCAAATAATTAGTTACGAATTGTTTATAATCTTTTAGTGTTCTTCC
>JAEEGL016445669.1_pt1 | contig 10036 bp, 8 predicted proteins | sample 9134231 | NCBI WGS metagenome assembly JAEEGL01 (sample SAMN16246548, study PRJNA631951) | gut metagenome | biome: gut microbiome; feature: rumen; material: fiber-attached | host: Bos | place: Iran: Karaj | collected 2018-10 | reverse complement strand
GCTGCCAAGATCAGAGCAATTAAATGTTGCCGGTTTATCCCGCTTGTTTGATAACAAATCAGAATGCTATAAGCTGTTCTGGTTTCAGGCGATTCTGGATCATGTCCGTGATCATGAGTAATAAGTATACTATTTGGAAAATTGGCCAAGAAAAATCACAAGCTCAGGATCCTGTTGCAGCACACTCGCCCATTCTTATAACGTTTTATAAAACGAGTTACTGGTCAATAATATAGCTTCAACGAACTAGTAGGTGTGAGAAATGAATGTATTATTGTTAAGCTGCAGCACGGGGGAAGGGCACAATCACTGCGCGAAAGCTGTCAGGCAGGCGCTGGACACCATGGGCCATCATACGGATTTCTTCGACATGCTGCATCTGTTCGGCGAGCCCGGCCCCATCAGCATGGAATCGCTGCTGAACCGGATCTCCACGAAAGCGCCGAACCTGTTCGGCTTGATATATAAAGCAGGGGAGAAGGTCAGCGCGCTGGGCGTCACGTCACCGGTCTATCTGGTGAATACGAATTACGGGCGCAGGCTTTGCGACCTAATCAACGAAAAAGGATACGACGCGGTGGTTTGCTCGCATCTGTTCCCGATGGAGACACTCACGTTCATCCGCAAACGCTATAAGATCGAAGCCCGCTGCTACGGCATTCTTTCAGACTACACCTGCATCCCTTTCCTCGCAGAAACAAATCTGGATGGGTATTTCCTTCCCCATGAGCTGGTACGCCGTGAATGCGAGCGCGCCGGCATCCCGTCGGACAGGCTGATCGTAACAGGCATGCCGGTAGCCGGTGAGTTCCGTGCCTCCATGACAAAAGCGGAAGCACGTGAAAAGCTGGGAATTCCGGCGCAGGCCAAGGTCTATCTTATAATGACGGGCGGCATCGGCTGCGGAGATGCCACGAGCCTGTGCGACACGCTTATGGAGCTTCCGGATGAAGACGCGGTGATATATGTGTTGGCCGGCCGGAATCAGGAACTGCTGGACAGCATTACTGAGAAGTACGGTATTTGCAATGAAATAAGGGCCGTTTCATTCACCGATCAGGTGAACGTTTACATGCGGGCGGCCGACGCGCTTTTGTCCAAGGCGGGCGGTATATCCAGCGCGGAGGCGGCGGTAGCGAACGTGCCGCTTGTTCATACGATGATGATCCCCGGAGTGGAAACTCAGAACGCCGCCTTCTTCCAAAGGCTGGGCATGTCCCTGGTCGCGAATACAAATGAAGAAGCGGCGCGGTTTGCCGACCGCATCGTGTATGACGGAAAAACAGGCGCGAAGCTCATGGCTGCCCAACGAGCGAACATGCCGCCGGACGGCGCGGAAAAGATCGCGGCTGCCATCATGACGGCTGCTGTATAGATCTTGTCAGGAGCACGCTTTGCCAGGTCAGGCGCGTGTGAAAATAGAGCAGACAGCATGCTTTTGAACGCATGATCGCTTTTCGGGATGAACTGATCGCTATCGACCTGTGGCCGGCTTTCAGCTATGCCATGAATCTGCTGGACTGTTCGGGCAAATTATGCGCCTGACTACGAAGGCCAACTGACATCTTCCGACAAAGAGCGTGTGAAAGAGCTTATGCGCGGCATGGGCGAAATCGCTTAAAGAAACGTCCTGACTGTTTCGCAGGGAGTGAGCAATATGAACGTCATGAAACTGTTTTCCCTTGAAAACAAAGTGGCTCTGGTCACGGGAGGCCGCGGCCTGTATGGATCGGCGATTTCGGAGGGGCTTTGCGAAGCGGGCGCCAAGGTAGTTATAGCTTCGAGAAACGGATCAAAATGCGAGGAGTACGCTGAATCATTGCGGCAAAAAGGACTTGACGCCTGCGGAATGACACTGGACCTTGGGGACGATCAATCCATAGCGCAATTGATGGAGGGAATTCTTGCCCGCTTTGGGCGGATCGATATTCTTGTGAACAATGCCGTCGACCGCAACAGCATGGTCTCTTTAGCCGAAGCGACCCGCGAGAAATTGCAGTTTTCCGCCGGCGTGAATTTGAACGGACAGATCCTTTTGTCCCAGAAATGTCTCGAACAGTTTGTGAAGCAAAAAAAAGGCAACATCATCAACATAAGTTCCATGCGTGGGCTGGACTGCCCGCACTTTCCGTTCTACCCTCCGGAATACGGTGATCAGCCAGTGAATTATACCACGGAGAAGTGGGCCATGGTAGGTCTCACCAAATACATGGCGGGCAGATACGGGAAAGACGGGGTTCGGGCCAACTGCATCTGTCCGGGCGGGTACAACGGAGACCATCCGAGTGACAGGGTCGCGGACGACGCGCCTTTTACGAAGGCCTATAAGGAGAACTGTCCGCTGGGCGACTGGGCGCATTACGACGATATAAAGGGGCCGGTCGTATTCCTCGCGTCAGAAGCCTCCGCGTACGTGACCGGCGCAACACTGGTGATGGACGGCGGCTGGACGATCTGGTAAAGCGAAAACTGTCGGAAAACAGCAGGATCACAACCCCGGGGAAAGCAGGTCAGCAGAATGAACCACACCAAAACAGCCGGATTGAGTATCTCGCAGTTCTCACTGGGCACTGCGCAGTTGGGTATGGATTACGGCATCAACAACCCGCAAGGCAAACCCAGCCGTTCACAGTCGCTCGAAATCCTGAATACAGCGCGTGACCTCGGCGTGAATTGCCTGGATACCTCGGTAGGTTATGGGGACTCGGAACAGCTCATCGGCGAATGGCTGAAGGGTATTCCTGAAGCAGAGCGCCCGCTGATCGTGACGAAAGTGGATCGCCTGGATTGCAGTTCAAAATCTGCGCTGCAGGCTTCCCTTCATAAGAGCATAGGAATATCCGAATCCCGACTGGGTCTTGAGCGTATTCCCCTGCTCATGATCCACAATTTTGAACAGTATGCGCAGAACCCGGAAGAAGTCGGCAGAGCATTTGAAGAACTGCGTAACCAGGGTGAAATCGAGCGCTGGGGCATCTCAGCGTACAGCCGCCACGATTACAGGTTGCTGGCCGAATCCAGCGCAGATGCCGTGCAGGTTCCGCAGAATGTCTTTGACTGGAAGCAAATCATAAACGGCGGCTGGGACGCTTTGGCCAGAAGCGGCAAAACCATTTTCGTACGCAGCGTATTCCTTCAGGGGCTGGTGTTTATGGAGCCGGAAAGGCTGCAGCCGCAAATGGCGTTTGCTGCGCCTGTATTGGAATGCTTCCGTTCCATGTGCCGGAAATTTGCCATGGAACCTGCTGTACTGGCCATATCGTTCGTTTTATCATTGCCGGGTGTCAGCAGCCTGGTACTGGGCTGCGAACGCAAAGAGCAGGTTGAAAACAATGCTGAGCTGATCAACAAGGCGCAGCATCTCACGGAAAAGCAAATGGAAGAACTGCGAGAGGCTTTCGAACAGATCAATCCCAGAGTGACCGATCCGGGTACCTGGTTCAACAGCGGCAAAGGGCAATAAGGCACTGGAGGCACAGCGATGATATCGTGTACTGAATTCATTCCATCCTACAGTGAACTGTTTTCATTTCTGGATGAAAACTACGGGTTCGGGGAGGTACAGGCATACTGGAATGACATTTTCAATCCGGAACGGAACGGCATTCTGAACCGCAAGGTCATGGAATATGGGCTTCGCGGCTGCTTTGATTACTGGAACTATTCGCTGAACGAGGAGGCGGCAGACTTCCGGATGATGCTGAACGAGCCGGACGGCTGGTTCACCATCGAGATGCGCCACTGCCCTTCAAAGGGAAGACTGCTGGAAATGAAGCAGCTGAAGCCCTATGATAAATACTGCCTGCACTGCGACCTGTACAGGAAAACAGTAGAAAAATACGGTCTGTGCTACGATTACGATTTCACGAAAACGGACGAAGCAAGGTGCGCGCTCATGATATACGACCCAAAAGTGTATAAAGGCACGCGCGTAATGACGCCGGAAACGATTGTTGTGGACAGACAGGTGGGCGACAATCGCTATCTGCATCGCGAATTTCACAATTATATGAGTATGGGAGTCGATTATCTGGGCCGTCATTTCGGCAGGAATGCAATTGAAAACTACCTGGCCCGTTTCACCCGCAATTACTATTCATCGCTCATTAAGGAGATCAGGGAAAAAGGGTTGACTGTGCTGGAAGCGTTCATCCACAAAACCTACGAAGCAGAGGAAGCGCCGGAATTGCTCCACACAAAATGTACTGAAGACATTCTTGAAGTGCGCGTAGATGCCTGCCCGGCTGTGCGCTATCTGAAAGCAGCCGGCTGGGAACCGTCTCAATGGTATTCTCTTACGACGGAAACGGTCATGAAGACTATATCCGAGGAATGCGGATATACGTTTTCCATGCCAAGTTACGATTTTCAAACCGGTGCGTCTCGATACACATTTGAGACGTAGACTTATAAAGGCGAAAAATCACCCGTCATGCATGGATGTACGAGGATACATTGCATGCCACCTCATCGAATGTATAATGGATCAAATCAAGATGAAAACCATCAATAGCAAAATGGAAGATTCTAATTTGCGTTTATGATATGAAGTAGACGGTTTTACTGAAACCAACCGATAACAACGCGGTTAAGAGCATTGCCTGAGGATGGGTATAGCATGAGCGAAATCAGATACCTGCATTGCACACCTGTGTGTACAGACGGTGTACGCCGCATGAACCAGGTGGAGCGTCTGCCGGACGGACGGCTGTTCACCATAGCCTGCTTTGGCAAGGTGAATCAGGGAGGGCGCTTCAGCAAGGAACCGGTCAGCCAGTATATCATGGGTCGCGTATCCGAAGATGAAGGCATGACTTGGCAGGGCCCGACTTTCTTTTACGAGCTGCCGGAAACGGTTCCGATGGTGGCCCTGGCCGCGTTCATGATCGACCGGGACGGCAGGATACATGCTTTCTTCATGCGCATATGCAACATCGATTGGCACGATACGGCGCTGCTCAGGGGTGACATCTCCTATATGCGAATGGACGATGAAAAGGGGCGGAACCTGATCTATAAAAAGATCGATGCGCTGGATCGTTACACCGGTTCCATGAACAATCTGATCCAGCTGAACAGCGGCCGCATCGTCGCGCCATTCTCCACAATTCCGACAGGCGGTGGTGCGCTCGTTTCCAGTGTGGTTTACTCGGACAACGGCGGTGACACATGGCGCGCGTCAAACGATGTTTCGGTGGTCAATGATGATAAAAACATAGAATCCGGTGCTGTTGAGCCGGTCGTTGTACAGGCGGCTCCCGGCGTATTGGTGATGCTGATCCGCACTGTGCTCGACCGTATCTGGTACTCGGTCTCCTATGATGAAGGAGAGACCTGGTGTCAGGCAAGGCCTACACAAATCCCTTCCTCCAATGCTCCGTCGGTGCCATTGCTGCTAAAGGACGGACGCATTTTGCTCAGTTGGAATGATGTGCTTGGCGAGCCGATGTATGCCAATCGCTCCAGCTATGCCCGCCAATGCCTTTATGCGGCAATATCTGACGACGGGCTCAAGACATTGAAGGGAGTGCGCATGATCGGCCGTAAACGCACTTGTGACCCTGATGATGTGCAGAACTGCTATCCCTTTGCATCTCACGCCGCTAACGGGGAAGTCTTCCTCAGGCCCTTTTCGGTGAACAACGACGGCGTTCACTGGGGCGAGCCGCAGGGAACGCTACTCAGACTGCGCCCGGACGATTTGCTGGAAATGGAACTGTCAGACCGTTTCGGGGAATGGGTCACAGACTGCCCTGTGGACGAAGCAGGCATCCATATGCGGCCTACAAAAGGCAATGTGGCTTATGCGTGCGTGAATTTTCCTTATGCCACGGAAGGCGAGATCACCGTTCGGGCAAACCAGGCAATCATTCCGAAAAACGCGAAGTTGCTCCTGTCAGACTGCTATCTCGACAGGCTGACGTTCTTACCCGAAAAGCGGGATAACGACCATGCCAGTGTTATTGGAAAACCCTATGTTGAAACGGAATTGCCTGTCGGCGGCGACTGGCACATTACCTGGAACATGGAAAAGCTTGAAATCGTCAGCAACGTCAGTACGCAATCGGTTTCACTGACGGGATGGGGACGCGGATTCAACCATATGATCCTGCTGTTTGAAGGAGAAGGTGAATTGGACATCCGTTCTTTCCGAATGATGGCGCTTCGCACTGGCATGCAAACAGGTATTGAATACAAAATAAGTGAACTGAAAAACGATTGATGTGGCCATGATCAAGCCTATGTACAAGATATAGGATGCGTTCATTTCATTTGCCGCTTACAGTCTGGACGGTCGCCGCATTGCCATTGGGTTCTCCGATGGCGCCGCCAAATTCTGGAACGTCAAAACTTTCCACTGTATCAGAATGGAGAAGGATCTGTAAAATGCATCGGATTAATACTGACGATGGTTTCAGGCAAACATGTTTGAAAGATCAGCCAAGCTATACAGGAGGCATGAGAAATATGGATATGATTAGCCGTTTTGATCCGGCCAAAGCACAGAAAGCGCACGGAGGAACCATTCTGGCCAGTGCCGTACTCCCTGAAGGGCTCCTCTCCCCTTTCGATCATGCATGGAGATACCTGAACGGACCCGGTGCAATGGAACCGCATACGCACCATAAAGAAGAAGTATATATCTTCACAAAAGGAACCGGCTATGTCGTTGTGGATGATGCCTTCTATCCTGTCGGACCGGGAGATGTAGCCTATATACCGCCGGATGCCCTTCACAGTGTTATAAACGAATCGGAGGGCGAGCTCATGTGGGCAGCCTTCTGGTGGGATATCGTGGCTCTACGAGAAAGAAACGGAAACCTTGAAAAAGAAGAAAGTCATGACGAGTGCGATGTTTTCAATGACAGATAAAAGGATACGAACAGGAGTACTGAAACATGGGTTGGGACGATCTTGGACATGTTCTTGGCGTGGGGAAGGAAGAAGAAGCCAGACAACTCGGTGCATCCATCCGATAATCCAAGGTCGCAAGGAGGTCCCTATGAAAAAGATCATTATCCTTAACGGGGCAAGAAAGAAAAACGGCAATACCGCAGCTTTGATAAAGGCATTCCGCGAAGGTACCGAAGTTGCCGGAAATAGCGTGACGGAATTTCACCTGCAAACAATGAACATCAAGGGCTGTCTGGACTGTCGGGGATGCGCTCACAAGCCCGCAGGAGATCCTGCGCCCTGCGTGCAGAAGGACGATATGCAGCAGATCTATGACGCTTATCTTTCCTGCGGGTGAAGAGATCGATCTCGTGGGATGATGCCATTGGTCTGACGGTGAGACGAAGATGCAATTGACCAAATGAGTTGAACGTTTTCAATGACAGACAAAACAAAACAGGAGGATGTGAAAGAGCCATGGGTTTATTTACACCGATTTGGATGAAGCCGGACAATATGGGGCGGAAACACTGTGACAGGGCACTTGCTGTCGTTGCCCGCATGACAAATCCGGCAAAACTCAGGGAGGTAGCGCTGTCCTCTATACACGATGAGGTCGTATTACTCGCCTGTAAGAAAATTGACGATCAGAAAGTCATTACAGACGCAGCTCTAAGAAGGTCTAGGGAGCATTACCAGCCTTTCCATCTTGGCTTGTCAAAAGATCTTGTTTCTCTGATCAAAGATCCAGATTTGCTGAAACAAGTTGCAATCGAAGGTGATGACTATTCGATTGGCCCAGCCGCGGTTAGCCTAATAACCAGTCAGAATGACCTTGCCAAAGTAGCGTTTCAGGCAGAGTATGCAACCCGTATCGCAGCCATCCATAAACTGACGGATCAAAACGCCCTGGCGAATATCGCTCTTACTATCAATGGTGCTTCAGAAGCAATCTCTGCTCTAAGGACGATATCCGATGAAAAGATCTTGGCCGGTGTTCTTGTTCAAATGCCTGGTTCTGTTTCCCTCCGGGCTGCGCGTGCTAAAGCCGACAGCTATATGACCAACAGCGATAAACACAAGATTTATAAAGCTTGTGAGGAAGCAGTCAACAAAATCTACGATCCAGACGCACTCCTTGGTATCTATGATGCATGGAAAGACATCGCGGCAGGAACAGATCACGCTGCAATTGAACGGAAACAGTATCTTGAAGCAAAAGGAATAACTGAAAAAGCATTGGAGCTTACATCATACCAGCAGGGTGTATTGAAGTTTTACTTTGACGAGGAAGACTGGACTAAGAAAAGAAGTAAGATTCAGAACGCTGATCAGGCAGTTTTAGCTGAGATTGCGAGACAAGAGCCTGATTACTATCTTCGGATGGAAGCCATGGAACGGATTACAGAAGAAGAAACCCGCAAAGAGATCCAGGCGTCCTGGTGTGACGAATGGCGGCGTGGTGATGAGTTGCGAAGACAGCAGGCCGAGGCTGATAGAAGGAATGCAGCTGCAAGGGCATTACGAGAGGAGCGCCGTCAGAAGGGATTATGTCCAAATTGTGGTGTGCGGCTCGCTATGATTTCTCCCAGCACACCTGTCGGGTCGATCCTGTACTGCAGCAACTGTAAGGCGCGTATCGGAATAGCAGCAAGAGGAGGCGGAATCAGATAGAAGCTTTTGTGTGCTGAGTGATAAATATGTTTTATGATGGCGAAACAGGGAATGACGCTGAACAGAAACGGATCTCAAGGATAAAAGCCCGGCGAAAAAGCGTCTTTTCCCATTCTGGTGTACAGCCCAGGAATGCCCGCCTGCTGACAGTCGCTGGCGCAGGAGTACACCTCCGCGCGCCACTCGTTGTCATTGCAGAGCATATTGAGCACAAAGGCTGCGCCGAGCTTTGACTTACCGTTCTTCCTGGGTATCTCGATCAGAGATATTTGCCCAATACTGATAAAAGGATCGCTGGGGGTGAAGTAAATGCTTTACCGCGCACAGCGTCTGGAGCTGACGATCGACCACATAACCTGAAAACTGGTCAATGAATCCTGAGGAGGGAGATAAGAAAATGAAGCACTGTATTGCCTTTCAGCTTGCGCTGCTGTTGTGTTGCCTTACAATGGCAGCCTGCGCAGAGTTCATTGTGGGTACGGAAATATCCGAGGGTGATATCCGGAATTTCTATTATGTCTACGACACTCCCTTTGCGGAATCAGTATATCAAAGATACTGGTTTTATGAGGATAAAGGGAGCAAATTCTTCTACCACGAGTTAAGACAGGGAGGAAGCTGGCCTCTCACGGAAGAGAATATCGTTGCATCGGGCACTGTGGCACTGACAGATGAACAATGGAACGCTTTTTTCGACCTTTTGCGCGGAGGAACGGTGAATGAGCCAGATAATGAGGTGCAGGACGGTGATTCCGGGCCCTGGATGCATCTGTATTGGACTGGGGATAATGGCAAATACCGGGAGTTCTCCTTTGCTTCTTACGATAAACTGCTCGAGTTTGAAGAATACTGTACTCAGCTTGCGCAGAACCACATCCTGACACGGTTTTATTTTTCCCGCGGCGGCTATATGATGCCGCAGTCTTATGAAGTCTTCCTGAAGGACGGTAGTTATTATCTCTGTGAGAACGACAGCGCGCCCAGACTGTTTGATGTGAGTTTTGCAACTGATTTATTCAGGTGTATCAAAGATTATGATCTTGAATCCTGGGATGGCTTTCATGAGAGCGACCCTTATGTATTGGACGGTGAGGGTTTTACACTTGTGCTGAGATTTGCGGACGGTACAACTGTATCTGCCTCAGGCGACAATGCTTTCCCGGAGAACTATTACGGGGTCACAAATGAGATCGAATCCATCTTCAAAAAGGAGAAGATGGCTAAAATCGCAGGCACATATCGTTATGAAGGCGAAGGTTTCGGCGGCGATTTCACGATCACATTGAATGCGGACGGCACCTACAATTTCTATGAAGGGTATCTGAGCAGTTATATGGGCGGCGGAAGTTGGGACATCTACTACAATGCCATTTACATGACAGAAGAAAACGGTTTAGACCTGAAGTTCATGTTCGGTGTGGAAGACGGTACGCTGACATACATAAAGATGAACTCCGACGATTTCCCT
>JAEEGL015652895.1_pt1 | contig 10036 bp, 5 predicted proteins | sample 9134231 | NCBI WGS metagenome assembly JAEEGL01 (sample SAMN16246548, study PRJNA631951) | gut metagenome | biome: gut microbiome; feature: rumen; material: fiber-attached | host: Bos | place: Iran: Karaj | collected 2018-10 | reverse complement strand
TCGGATTCATCGTCGGCGTCATGCATCGCCTGCACAAGGCAAATATAGAAAAAGTATCGATGTTTCCCAAAACGACCTGAGATAAATAGGCAGTAGGCATGAGCAAGGCGTTATTCAGTGTTCGCTGTTCATCATTCGAATGGAGTACCGGCAATCGGCAATCGGCATTTTTCAGGGCGATGCTGGGAATGGCGATGATCTTGGTATTGGGGCTGATTCCGGCATGGGTCATGGCACAGGATGTCATTACGCTGGAGCGCGCATGTGAACTTGCGAGACAGAACAGCCCGCAGATCCATGCGCAGAACTATGCCCTCGAAGCAGCCCAGGCTCAGCTCTCGGAGGCCAAGTATTACTGGACCCCTAAACTCAATCTGAAATCCCAGTTCGGGCCGATGCCCAAAACGCGCGATATTGAGGATTCCGAGGATGATATCTGGGATCACGTCGGCGATTCATGGGGCTTCACGACCCGGAATTACCTGGAATTCTGGATGCCCCTCTTCACGTCCACAAAAGTCTATCACACGCATGAACTGGCCAAGATTGGCCTTCACGTCGAGGAACTGCGTTCCGAAAATGAGGTCCTGAACGTCGAATACGATGTTTCGCGGGCTTTTATCGGATTGCAGCTGGCCAACGCAGCCCAGGATGTCATCAAGGAAGCCGAGGGCTACGTCGAGCGCATCCAGAAAGAATACACCGAGCTCATGGAAAAAGAGGATTCTGCCGTCAAAGAAACCGATCAATATCGCATCGATATTGCGGTTGCGAATCTTCTGCGCCTCAAGAACGAAATCAATGCGAAGCGCGACTATGCAGAACGCGCGCTGAGCGTACATACGCAGTTGAAGCTCCCCATTTCGGTCGCCGAAATGAACTTCGATCGCGATGAACAAAAGCTCAAATCCTACGACCAGATTCTCGAAGTAGCCCATGCGCACCGCGGCGATCTGAAGCTCCTGGAACAGGCCGAAGCAGCATCTTTTCTGGAGGCAAAAATCCAGTGGCTCAACTGGTGGCCGGATTTGGTGCTTGCCGGCGAAGTTTACTACAAATACAGCAATGCCGTGCCGAAGATCGATACGGACAACTTCTACATCAAGGATTCGTACAACGGAAAGGGCTTTGCACTGGGATTCATGCTCAAATGGGAGCTCGATCCGGTTCGCCAGGTCTTTAAGGTCCGACAGGCCGATGCAAAGGCCGAACGCATGCGGGCACAGCGCGAACTGGCGATTTCGGGCATCGACCTCGAAGTTTCTGAGCAGTATCAAAAGACGGCAAATGCGCAGGCCAATATCGATATCACCTATCAGTCGCGTCGATCCGCCAAGCGCTTCCTGACTCAGGAACTCATGGCCTACGAGTCCGGCGAAGGCAATGTGAACGATCTGATTTCTTCACTGACGACGTACATCGAGCAGCGATCGATGTACCTGCAGGCATTGCACGATTATCGCGTGGCATTGGTCAAGCTGCAGAAAATGACGGGGGCGCCCGAAACGTCGATGCTCGTCGAATAATTTTTTATTTTTATTTGTGTGGAGGGGGCAACGCCCCCTGCGGCGCTATTTGCAGGCAAATACGCGCCTACCCCCAATGCGGGGGTGCCCGCAGCGCCCCGCGCCCCATAATCCAAACAATTCGCTTTAGTGAATGCCCCGCGCCCCTGCTGGGCGCTTTTACAGATGTTCCGTGGAACGTCTCTGAATACAAATGGCAAAATCCAAATCCTGTTACAATTCAGCCCTCGTTATTTCATTACGCAGAAAGTAACATATCTATATTCGCGCTTTGCTGCGCGTGGGCTTGTTTTTCGCTTGCGCGGCAGGGGGTGTTCGATTGTGGACACCCCCTACTACAGTTCACAATAGGCTACTCATTTCGTCTCTTTTGCCTATCGGCAATCGACTCATGATTAGCCTTTGTTCACTGGGCTCTGCGAGTTTTACCGTTCACCGAATGCTAAAACTCTCGGCCCCCAACGCACGCTTTTTGTGCTGACGCAGTTGCGGGTCGAATGTCCATCCCTGGACATGCCTCCCTCGCCTCTCGCCGCCGTCATGGCGGCGCAGCGATGGTGATGAATCCCCATTGGCATTCGGAATCATTACAATCACAGCAAGATATTGCTCTCAAGATAAGGCGGCTGATCAGTTACTAAACCCTAATCAAAAATGGCTTAATTCTTTGAATTTCGAATCAAAATCGACTAGATTGCAAAATGGTGATGTATGTTCGCCGATGGATTGCGCATTGTTATGAATTCTGGGAGGTTTTATCATGTTACGTCGTTCGGTCACATTGAGTTGCATGGTGATGGCGTTGATGATGACGATGGGATGCAACTGGGACAGCGGGTTGTATGATGCGCTGGTTAAGGATGGGAATGTTGAGCGTTGCCCAAAAGATGCAAAAGCTAATGATGTATTGGCTTACATTGTTATAGATGCCAATGATAAAAATAATTCAAATAAGAGCGTAGAACCATTGATTTGCTGCAAACCAGAATTTAAAGATATTTTAAATAATGGCAATACCGGTGTGACTTGTTCTGATGAAAATGAATGTAATAAATATGAGTATGTCTCTGCGTTTAAATATAATATATGCCCGGGGGGGATGATATGCGATAGTAAAAATAATTTGAACTATTGTTTAAATCCATTAAAGTGTTCTGGAGAACAGATCGTTTGTGATGATAAATGCGTTACTCCAGGAGAATATGGAAGCTATTGTGGGGCAAAAGGAAATTGTTCAGATGAAGATCCAAATTCTGAAAATTATATAGGGACCACATGTAACAGAGGCGCAAATTGCGAAAATGGTAAATGTGTATGCGCGGCAGACTTTATTGAATGTGAAGGGAAGTGTATATCTCCAGGAGATAGGGCTACATGTGGAGCAATTAATTGTAGTGACAAGGGCGAGAATTGTGATGAATTAGGGAAAAATGGTGTGGTTGCTGCTAACTGTGATGATGATGGGGATAATATATATAAGTGCAAAATATTGCAGTGTGATGATAATCATCATCTTGATTCAAAAAATAATTCTTGTGTGAAAATTGACGAACATAATTGCGCTTATCTAGGACATGATTGTATGAAAGATGGAGTTAATCCAGAAAGTGTCAAATGTGAGAATCGCGTTTGTATAGTGGATTGTCTTGACGGATATCATACGGAGGGTTCCACTTGTGTGCCTGATAATAAAATATCTTGTGGTAAGAATAAAATAGATTGTACAATTACAGATGGTTGGAAAGATGGTAAGTGTGAAGGAGGAAAATGTAACGCTTCAAGTTGTCAACCGAATTATCATGAACTCAATGATCAGATTTCATTGTGTAAACCAGATTCCAGTGAATCCTGCAATGGTAAGAAATGTGAAGAAAGTGAGGTTTGTTCAGAAGGGGAGTGTAAGAAGAACTGTCCAACTGGACAAGTTAAGTGTGATGATGGGGCATGTGTGGATACTACCAATAATAATAACCGTTGTGGAAGCTGTGATATACGATGTTCTATAGGTGAGGTGTGTAATGATGGTAAATGTAAATGCAGAGATGATTATATTCAGTGTGACAATAAATGTGTTCAATCTAATACAACTGAACATTGTATAGGATGTAATGGATGTCCGTTAGGAACGAAATGTGTAGTTAATAAAAATGGTGATGGTAATAATCAATGTGACTGTGATGATGGAAACAATAAGTTAACATTGTGTGGCGATACATGTGTTGATTTAAGTACAAACAAAGATAATTGTGGAGATTGTGGTGCAAAATGTGATATAAATAATTATGCCCATGCATCTTCTGCGACGTGCAATAATGGTGAGTGCGCTGTTTCTTGTAATGATAATTATGAGTACAATATAAATGACAAAAAGTGCGAGAGAAAGAAATGTTCTGGTGATAGTGAGTGTGCTCGTTACGGTCTGTCTGGTCGATGCATAGATGGAAGATGCGAAGATTATTGTAATATGGGGACTTGTAATACTGGTAAAGAATGCTACAGTACTGTTGATTATCCTTCTATGAATTATAGAAACTATGTCTGCATGGTTGATTGTAAACGAAGCGGGAATAATAATGTATGTGATTCTTGTCGTGAACAAGAGGGAGAATCTTGTGTAGGGAATAATGCTATTGGCACATGTCAATCAGGAAAATGTGTGACGAGTGATCCTGGAAATCCTCCTGGCACAGAGCAAGAATGTCGTGATAATGAGAGCTGCAATATACCGGATGGGAAGGGTGGAAACATATCTGGTGTTTGTAGTTCGAATGATTGTTATATTGATTGTAGAAATAACGGCAACTGTAATAACTGCAGCGAGCACAAAAATGTTCAATGTATTGGTAAAAAAGACGACAATGTTTATTTAGGTAAATGTAGAAGTAATAGTGATGGCAATTATTGGTGGTGTAATTATAAATAGTTAATGATATTGCTATGATGCCTTTACATCAGGGAGTATTTTAGTAGCTACTTAAGGAACTTCTGAATAATTGCATAATATTGCATCCTGATGGTGAGCAGATTTGCTCTCCTTGATCCTTTGGGGAAAGGGGGTGGGGGAGAGGTGCCATTTGATCATACCATCCCTAAATCTTTGAAATCCATGAAAAATTTGAATAACATGGTCAGCGGTGTGTCGTCACACCGTGTCGCGTGAGATTTTGTGGATTCCGGGAGGATTGAGTCATGTTACGTCGTTCGGTAGCATTCGGTTGTTTGTGGATGGCGTTGATGATAGCGTCTGGGTGCAGCTGGGACAGCGGGTTGTATGAAAAGTTCGTGAACAGTGAGGGCGAATTTGCATTTTGTCCGACACGGGATCAGGGGAGTGAAACACGAGAAGAGGGAAATTATCTTGCGTATATTGTTATCGGGAATGCAGGTGAAAGTGAAGATTCTGGCGTTGACAAACTGATTTGCTGCAATCCTGAACATGATGCGGTGGTTAACAATGAGGAAATTGAATGCGTAAGCAATGAGGAATGCGCCCAATATGCGGATTCATTTAAGTACAGTATCTGTCCGGGCGAATTTCATTGCAATGATGACGGTAAGGACTATTTTTGTAATAAATTGAAATGTACAGAAGGTCAGATACTTTGTGGCGGAAAGTGTATTTTTCCAGAAACGGACAGGGAGTATTGTGGTGCGAAAGGAAACTGCAGCAGCCTCAAAAAGAACAATGATAATTTTAGAGGAGTAAAGTGTGACAATGATATGCAGTGTGATGCCGGGACTTGCAGTTGTCTGAAGGGGTTCATTCGATGTGATGAAAAATGCATTAATCCGATGAATGACATGGATTATTGCGGTGCAACGGACTGCAGTGATGAGGATAATAGAGGAGATAATTGTTATAAACTAAAGCATGGCGGTACGATTGATAATTATTGCAAAGATGGGAAATGCGTGGATATTGAATGCATTTCAGGGTATCATTTAGACAATGGAATTTGCGTGGAAGATGATTTGGAAAACTGTGGTGAGAAAGGTCGAAACTGTAAGGAGAAGATAAAGGGGTGGTATGAGGGGAGTTGCGGTAAAGGAGAATGTATCCTGATTTCCTGTGAGGATGGATATCATCGGGTTGAGAATATTTGTGTTGAAGATTCAACAGATGCCTGCGGATATAACAGAGAAACCAAACAATCTAAAAATTGTTACGAAATACCTGGGTTTAAAAAGGGAGAGTGTATTGAAGGAAAGTGTGTCGCAACAGATTGTAATCCGGGGTATCATGTTTATCAGCCGAACAATGAGGTTAGTACGTGTGAAACTGATAATATTCTGAATTGCGCAGGTAACGCATGCAATACCGATGCTCAGGAATTCTGCCTGATAGACAATACCAACCCTTCCCAATGTGTTGCGAATTGTTCAGGCAATATCTGTGATTCAACATGTGTTGATGTACAAACCAATACACATCATTGCAATGGGTGTGGCAAGGATTGTAATACTTTGGAAAAATGCAGCGGTGACAGGTGTGAATGTTCCGGCGGAAGCTGCGAATGTAAAAAAGGCGTTTATCAGAATTGCGGAGATGATTGCATCGCTTTGAATGATAAGAAAAACTGCGGAGCTTGTGGCGTGGACTGCGGCGACGATATCAATGTGGTGTGCAACGCAGATGGGAAGGGGAATTACGCCTGCGAGTGTCAGAATTCCAAAATATATAATCCAGAAAGTAAAAAATGTGTTAATGCTCAATCTGATGCGAATGCCTGCGGCCCATCATTCAGAAAATGCAATGATATTGCGAACGCTAAATCCGTTACGTGCAGTAATGGAAAGTGCGTCATTTTGCAATGTAAGAATGGATATCATATTTCAGAAAGCGGAGATGCCTGCGTAGTAAATAGTCCTGATAGCTGCGGTACATTCACATCTTCATCTGTTGCGAATTGTAATTATGTATATTGGGAGAACGCAAGATGCAATCACGAAGGCAGGTGTGTTCCGGGATGGTGTAAGGAAGGTGGTACATTAGTTAATGAGCAGTGTGTACGGTATTATATGAATAGTGACAAAAATTGTGCTGCCCATGACTTTAGATCAAGAATAGACCCGAATGCCAGTACAATATATTGCGTTGATTACAGGGATACTGATGGATATTGGGGATGGGAAATCTTTGATTGTAAAAGTGGATATACAAAAAAAGAAAAAAGTGTTGGTAAGGATTGGTGTTCAAATGCTCATTATGTATGTCATCAGGAGAGAGAGGGAAGTTACTATATCTACGAATGCGTAAAGAATTGACTTCTTAGGGTATCTCTGAATAATTGTCTTGTGCAACAAAGCTGTGTTGTAGAAAACTACTCCCCTTGCCCCATTGGGGAAAGGGGATGAGGGAAAGGGGCCAATTGATCAGATGTCCCTTAACCCATAATTTCATGTATTATCCTGCTTATAGTATCGAAGTCGGTCAGGCGATGTGGACCTTCGATTTGGATGAATTTCGAGACGGGTTCCCAATAGGCTTTGGCGAGCGATGAATCGAGCAGTTCATCGTGATCGGACAGGACGAGATAGCGAATGGTTTTGAGTGCGCGCATGTCGCGTTTGGCGAGGTAGGAATCGGCCAGTTCCGGCGTCACGAGATAGGTTTCGTGATTGATCGGATTGGTCATCTCGCCCTGATAAATATCTTTGTGCAGCTCAGCGCAGGCATCGACGACGGGATTGATCATGATGACGGCATGAACGTGTGGTTCATCGGCGAGCTGTTCGGCGAGGAATCCTCCCAGTGATGTACCGATGAGGATGGCGGAGTCGCCGTCCTGGGTGATTTTGGCAATTTGTGCTTTTAGGTCACTCAGAATTTCGGGGAATATCTGCTGGGAGTGGTAGTAGGCTTCGTGTACTTTGACACCGGCGGCCTTATGGATACTTCGGGGCGTCGATGAATTTTTGTAGGAATTGAATCCGTGAATGTAGATGACTTTCATGGGGGAGCCTGTTGAGGGGGATACTGTGAATCGGAAGTGAGGTTATCGCCGGCAGTTTTTGGCGATGGTGATAGGCGACTGGAACAGAAAAATCAGTTGGTTTCCAGACTTTTAATGTTGAGTCCGATGGGATAGCCGTACGATGCCATATTGAAATAGCCATAACCATATAGACCAAACGGATGATCGGCTTTCATGCGGTGAATGCCGGGGGTGATGGGAATATAGCCAAACATGAACTGATTGCCGACGGTGCCCTGTTTGAGCCATGTCGTAACCTGCTGTCCGTCGAGTTCAGCTTTCGTGCCGACGGGGGCGATCACGGTCAGATAGTTGGTATCGTAGGTGTCGGGGACCATAAATGCGTAGTCATCTCTGTACTGCTCGTAGGGAACGGTCAGGATAAAAGAGGGGTCGCCGATTTCGTTGCCGGTAAAGCCTTTACTTGGGAGGAATTGACCCAAAACGATGGGCTTGTCGGCCTGGACTTCAAAGCTGTGGGCATTGAATGCTTCGTATGCCTGACCTGCATTGAGGGTAATGGTCTTGTCGGGCATCTCGTTCTGATAGAACCCTTTGAGTGTGACGGATGTATTGTCGTCGCGGGCCAGAATGCGCCAGAAATCACCATTATCCTTGGTGTTGTAGGCGGCAACGGCATAGTAGGACTTGCCCCAGGCCTGGGTCGGCAAAAGCTGTTCCTCGATGTGGTCGCGGCAGCAGCCGTTGGCTCCTTTACTGGAGGGAACAAAGGTAGAACGCGAACCGCCGAATACGGCAACTTTCTTGTCGGCGTGGATTGTCGTTCCGGTTTGATCCTCGCTCTCGGAAGCAGGTGCCATCAGGGTGAGTACGCCGAACCGGTCGAGTGTGAATTCGCGGGATTCTCCCGGCTTCATGGCGGTGATGTCGGTTCCGGCAATGATGTTGGCTGTCGTTTTAATCTGGACCTTGGTTTTGCCGGGTTCGGTGGCAATGACTGTGATGTAGGAACGATGATCATCGCCTTCCTCGCTGTGCCAGGTCATGGCAATGTAATCCTTGCCAAGCACGTTTGCGGGCATCAGCAGAGAGGCATCGTTGGAGTGGGCACTGGCGGAATCCCACGGATTGAATTGATAGGCCGTGACGGGATGGGTCGAACGGATGCGGTAGGCATTGAGCATGCTGCTGGTTGCTGAGCACATGTTTGTCGTTTTGGTATTCAGGGTGATGTTCGAAACCTGCTGCGGCTTCAGTTTAATGGTGTGGAGCGGCGTCTGGGATGCGGCGTCCCATTTGGCCTTGTCGAAAATATAGACATCCGCGTCGTCGGTGTAGGATGGATTGCTGAACACGAGCGTATGATTGGTCGTGATCAGATTGTCCAGATAAACCGACCAGTATTCACAGCCGATGTATGACATTTCACCGGCCTCGAGATCGCATTTGGAACGGCATTCCGTGTCGTTTTTTCCATCGCAGTCGTTATCGAGGTTATTGAGGTTGCCATAATCATCGCAGGTGAGAGCAGTCGGGGTGACGGCGCCCAGGCAGGGACCCCAGAAGCGACCGCTTTCGTCGCATGTCTGTTTTCCCAGCTTGCAGACGCCTTTTGCACCGGTCAGCTGGCCCTTCTCATCGCGTATGACGTTGGATTCACTGCCGCTCCAGCAGGATCTGGTACTCGTTTTGGGATCTTTGGGATCGCAGGCGCATTCGGCGTTGGATTCACAGCCATTGCCTGGATTTCCGTCACAATCCCAGTGGCCTTTGGCGCATTGACAGAGGCTGTCCGCGCAGGATTGTCCCTTGCCGCAGGCTGTGCCGCAGTCGCCGCAGTGATTGATACTCGTCGTGGTATCGACACAGGCTCCGTCACACAGCGTAAGTTCCTTGCAGTCAGGTTTGCATTTCCCGGCTTCGCATTTGGTATTTTCGGGACACTGGTTCAGACATTTGCCGCAATTGTTGTCGTCCGTCAGGATATCGATGCATTTGCCGTAACAAAGCTTCTTCGGCTGTTCGCAGGCCTGCTCCGGTTGTTTGGTTGGTTTGCACGTTCCATAGACGCAGACCGTACCGTCTTCACATGCGGTATCGCATTTGCCGCAATTCTTATCATCCGAAAATGGATTGATGCATTCATCGTTGCACGAAATGAGCGGCGGCTGGCACTGACCGGGAACCATGCAGGGAGTCTCTGATTCACAGCCGTTGCTCATATCCTCATCGCAGTCATGATAACTGGACTGACATTCGCATTTTCCTTTGTTGCAGTAAGTATTATCCGGGCATTTGGTATCATCTGCACCGCAGTGTTCGCTGTCATGCTCTGTATCGGCACAGATTCCTCCGGCGACCATCGTGTAGCCATCAGCGCAGGTATCCATGCATTTTCCATCCCTGCAGGTTTCGGTCGGTTTGCACTGGGTGGTGCAGTCGCCGCAGTGCGCTGCATCGCTCTGAATGCTGAAGCAGCTGCCTTCGCACCAGGCCTGATTGGCAGGACAGGGCGAATCTTCCCTGCATTCTCCCTCAATGCACTTTAGACCGCTGTCGCAGACGTGGCCGCAT
>JAEEGL014661952.1_pt1 | contig 10036 bp, 10 predicted proteins | sample 9134231 | NCBI WGS metagenome assembly JAEEGL01 (sample SAMN16246548, study PRJNA631951) | gut metagenome | biome: gut microbiome; feature: rumen; material: fiber-attached | host: Bos | place: Iran: Karaj | collected 2018-10 | reverse complement strand
GATGCTTTTTTTGAGCCAACTTTAAGTCATACATGGATAGATCCTTTTAAAATAGATGGAATGGACAAGGCAGTAAAACATATTATGAATGCGATGAAAAAGAATGAAAAAATTATGATATTTGGAGATTATGATGTAGATGGTGTGACGGCAAGTTATTGTTTGTATAAATTTTTTCGTTATTTTCTAAAATATTCTAATGTGAGTATTATGTATCCTAATAGACAAAAGGATGGATATGGACTGAAGAATTATCATTTAGATGAGATGAAATCTAAGTGAGTACAATTGGTTATCACCGTGGATAATTGAATTACTTCCATAGAAGAAGCAAAATATGCGAAAGAAATTTGAGTTGATTTATTGATAACGGATCATCATCAACCATTGAATGAGTTGCCTGATGCAATTGCAGTTTTAAATCAAAATTGTTCGCCTAATTATTCATTTAAATGATTAGCTTGAGTAGGTGTAGCCTTCAAACTTATTATGGCAATGTTGTCTAAATGCAACAGTTTAACAAATGAAAGAAAGAATCAAATTTTTAATTTCTTTTTGCCTATAGTTGCTATATGAACGGTAGCAGATGTAGTTCCTTTATTATGAGAGAATCGTTTTATAGTTAAGAGAGGGCTAGACTTGATGAATCGTCATCCTGATGGTTTGCCGAAATGTTTGCAATGATTTCTTTCATATTTAAATATAAAATCTCCTATAGATACTTATCATATTTGATTTGTAATTTGACCTAGGATAAATGCATGATGAAGAATTCAATCTCCATATGATAGTTTAAATGTATTTTTGCATGAATGAGAGGGGCAGATTGAGTTTTTACAGAAAATGGATGAAATAAATCAAGAAAGAAGAAAGTTGCAAGATGAATGACAAAAAGTGGCGGAAAAATTAATAGATCTTGATTCTCCGATTTTAATAGCTGAAAGTCCAGATTTCCATGAATGAGTAATTTGAATAATTGCGTGAAGATTGACGGAAAAATATAACAAACCATCGATAGTTTTTAAATCTGATAAAAAAAAGTGATCAGCTTCGGCTAGTTTGAGGGGGCCTGATTATTTTAGTGTGATTGATATGCTCAAAGAGCATTCAGATATTTTAGAACGTTTTGGTGGTCATAAATGAGCCGGATGATTAACTGTGAAATTAGAGAATTTAGAAAAGTTAAATAAGAAACTTAAATCATATTGTAAAAAAAGAATAAAAGAATCTGATTTAGAAAAAGTTTTATTTGTAGATACAAAAATTTTACCACAAGAATGGACGAAGTGAAATTTTAAATTTTTGGAAAAATTTGAACCATTTTGAGAATGTAATGAAGAACCATTGTTTTTATTCGAAAGTCTTCAAATTCAAAAAGTAGAAAAGGTTTGAAAAAATGGGAATGCTCATATGAAACTTTATGCACATTGGTGAAATCAGTTAATACATTTATTATTTTGGTGAAAGGGTAGTCAGTCAGATTTAATTCCTGATGAAATTTCTGTTATATGAAAAATTAGAAGAGATACATTTAACTGATGATATTTTGTTGATTGATGTGCGGTTATTGAGGATTGAAAGATTATTGATTTTTAGTAATTTGTTATAATAGTTTTATTTTCTTCTAATGCTCATAAATCGATTTTTTCTATTTTTTTGAAATTTGGATATTTTTCTTTTAGGGTATTGTATTTAAATATTTGGGTTTTCCGTTGTTCTTCGATATCTAATCATTCAGGAAAATTAAAATATAGAGTTTTGTCATCTGATGTAAATATTGCAAATCTTGTAGATCAAGCAAGATATACGAGACGTACCATATTGCTTCAGAATTCTTCTTTAGCTAATGATATAATTTTCATGAATTTTTCTAAACCTATTTCAAAAAAGAATCAGTTTAGATTAGTAGTTCATGTGAGATATTGGGGAGATTCGATTAGAAATAGTGGCTCTTCTTCTGGTCATCTAATTCATAAAAGCATATTATCTTTCATTTCTACGTATGTAGTTTCATTCCAAACTGCAAATTTTTTGTCATTTAATTTTACTAAAACAACAGGATCATAATACATTAGTTCTATTCATAATGTTCATCCATTATCTGGTTCTTTTCGTGATGATTTCAAAGGAAAGTTATTTTGCACTAATTCTATATTTGATCATGAAGATTTACTTTGAGTTTCTGTTCATTCTATATTTGATCATGTTTGGTTTATCTCTGTTCATGTTTGTTGTTTTGTAGTTGGAAACTTGATTCAAGTTATTAAAGTTTTATCTTCTATGTCAGTTTCTTCTTGTTTAGGCTCAAGTTGTAGGTTAATTTCTCATACAAATGGGAATTCTTTTTGTATATCTGATAACAATTTGTCTTTATTTGATAACAACATGTAATAATTTTTTCATTTTACTTTATCTGATATTAAATTAAATAATTCTATATCTTGGTATGTTGCCAATGTAGCATCAGAAAATTTTATTTGAGAAATTGTTTGTTCAGGTTTAAAAAATAGTGATTTTACTAGGATAAAAATCCCTCATACAATTAATATTGTAAAAAATAGTCATCGAGAAAGAATATTTTTAAGCTTTTGGCTGATTTTGATTTCGGGAATAGATACGCCGGATCTGTTTAGAGATTTTCTAATAGATTGCCTACGTTTTTTACGAGAAAATGGTCTTTGACTTACTAATCATTTAGACATACCAGATGTAATAGAATACAAAAGTTAAAATAACTCAGAATATGAAACCTCACATTACTTCTATTGGAGTATGTCCGAGTCTTTCTTTTAATTTGGATTTTCTTTGTTCACTCATTAGAAAATTTTCTTGAAGATCTCTTCTGATTGCATTTAAATATTCTGCGTGTTTTCATGTTTGATATCTTATGTTCATAGCATCATAAGCAAAAAGCATAGAAAAAGTTAAGGCGATAGCAAATGATATGCTTCGAATTCAATCAGCTAGTAATGCTAGAACGGTTACACTACTTGCAACTCATGTATGAAATGAGGGGAATCATCCGGAAATGAAAATATGATTGAAACAGATTCTTTTTTCAACAATAGAATCAATTATAATTTTTACAAATTGTATAATTATTCCAACAAGAAGTACGATGAATATTGGAGGAATTCTTCCTGGGAAATAATCTATAAAATTATGCCATAGTAGTACAATATAATCTCGCATTTAAAAAATGGAAAAATAAACTTAATATTTTTGATATTGATATTGAGTGTAAATTCAAATAAAAATCTAATTATTTATTAAATAAATAATTATCAACATCAATTCGGTAATCGTTGGGATTTTCTGGATCAATGTAAACAATTACTTCATCTCACAAAGTCAGTCTATTATTTCATTTTTGAATATATGCTTTTTCTTTTGTTTTTAAAGAGTTTTCAATTTTCTCTATTAGAGCTAACTTTTGCTTTAATGCAAATCATTTTATGGCTCATGATTCTTGAATTTTCTTATTTAGTATTTCTTTCTTTTTATTTATATCACTAAATATGTTATTAAAAATTTTTTCATCATAATAGGATAGTTTATTTGCATCAAAATCTATGTTTAAAAATTTTAAGGCTAATTTTTTAAGACCTCATACTATTTTTTGTACGTGTTCATCAAACTCGTTGCTTTTGTAATATTTTTCTCAATCAAAAGCTAAAAAATAGCAGTAATATTCGTTTTCTTCGCCTCTTCTTTTGTGGTGTCATTCTTTGAATTCAGATATTATTGCCGTTTTTTGTAAAGCAACTCATTCTTCTTTTAGATTTCTTATTTTAGTGTGGTTGAATTTATTATGGAATCGGTACATAGAAAGTTTAAAACATAAGAAAGAGATTATAATTGTTAATATAATGCTTAAACTTGTAGTATTTATGTATCTTACTCTGGAAATTCATGTTATTATATTTGTAATAATTAGAGATGCTACTAATCATGTGATTAAAGAGAATAATCAATATATTACTATAATTAAGTATCTAAATTGTTTGTTATCCATAATGTATAAAAATCATGGGTAAATATTATGTTTATATATATTTTAATTATTCTTCCAGCATTCGTGGATAATGTTTTTCTACAGCTCTTATTAAGTTTTCTGGTCTAATGACTCCGAACTCTGTTACTATTCATGTAATACATTTATGAGGGATTCTATCGAAAGCGAAATTAACTATATTTAATCAATCTGGAGCTTCTGGCCATAATTCTTTTCCGTTTCTTGTTTCTATCCCTACCTTATCTACTACATCAATTTTTAATAAACTTCCAACTACATATAGAGGTACTCATGAGTTCCATGCAGATAATCAGATTGCAAAACTTCCAATTTTATTTATTACAGTTCAATCTGGTTTGATACAGTCAGATCATAAAAATATTTCTTTTACATCAACGGTATTTCAGCATGTGTTATCTATTACAGATGATGCAGAGCTGTCTACAACCATTGTGTCTGGTACTCATGCGTTTACCAAATCCTGAGATGTTTTCCTTCATTGATATAGTGGCCTAGTTTCTGTGTTGTATACGTGAATTTTTTTTCAATCATTCCATACTTTTACTAGGATATCAATTACTGATTTTGAATGACAATGAGTAAATACGATATCTCAATCATGAATTAATTCTCATCCAATTTTAGGCCTGATTTTTTCTTCTCTTTCAATCCAAGATAGATATTCTTTGAAAGAATCTGCAAGTGTTTTTGCATTTGTTCATCACTTTAATTTTGTTTTTGTATATTTCATTGCATTGCGAAGTAATGGTTCAGTTTCTCTTGCATCTATAAGCATTTGAGATGCTTTATTGAAAAATTCAGAAACTTCATTTGGATTTTCAAAAATTCAGTTACGTAATTCTTGTTCCATAATTTTACAGGCTTCTCTTGCAATATTTGTTGCTCATTGAATTGTAATGTCTTTAATGTCTTTTGCTATTTTTTCTACATTTTTTAGATTTATCATTTTTTAAAAATAAATATGATATAAAATATAATGTATATATTATTCAAATTTGGTATAAAAAGCAAAAAAAAGAATACTTTTTTAAAAAGTCGTTCAAGAAATATATGAACGACTACGTAAAATTTTTGGGTTCTTTCTATTATTCTCCTCTCGAAAAAGTTACATCGAATTCGTTTTTAATTGATGAATCAATTTTTTCTATGTTTAAATCTTTGTTGTTTGACATAAATCTTCTTAAGTAGGTCGTAAATTCTTTCTCTGAGGCACACCTAAAATTTACTTGGACTTTATCGCTTTCAGCATTGATAGTTTGTGATGCAGTTTCTAAGTTGATAACGTCAATTGTTTCCCTAGAATTGAAGATTAATGCTATAAATACTGTTACAGAGACTGCAGTTATAGAAAGAATCTCTTTTAAAAAACTTTTGGATTTTTTCATTTTGTTTATAATTTTTTTTGTTTATGATTATGTTATGATTAAAAATAGATTATAAAATCTAGTTAATAATTATATATTTAGATAAATTTTGATTGATTAGTTTATAGCTTTTTTATGTCAAAAATCAAACGTTTTATGCGCAGATTTTTGTGTTGTACTGTGTCTATTTTATTGAATTAAATTTTCGTTAATGTATTCTCTTAATATTTCTTTGACTTTTATTATGTTTTCATTTTCTGCAGCAGGGGTTCATTTTAGTGGATAGTCTCGTCAAAGTTGTTTTCGTTTTGAAACAGCCATTGTATGATATTTTAACAAGTTTATTTTTTGAAAATTTTTCAGTGACTGAATAAATTCTCATAGCATTTTGATATCCTCTTTGTTGTCTGTTAATCAAGGTACTACTACGTATCTAATTCGATAGTTCATTCATTGTTCATCAATGTAGCGAATAAAATCAAGAGATGTTAAATTTGAAGTTCATGTAACTTTTTTGTGTAGTTTTGGGGTTATTCATTTTATATCTGGCAGGATGTGATCTGTATATTTTAGGGCTTCTTTTACATCTTCATTTAGTAGAAATCAGTTTGTGTCTAAACAAGTATGAATTCAATTTTCTTTTAACAGCTTTAATACTGGTATTAATTCTTTTACTTGTAAAAGGCATTCTCATCATGAAAATGTTACTCATCCGTTTTTCTTTAGATAATCTTTTTCTTTGTAGACAAGCCTCAATATTTTTTCTTTTGATATTTTCTTGTTAGTGTCCGTTGAGATAGTGTCTGGATTTTGACAATATAGACAACGAAATGGACATCATTGTAGAAAAAAAACCATTCTAATTCCTGGTCAATCTTGTGTAGAGAATGTTTCATACGAATGGTAGTTTAACATATTATTATAAGTTTACATTGTGATAAACATGATCTACATCGTCATTATCGTTCAAATTGTCTAATAGATGAGTAAAAACTTCTAAATCATGTCACTCAAGGGTGATAGTATTGTCTGCAAAATAGTGTAAATCAGCTTCTGTAATATGGTATCATAGTTCTTCTATTTCTTTTCTAACTGTAAGAAAATTAGGTTTTGTTGTATATACTTCGGTAATTCAATCTTCAACGCTTACATCAGTAATTGTTAAATCCATCATTGCCATTTCAACTTCTTCATCGTTAAATGGGATAACTTTTTCTAACTGTCTTCATTTGTCTTCATATTTTTCTGATAATCCATCAATTACTATTAATCATTTTTCTTGGAATTGTCGTGCAACAGCTCACATTTCTGCCATAGCTCATCATCATTTTGTTAGAATTGTTTTGATGTCTGAACTAGTTCTGTTTGTATTTGATGTAATTGTTTTTATTAAGAAAGCTGAACCGTTTGGTCAATATCCTTCATAAATTATTTCTTTCATATCTTCTCATTCTAATTGTCCTGAACCCTTTAGTATGGCTCTATCAATTACATCTCTTGGTAATCAGTTGTATCTAGCTTTTTCTAGAATCATTTCAAGTGCCGGATTCATTTTTGGATCTGCTCCATTTTTTGCAGCCATTTGAATTTTTTTTCAAATTATAGAGTAGATTCTTGATTTTGCTGCATCTCCACTTGCTTTACGAGCAGCAATACTGTGTCGTCTTCACATTATGAGTACTAAAGAATATAAAATCTGGATGTAGTTTATTTTTTTAAAAATTAATTACTAGAGAAAATTTCTGTTAATTTAGTGGTTAAATTCTTTAGCTTGCATTTTTATTTTCAATACATATAATGATTTTTAGACAATTTTTTATTATTTTAGGTTGTTGAATAATGAAAACAGCTCTTGTTATCATCTTGGTAGTGCTTGGATGTGTGTTTATGGCATGTGTTTTGATGATGTCTCCAAAAGGATGAATTTGACTTTGAATTGGTGGATTTTCAGCTTGATGAAATGAATATGGAAGTAAAAAGTCTATTGAATGAAAATTAAAAATAGCTGCTATGATTACTTGAATTTTGTTTGTTTGTATTTGTGCATTTTTGCCATTTGTTGGTTAATTTTTATATGTTTGTTAATTGATATGTGGTATACACCATACGAAGTAAGTGTATGGAAAAGAGTTTGAAAATACCTTTTGTGAATCGTTCTTTTATTATGGGCAATAGTTAGTTTTGTCTTCTGATATTTTTATTTGTTATCTACATGATCACAGGAGGATAAAAAGTGATGAACTTTTGTTGAATGAATTTTCGATCAGGTGTCATATCTACCTTATTTGAAAAATGATGATCAAAGTGTTTTCTATCAGAAATTTTTATTTAGATCTTGTTTAAATTTATATAAGAGTTGAGAGGATACGGAATGAGATAGTGGTCTTTACGATGGGGAGAAAATTGCTTATGCACAAGATCTTTGTAAAGTTTATACTGAGGATAATCAGAATTATGTTTTGAAAATTGCTGATGAAGGAGCTATTTGGTCTGATTGAACACCTGTAACGATTCAAGATATCTTTTTTACTTATGATGAAATTATTCGTAAAAATCGTTGGGAAATTCAATCACTAAACACATGGAATTCTGTTACTGTTGCTTTAGAAGATGATAAAGTAAAGATAACCTTTCCAACGAAAAATTCGGACAATATAAATTTTTTTGTAAATTCAATTTTGCCTAAGCATATAGTTAATGATATGAATTTGGAGGAGTATAAAAATTATTTTTCAGTTTCTCCAGTAACGAATTGATGTGCGAAAATTATGCCTCAAACAAAAGATGTTAATAGTTTGATTTTTGATTTGAATGAATGTGATGATACAAATTTTGCATATTATCAAGTTAAAAATTATGAATCATTTGAGAATTTTGAAAGTTTCTTAAAATGAAAGAATGAGAAGGCTATGGTTGATGCTTATTCTTCGGTTAATAGTCTGGAGTGATTTACAGGTCAAAATGTTTTAACCTCAAAGTTATTGTGAGTCTTTTTTAATACGGACTCATGAAAAGCAAATGTAAGATTAAGAAGATCATTATGATGATTGATATATCATAATTTTTTCACATGAGCTTATGATCAATATCTGAAGGAGTATGATTGAGAATTTCTGAATTATTATGTTTCTGCGGGAGAAAATGTTGCGGAAATGATAAATCGTTTATCTTTGTCTGACGATGAAATGGTAGACGCAAATGATTTAAAAGATTCATGAGCACAAGAATTACCATCTAGTATGTCAATAAATGGGGTTGATAGGAAATTTGTTTTCTTTTTAGAAAAGCCAGAAGATGATAAAGATTTGGAAATTAGGTTTAGTAATGAATTTTCTAATATAAAAGTTAAAGCTTCAAGTGATTGATCTACTTGGGGGCCGAAAAATTATAAGGCTAGTGATAAAAAAATTATTTATAAATTAATTAATTGAAAGAACTTGAAGGTGTGAGTCAATAATTTTACAATATCATGATTTATTAAAAATAAAACATATACAATTGCAAGTATAGATATTTATGTTTTTGAAAAATTATCTAATAATAAACAGGAGGATAATCAGTGGAAATTGAATATTTTGTACTATAATGATTTAGTATCCTCATTCGCTATTCAACAAATGAGAGACATATTTCAAAATGCATGAATATTAGAAAATTTTGTGTTTGAGCCAATCTTTAATGCTGAAGAACTTGAATGAAAATTACTCATGTGAACATATGATATTTATGTTTGAACTATTGATGTTTGAAGTAGGAAGGATGTTTTGCCTTTGTTCTGAACTGAAGATCCTCTTTTAAATCCTTCTAGATATAGAAACCCTATATTAAATTCTTTGATTAATCAGTTTTATAAAACTCGTGATGAAAACGTTAAATCTCAGATAAATATTTTATTAGCTCAAGATATGCCTGTAATATTTATATGAAATACATATGATCCAATTCAGATAAATGAGAAAATAAAAGAGTCAGTTTTCCCTGAGAATGAAGATGGAGAGAAACAAGAAGTATATGCTTATAAATGGAGATATGATATTTATTCTCATTATTCTATAGTTCATTCTGTTCGTTTAAATAGCGAAAATGCTTTTAATAGAGAAAATTTTGAAACATATTTAGTATCTAGTTTGTTTCCTAATAATGAAGTAGATTTGAAAGCAGTGGATGTTGATTTGGATTTATTTGGAAGTAAAAAGAAGGATAGTTGATATAAGATTCCTTACTATATCTTTGATTATGTATCTTTGTTAAATAAATAGTGATTTATTTAATAGAAATTTAGGCTATGTTTGATGCGATAGGATTAGAACAGATAATATATTATGTCTTTTTAGCGGTAATTTTATTGGTCTCTATATGATTGCATGAATATGCTCATGCATGGACGTCGTATAGACTTTGAGATCCAACTCCTGTTCTTCAGTGAAGACTTACTCCAAATCCATTAAAACATATTGATGTTGTTTGATTTATTTGCGTTTTTTTGATTTGATTTTGACGGTGAAAGCCTGTGCAAATTAATCCCACATATTATAAAAATCCTTTAAGAGACGAAACAATAACGGCATTTGCGTGACCAATAATGAACTTGGTATTGGCGTTTTTTGGAATGTTGATAATGATGGTTTATGGAAGG
>JAEEGL014387756.1_pt1 | contig 10036 bp, 14 predicted proteins | sample 9134231 | NCBI WGS metagenome assembly JAEEGL01 (sample SAMN16246548, study PRJNA631951) | gut metagenome | biome: gut microbiome; feature: rumen; material: fiber-attached | host: Bos | place: Iran: Karaj | collected 2018-10 | reverse complement strand
TGAACAAAGAGACTGTGGTTGGAGCCTTTTTAAAACCATCAAGTGGTAGGAGAAAAATACCAATCCACAGTATCTTAAAATAGCATAGTCAAACCTATAGAAAAGGTAAAGAAAGACTATGACTTTATATAATAGTAGGAGAAAAAGCAATGTTCACATATGATAAACTCAAAAACAAAGCATCAGACATTGATTTTTTCTATATAGTTACTTTTCTGTGTGAAATGATATTTATGCATTTCATGAGAAAGTATTTTGGCTAGAATATTATAAGTTCAAAATAGTTCTTGATAAGTTATCGGAGAAAAGATATGGCAAATAGAGAATCTTTAATAAATGGACTTGCGCAGGAATTTAATAAATCAAAAGGTATTCAGGACGGCCTTGCTCTTGATACAAGCAATTATATTGCTGATACCGGAAGCCTAAATTGTACTGCTGCAAGTATTACTGCAGAAACATTGCAAAAGACACTAAATGTCATAAGTTGGCACGAAAAGAAGTTTAGTAAAGATGCTTTAACTAATAAGCAAGCAGAGCAAATTATGCTCCATTTAAAGGTTGCACGTAAATGCATTGAAGAAGTATTGAGTCAGAAATAAAAAGCTCTATATAACAAAAATAGCAATTGGCAGAAGGTTTAATGAATCAATCATGGCAAAACTAGGAAACAGATTTATTGACAAAATGATTGAAAACCGAATATCGAGTAAAGAGATAGACTTCCTTCTCTACATTGCACCGATGCAGGACGAGTCCGGCACGGTCTATTCCGTATATTATAAAGATGTATGTGAAAAGATAGATATCTCTACACAGACGTTTTACAACATTCTTTCTTCACTCAAGGAAAAGAATCTTATTTTGGTTGAAAAGGATGATAACACAGTAGATCTGCGCGTTACCTTATTAGGAAATGACTTCTCTAATAAGGATTATAGCTGCGGATATTTTAAGGTTAATGAATTTGAATTCCAGGATAAACGATTTATGGATCTTAAAGCAGGCTCTAAACTCCTGTATCTTTATCTTAAAAGGTCCACTTCCGGAAGACACGGATTTATTCAAACGATATATAACGAATTTTGCGGTTTATTACAAGCATCCAAAAAGACAGTGCAAGCTTGGCTCCACGAGCTAAAAGAAAGAGCGCTTCTTTTCGTTTCATTAAAAAGAAATAAAGCTTATCATTATGAGATATGTATTAAGAATAGCACTGTATTAAAGAAAAAATATATAGAGCCTGAGACATTTGTTACGGCTTCAAATTATAAAAATTATATATTTAGAAACTTTAAAAAGAATATCCCTCAGAACACGAAAAATGACGTTATAGAAGATATAGTAGGAATGACCAACAGTAATAGAGCAAGAGAACAAAAAAGCTTCTTTAAGCTTATTATAACTGCTATACAGGATAGTTTCGAACATCAGCGCTATCAGGGTAATAAAAAACCGCTTCTAAACGCCGGTTTAGTTAATGATAAACTTACAAAACGGCTTTCGTATAACATGAATTAATCTTTAACCTATATGAATCATATAGGCTTCTTTGAGTGGCATATTCACGTCACAAAACTACATTAAATAATTGATTTTAAACAGCATCCGAGTTGTCGGATGCATTTTTATACTCAGATATATATTGAAAGAACATAGAGAAGCAGCGCTTCTCTTTTTTTGGCGTATTTTATTCTAATGATAAGTAATAACCGATTATAGGTATTCAAGTTTTAAGGATAGCCAAACCAGGCGGCATTCTAATATCAAAGGACAACTCAATAGTGTTTATTCTAATTTTGAGGAACAAGTGAAAAAAGAAAAACACAGTAATAATAAGGTACGGGAATACAAATATGAGAATAATTAATTATACCTTTATTTGAATTACTTCTTTTTTATAAATAGATTCTTTAATAAATTTAACATCAAAAATATGAACAAGTACGATACGTATATATAAGTTATGAAACGCTTCAAAATACCGCATACGTATCTTTATATAAAGTATCCCAATACAAATAAAAGAAAAGTAGCACCAAGTGGCTTTAGGAGATATAAAGTGAATGCTTCGCATATACTCTTCAGGATTAGTCCGGAGCATTCAATAATTATATTGACAAAATACATATGTAGTAGTAATATATACATAAATAAGATTGCATTTTATAGAAAGGAGATTTCTAATTATGGATATACTTCAGTTTATTCGAATTGCTAAGTACCTTATAAAGCTTATAGAAATAAATTTTAAAAATGCCGCCAGGGAACTCGGTTATGTGGTAATATAGAACTACGGGATATTCATGAAAAGGTGATGAATATGAAAGAGTTTAAAATTTTTGATGGACAGTTGACCGTACATGTAACAGATGAAGATTGGGAATCTTTATGCAACACGCGCCTATTAACAATAAATCCCAGCGAGGATTAACTTGAAAACGAATTTGTAACTGGCACATGGATCACAGAGACAGATATAAATTTATGGGAAAATGCTGATAATAAATTCCATGAATATATAGACGAATTACTTGAACTGAGTAGAATTGATTTAAACAAAGCATGTCGAATATTATTAGAAAAGGAACCATGCAAATATGTACTTGCGGAACCTGAGAATAATTCATAATAATATAGAAGGCAATGTTTATGGTAAATAATAATGATTTTTTAAAAGTAAGCATAGATCATGCATATTTAACTTATCCTGCACATAGTGACCTTTTAAGAGAAGAAAGTGTTAAAATATCAGACCTAATTAACTTAGTAATAGAAAAACAGCATAAAGTGTGTAACAATCGCGAAAAATCGTCGTTTGCATATACGAGAATAGGAAAATATACGCATCTATATGCTATTAGTATCGCTGGGCTTAATGATAATCCATATTTAGCGATTTATATTAAAGATAAAAATGGAAAGCCTAAACTGTCAAACTTAATACCTATTGAATTAGTAACAGATATTAATGATGAATTGCTGTGTAGTAAGTTAACTACCTTATTTGAAGGTATCTATCTGCATAAGCAAAATATTAATAACTTATATATGGAAAACATGCAACCGTATATTGATGAATATATAAATCACTTTTTAAAATAAGGAGTGCAATATGAATCAAACTAAAACCGCTATATTTAATGGAAGATCTGTTGTAACGGTAGATGCTTCTTTAATAGAGGAATATGAAAGCTTGGCAGATATATATAATGCAATTACTGCTGAATATTTATTGAGTCTAGAGGGATATTCTTCCGATTATACAAATGAACAATTAAGTGAAGCATTATCAAAAATACTTCGTGAGGAAATAGAATTTGGCAAAGAAGTACTACCTGATATGGTAAACGGAAATCTTATAAGAGAATTATTAGAATCTGAACGAAATAACTAAGTTGATGAAAGAAAAGGAGCGATGAACATGACAGACACTTTAATATTCATAGGTATTATAGCAGCCGGAGTAATAGCTTTATTACTTGTTATAATGGTCTTATTTAAGCTTATTCCTTGGTTTATTGATATAGTTAAGGATATAAAAGAAAAAAAGCGCATAAAGAAGGAATATCCGACTTGGACCTGGGAACAGAAGTGGCAGTATTATGAGCAGCAAGCTTTCTTAAATTGTACGGATCCGGAGTATCATATAACTGAAACGGCAGCGTCAATCCCAACAGAGCAATTCATAAAAGATTTGGGACATGAACCCACTAAAGAAGAGATTGCTAATGTGCATAAGTTGTATACTGATTATGAAATTCATAGAATGCATTTTGAATCTGATATAGCAGATATTCATGATAAAATCGTTGAACTTGTCGAAAAGCGTGAGAATGCGATAAAAGAAGCGATTATCAATAAAACGAAGTATTATGAAGATGATTTTGCCGAGGCATTAATCAAGAAATATAAAAAAGAAATAGAACAACGATTTGAGGAGTATAATAAGGAACTTAAGAATAGATCCTACTTAAGAGCAAAAAACAAGCATTTAATCAATTTTTAGGAGAGGCTAAGTATGAAGTACATTATAATAGTTATAGTAGCTATATTATTAATAAGATTTAGAGATATTCCTGAGTGGATTTGGCTTAATAATCCTATTCGTAAATGGATTAGAAATAGAAAATATAAGAATCAGATTACTTTTGAAGATAAAATCTTATTTAAGAGTGATAAAAAGGGCGATAGAAAAAAATATGTAAAGAAAGTACTTAAACATGTTCCTGATCAAGCCGAGCTATATTATTTAAGAAAAGCCTTAAGTATAGAGTGCCATGAAGACTCTGCATGGTATAATAGACCATATATTGAAGTGTATGACGACGATGAAAAAGGATATCACAGTCCGGATGCAATTCATTATACTTGGGAAGAGTATAATAGACTAAAGCCACCAACAGGGTTTATGGGCCCGATGATGAATTTGAATAAAGCAAGAGCAAACGGAGCTTTATAGTATTAAATCAATCCCTGGATATAACATATGTTATATCCAGGGATTTCTGTTTCAAAAATCGAACAAAACCTCAAAAATAGTATCATTTATCGAACACATAATAATCCTTTTTAATGTACAATTATTAAAATAGTATATTTCCGCTTATGCGGTGAAAGGAGCTAATATATGGCAGCTGATGAAGTAACATATGCAATGGAGATTGAGACAAAACTAGGTAAGTATCTTATTGAGGGTACGGTAAAAACATTCGCGGAGCTAATTAAGCTCATTATGTGGATTTGTGATGAACGTATTGAAGAAGGTCATGTGTGGAAGGGTGAGCGTTCCATTCGTTCAATTACTTTAATGTCAAAGCCTCAAGGCCCAATGGTTGAAACACTCGATATGAAAGAAGTTGGTCAAGATGTTAAACCTGAAGAAATATATGAAGCGTTAAAAAAAGCCGGTGTAAGATATTGTCAGATGCCTCATTCGGACGCATATAAAAAATTTGCAGTAGCTATACCACCGTCTGATGCAGCAATGGCAAAAACGGTTATGGAAATGTATAAATCAAATAAGTCAGTGGAAAAAGATAATCATGGTGATCAAACACAGAAAGAAGTGGATGAACTCGAAGTTAAATTAATTGAATTAATAAAAAAATTCGAGCAAACAACGGATCTGGAGACTCGTAAAGATCTGCAGGAAAAAATAGATGAATTAAAGATAACGATTGAGAATAAAAAACAATCGATAGCAGAAGATCGTAAATCCGCAGAAGCCTTAAGAAACTGTGTCTGTGAAACAATGACATTAGACGAATGGCTCAAAGAGGTAGCTGAATCTGATACCAAGGATCTTGCCGGTGTTTTAGCAGCATTTAACGAAGGCATCGAAGATCCGTGGTCAATAAAACCGGCAGAAGAAATGTGTCAGTCCTTAAGAAGTGAGTATAGTATCGAAACAGAACCTGGTTCAAGCTATAATTATTATGTAGCTGAAAATGGCGGAAAAATAAGAAGAGAGTATCACAACCTTACTGATAAAGAACCTGGTAATGTATATAGTACATTTGAAGTATTAACAACTGATGGACAAATAGTTACCTTTACAGATAAGGATAAGACTTCAGAGCAATGGGCTGAAGAAATACCACGAATGTTAGCATATGCAGGAATTGTTCCGGGCGAAAGGATGATGAGCTTTATAAGTGATAAAGAAGCCACGCGATATTGTTGTGATAGAGAGCGAATCATTAAGCTTGAACGAACTCGTGTGAATTCATATGTAAAGGGAATGGTTGAACGCGGCTTGGGTTTTAAGCAGCCGGGAACGGCGACGCAAATTCGTGATATGTTAAGCGAAGAACGGAAAAGACGTGAATTTGAGTATAATGATCCGGAAAAGTATACACAGATAATTATTCCAAAGAAAAGCATCGTATGGACTAGTAAAAAAGAACATAGCTTCATAATGGAAGCCGAATCGGGCGGTAAAAAATATGCAATAAAAGTCGATTTAGAAGGCGCACCGGCAACATATGCTGAAGGGGATTTTGTAAGTATAAGGTTGCCAAATAAAGCTAAAGACGGCAAGAATATGGAAAGTACAGCTACTGAACTAGATACAGGAAGAGAATTTTCGCTTTCGATGAAAGACCTTCAGATAGTTACTACACAGATGTATAAAAATGCCCAGGCAGAAGCTGAAAAGAAGGTATTAGGCAATAATCCTATATTATCAGGTGGACCTAAATTATAAAGAATTCACTATTGTAATTAAATGGCTCGTAATAAAACGAGCCATTATTACTAAGAAAGGAGTAGAATGTTAGAATTACGAATTAAAAAATATATGGATGACATAGTAGACGAGGCCTTTAAGAATGAAGATGAAACTGCAAGAAGTAAGTACAAGAGGTATTATTTAAAGATACTTGTAAAAGAAAAGGCAATGTCTTCAGGATGTTATTATCCGGATAAAAGTTTGATTGAAATTTATAATCCATCATTTGGAGCCAAACATCTCGCCAAGTGCTGCTTACATGAGTTATCGCACCACATTGACAAGGTTAAAAATGGAGCAACCGGACACCAAAGGCCTTTTTATGAAGTCTATCGTAAGCTTATATATGCTTCACTTGATATGGGTATATTGACAACTGGAGATTTTGATGACAAATTTTCATCGGATAAGAATAAAGTAAAAGCAATGATAAGTGATTATATTCCGCATACGGTAAAGCATGAAAAACCGGAAGAACTACTCCTTAAAGTGAAAAATGCATTTACATATAAAGAACTTCTTAAAGGTTCAGGATTTAGATGGAATAAAATAGAACAGACATGGGAAAAGGAGTATTCGAAAGAGGATGAAGATTTTCTAAAGTCTTTTGGTATTTTAAGCGATAAAGAAACAGAAGATTTAAGCATGGTCTATTATCTTGTTAAAGACAACAATATGTACATTGATGCGGTAGTTTATATTGAAGCTTCGGGTAGTACGTATGATTGTCGTGAGATACTAAAGGAATATCATTTTTATTTCAACGGCGAATTGAAAAAATGGGTTTATAAGGTAGATGCAGCAGATAAGGATAAGATGCTATTGATTCTTAAAACTGACGACAGGCTTAGGACGTGTAATTTTGGCATTTTAAAGCGTAAATATTAGAAGAAAGGGTAATTATTATGGAACTAGTTATAACCAGCATAGAAGAGCTTAAAAGCTTAATTAAGAATCTCAATTCTAATACAGAAGTATTACTTACGATCGAATATGAGGAGAAGGAGCCGTTAAGTAATGAGTAATGATGAAAAATACGAATTTAAACAAGTAGCTGTGCGCCTTTGCTTAAAGGATGCGCCACCATATTTAAGTGATGAGCCGGTAAACAATTCTGACAAAGCGGTAAAGCTTATGACTGAAATACTTAAGGATATGGATAGAGAATATTTTTGCGTAATAAACCTTGATGCAGCACTTCACCCACTTAATTACAGTATCGTAAGTATTGGGTCAATTAAAGAAGCACCGGTTAGTCTTGGCAACGTATTCAAAAGCGCTATTTTAAGTAATGCGGTAGCCATTATTGCAATTCATAATCATCCTTCCGGGAATTTAAAGCCATCCAACAATGACTTAGAAGTTACGGAGCGGCTTGTTGAAGCTGGAGCACTTTTAGATATCCAATGTTTAGACCATATCATAATAGGTAATGGCTCTTCGTTAAGCATCAAATCAGCATATCCGCAGCTTTTTAAAGCTAAAAATAGGAGTCCGGGCGTTGCAGATTGTAATGTAGAATACAATATGAATAGTCCAAGGGTAATTGCAATATGATTATACGAGTAAAAAATGGTAGTAACTCAACATACGATTATAGACGAATTCTTTTTGAAGACGAGTTTAAGCTTATTCGTAAAGCTTATGGTAAATCATATTTTGAAAAAAAGCTTGAAGAAGATGTTGCGGAAGAAAGCAAATATAAGTATGAAGAATTAGGATTATATGTTGAGCTTATTCCTGAAGAATATTTAAGAAATAGCAACTATAGAGAGCTATTCTTTAAAACATATCCGCAAGAAAAATATCAATGTGTATATTGTGGTAGAGTTTTTCCTAAAGATAAAATAACAGTGGATCATGTATTCCCCGTGGATAAGGCAAATACTCCCCAAGGGCAGTGTTATATTAGAAAGAACGGTTTAATCGGCATTAATGATATAAAGAATCTTGTGCCAAGCTGCCGACATTGTAACTCGAAAAAGCGTACAAAGACCGGATTATGGCTGCTACGCGCTAAGTTAGGACAAAAGGATATTTATTGGATTATTATATATATTCTTAAAGGCTCGTTTATTACTTTAAGTGTATTATTATTGGGTTATTTACTTTTAAAATATATGCTATAATTAATAAAAAGTGAGGTGTATTATGAAGCAAGACTTTTATTTAATGAATAAAAATGACAAGTTGCTGTCTTTTACTGTAGAAGAAACACCATTAGGAGAAACAATTCGTGAAACAGCTTCGTTTTCCATGGTTCGCCCTCAGGGCTTTAAAGATATTGCAACATTCATTACGCAACGAAATTTTGCAAAACATAAAGAACACTTCAAAAAGTGGTTAAAAGAATGGGGAATAGATAATTCTATAGGGTTTTGTGATATAACACATGGATTAAGTGTGAATGATGCCTTATGGATAAAGGATAGCACTTCTTCGTTAACATGGGAAATGGTAAATTTGTATAATAATGAGTTTAACGATATTGCGCAAAAAACCGCTTTTGAAACCGGTTTATTTGGACTGCATTTATCGTCAACTTCTCCGGAATTCACCTCAGAAGGTAATTTCCCTAAGTGTTGGAAAAGAGAAAACGGAAAGATATTTCTATATAAAGGAGGTTTAACCGGTGCAGCTAACGTGGGTTTGGAACCTTATTCCGAATATATTTCTTCACGCTTTTTATCTGATATTTATTCGAATGTGACCAAGTATGACCTTGTAACGATGAAAGACACACTTTGCTCTAAATGTAGCTTGTTTACAGATGAAAATATTGGATTTATTCCGTTTTATAAATTTGTTGAGCAATCTAAAGCTTATAACATTAATGATGTTATTAGCGTTATGTCGGATCTTGGATATGAGAGTGCTGCTAAGAAGATGTTTTTTGTGGATTCTTTAGTGTTTAATCAGGATCGACATCTCGGCAATTTTGGCTTTTTAATTGATAATGATTCATTTGAGATTTTGTCCTTTGCTCCGTTATTTGATTTTAATCTTTCATTTTTATGTAATGCACTAGAATCCGACCTAGATGATTTTGAAAAGTATGAAGATACTTATATGTTAGGACATAAACTTGGCGGCAAGTTCTCGGATGTTGGGAAAGCACTTTTAACAGATGAATTAATAAGCAATTTACCTAAAACAATATCATTTCCGAAACATGATATGTATAATCTTCCAATGGAACGAACGAACAAACTTGCAAGTATTTTCGAAAATAATATCAAAACCATAACCGGAAAATCTTATTATAGTGTATTTGATAATGTGAAGCATATATATACTATCTAATCATCATTTGTCAGAAAAAGACTTTCTTTAAAGCTATTGATAAATTTGAATTATAAAAACTACCGGTATTTCTAAATGCGAAATAAGAAATACCGGTTTCTTTATATTCTATATCCCACATGTAATTCCATATATCCAAAATAACAAAAAACCACTAGCCATTATGGCCTAACTTAATAGCACTGATTATTGAGTTAGTGGTTTTGCCATAATTGAAAACCGAATATCGAGTAAAGAGATAGACCTTTAGTTTTATATAGTAACCATTCTTATTACTAATCTCAAAAATTCACAAAAAAATCACATGTAAACGTCAATGAAAAAGTTTACCACTCGCTAACGAAATAGTTTACCATTCCACCAGCGAATTTCTTTACCATTAAGCTAATTTCGCTAGTGAATAAGTTTACCAGCAGCGCTAATGAAAAAGTTTACCATTAACGTTACCGAAAAAGTTTACCACCAAGTTGCTTGTTATGGGGAATACTGCATAGCAGCATT
>JAEEGL014092473.1_pt1 | contig 10036 bp, 11 predicted proteins | sample 9134231 | NCBI WGS metagenome assembly JAEEGL01 (sample SAMN16246548, study PRJNA631951) | gut metagenome | biome: gut microbiome; feature: rumen; material: fiber-attached | host: Bos | place: Iran: Karaj | collected 2018-10 | reverse complement strand
GAGGATCTAGTGTATTTGGTCAAGGTGGAGGAACTGATTCATCTAAAGTAGATGAAATCCTAGAAAGTGTAAGAAAACAATTATGAAATATTTGGGACTTGATTTAGGTACTAAAACATTAGGAATATCAATAAGTGAAACAGGTATTATAGCTAATGCTTATACAATACTAAGACACAATAATAATTTTGACTATTTAATAGATGAATTATCTAATATAATAAAAGAAAAAAACATAGATGTGCTAGTACTTGGACTACCTAAAAATATGAACAATACAATTGGTGAAAGAGGACAAATGATTCTAGATTTTAAGAAAAAATTAGAAGTATTTAATTTGCCAATTGTACTTGAAGATGAAAGACTTACTACAAGAGTAGCAGAAAGTATCTTAATAGATGCAGATGTAAGTAGAAAGAAAAGAAAACAAGTAATAGATAAAATGGCTGCTAATGTAATATTACAAAGCTATTTAGATAGAGGAGGATATAATGGAAGGAAAGAAAATTAATAATGAATTTGAAATATTTAATGACAAAGGTGAAAAGATAACTTGTAATGCATTATTTACTTTTGAATCTGATGAAACAGGTAAAAATTATATAGTTTATACTGATAATACAATTGATAATGAAGGAAATAAAAAAGTATATGCATCTACATTTGATCCAACAGAAGAAAATCCAGTACTTGGACCAATTGAATCAGAAAAAGAATGGAATATAATTGAAGATATATTGAATAAACTACAAGACAACCAATAGGGTTGTTTTTTAATTGTAGAAATTTTTTATTAAGATTATAAAAAGTAAAAAAATTTTACCTTTTACATATCTTAAAAAAATTTTCTTGAAAAATGCCTTTTGGGGAGGGTATAATAAGAATATAAAGTAAGATAGGAGTGAAAATATGAAAAAGAAAAAAGGATTTACATTAGTAGAATTATTAGCGGTAATAGTAATATTAGCAGTAATATTAATAATAGCAATACCGCAAATAATGGATACAATAAAAACTACAAGATTAAAAACTATGGAAGATAGTGCAAAACTAATAGCAACAAATGCTGAGAAAGACTATTTAAGTCAACAAACAATAAATCAGAATTATAATGCAACAAGTATACCATGCTCTGATGTAGCAAAACTAAGTAAAGATTATTCAAGTTGTAAAATTACATACAATGATAGTGGAATAGCAACAGTAAGATTAAAAGGAGCAGATGGTGGTAAATTTAATGGAATAACATGTACTGGCACAAAAGATAATATGAAATGTAGGAGTAGTTCTGAATCAGAAGTAATATATGCATTAGGATGGCCTGAACGTACTTTAACATATGATATAAACTATGATAAATGTATGGAATTCTTAGCTGAACAAGAGCATTCTGCTTCTGATAAAGAATTATATTGTACAGATAAAGAAACATCAGATGGATTCAGCATTAAAGAAGATCTTAATAGAGGCATATTAGCAGAAAACATTAGTAGTCCTCTTATAGAAAAAGGAATAGTAACAAATGTTGTTATTGGTGGATATGAACAGATAACAGATTATAATAGTTTAAATAGAAATGTATTTGTAAGATTTCCAAAGGGTGAAGAAGTATATGATAACTCAACACCAAAAAGTGTATGTATAAAGTATAAAGGTAAAACAAATAATGAAATAAATTGTTTTGAGAATAATAATTATGAATATGAAAAACAACATTTAGCAGATGTATTTGGGAAAGATAAGTGTACAGGAACTGATGTTGGTTCATTAGCATTAAAAGATTCATTCCTTAATAAAGTATTAGGAATAGAAAATGTATATGCTCAGGTTATTCCATATGTTCAAGCTACAGATGGTATGTATGAATGTGAAGTAAATGCTGATGGATATGTTTCATGTACATATGATAATAAGGGATATAGTGTTGGATATGATGGTAGAGTTAATTCGATACCTATTGGAAGATAATTTATTGTTAAGAATAGAATTTATATTCTATTCTTTTTTTAAAATAATTAAACTGATTAATAACACAATAAAATATTGACACACTAATTAAAATAGCTTTATTTAGATTTGATATAACATTAAAAATATTACTTGAAAAATGCCTTGGGGGGGTATAATAAGAGTATAAAGTAAAATAGGAGTGAATATATGAAGAATAAAAGAGGATTCACATTAGTAGAGTTATTAGCAGTAATAGTAATATTAGCAGTAATATTAATAATAGCAATACCACAAATAATGAATACAATAAAAACTACAAGATTAAAAAGTATAGAAGATAGTGCAAGATTAATAGCAACAAATGCAGATAAGGATTATCTCGCACAACAAGCAATAAATTCAAATTATAATGCAACAAGTATACCATGTAGTGATGTAGCAAAACTAAGTAAAGATTATGCAAGTTGTACAATTACATACAATGATAGTGGAGTAGCAACAGTTAAGTTAAAAGGTGCAAGTGGCGGTAAATTTAGTGGAGTAACATGTACTGGTACAAAAGATAATATTAATTGTAAACAAGCATTACCAGGATACACGGATGCAGTAGAACTACTAACATCTAAGATAGGAACAGATGGTTTAATAAAAGATGACCATAATGAATTAAGATATCAAGGAGCAACAGTAGATAATTATGTAACATTTAATGATGAAGAAGCAGGATGGAGAATAGTAGGGTTATTTAATGTTGACGGTGAACAAAGAGTAAAGTTAGTAAGAAAAGATTCAATAGGAACATTTTCATGGGACTCAAGTGATGCAGAAGTAAATAGTGGTAATGGAATAAATCAATGGGGACCTTCAACATATACAAATGGAACACCATATGAAGGAGCAGACTTAATGAGAGAGTTAAATGGAGACTATTTAAATTCATCATTAAGTGAAAATAAAGAATGGTATAATGGTCAAAATAATAAACAAGAAGGTGTATTTAATAAAGATTATGTGTTAAAAAATAGTGCACAAGAGTTAATAGGAGAGGCGGATTGGTATACTGGAGGTATACCATATGCATATCAGGCTACAATGTCATTAACAAATTTATATACCATTGAAAGAGGAACACAAGGAAAAAGATGTAGCAGTGGAAATAACTGTAATGATGATGTAGAAAGAACATACATATGGAAAGGTAAAGTAGGATTAGTATATGCAAGTGATTATGGATATGCATCCAGTGATGCTAATTGCAAAAATGATTTGAGTAAAACTTATTGTAAATCTAATAACTGGTTAGCTACAGGAGGTTCTTTTTGGACAATTTCTCCTTGGCAAATTTCTTCTTATGCTTGTATTACTCAAATTATTCACAATTACGGCAATGTTGAATATTCTTTTTCAAGTAGTAATGCAAATGTTTATCCTTCTATATATCTAATTTCAGGGGTTCAAATGAAGGGCTCTGGAACAACTAGTGATCCATATGTATTTGCAGAATAAATTAAAGTATAAGACTTGTAAAAGTCTTTTTATTTTGATATAATTTTTACGCATTGTCTTTTTAATTTGAAATGGAGGTTATATAATGAGTAAAATTAAAATTTTTGCTTTGGGTGGATTGAATGAAAACTCAAAGAATATGTATGTAGTAGAAATTAATCAAGATATATTTGTATTTGAAGCTGGCCTTAAATATGCGGATGAAAAATTTTTGGGAGTAGATTACATTATACCAGACTATACATATATAAAGAATAATATAAAAAGGGTAAAAGGAATATTTGTATCACATGCTCATCAAGAACAAATAGGGGCATTAAAAAATATAATAGAGGAAATACCTAATATTAAAGTGTTTGCAACAAAATTTACATTAGACTTTATAAAAAGCATTTTAAATGAAACAGGTGTAGTTGCTAATAACTTAGTAGAAATATCTCCTCATAAGAAAATTAATTTTGGTAGTATAAGTGTATTTCCAATAAGCTTAACACATTCACTTCCAGACAATGTTGGATATGTTATAAATACTGAAGATGGTGCAATTGTATATACAGGTAACTTTGTATTTGATCCAACTATGAGAGGCAGTTTTAAGACTGATATAGGTAAACTTGCATATGTTGGAAAACAAGGAGTATTATGTCTTATGGCTGAGTCACTATATGCAGATAAAAAAGGTTATACAAGTCCAAATCATAGAATTGCAAATGTAATAAAAGAAGCTTTAATTAGAAATGAAAATAGAATAATATTTAATATATTTTCTAATAATGTATGTAGAATACAAGAATTGTTTGATGAGGTATCTAAGACTCATAGAAAATTAATAATAATGGGAAAATCATTACAAAGTATGATTAAGTATTTATTAGATAATAATTATATATTTATTAATAGAGAGCAAATAGGAGATTTATCTAATTTAGATGATAGAGATGCTGTAATACTAACTTCATCTGACAATGAAAGACCATTTTCTAATTTGGAAAGAATATTAAATGGATATGATAAATATGTAAAAATAAAAAATACAGATACAGTATTTTTCTTGGATTCAATAACAGATTCTGTAGAAAAAGTAGCTGTAAGAATAATGGACAATATTTCAAGAATAGGTGCAGAGGTAATTACTTTACCTAGAACAAGTATTACATATCATGCATCAAGTGAAGATTTAATGCTTATGCTAGACTTGATAAATCCAAAGTACTATTTTCCTATAACTGGTGAATATAGACACCAAGTTGCAAATGCTGATGTTGCAAGTAAGATAGGTGTACCTAAAGAAAATATATTATTAAAATTAAATGGAGATGTAATAACATTTGAAAATGGTAATTTAGTTGATAATTTTGAACATATTGAAGCCGGAGATATAATGATTGATGGTACCTCAAGTGAAGATATAGGAGCTCTAGTATTAAAAGATAGAGAAATGCTTAGTGACAATGGTATAGTAGTTGTATGTGCAACATTAGATAAAAAAACAAAAGAAGTTTTAGCAGGTCCAACTATTCTTACAAGAGGTTTTGTGTATGTAAAGGATAGTGCGGATTTGATAAAAGAAATCGAAAGAATATCACTAGAAAAAATAATAGAAAATACAACAAATAATTATGTAGAATACAATAAAATAAAGAATGCTATAAGAGAAGAAGTAGGTAAATACTTATATTTAGAGACAGAATGTAAGCCAATGATAATTACTGTGATACAAGAGGTTTAAAACCTCTTTTTTTTATGATATAATGTCTATGGTGAGCAGTATGAAAAGAATAAGAATAGGTAGAGTTATTATAGCAATAGTAATCTTAATGATATTAATGTTTAATGTAATTCTAGTAATATATAATTTTGGACTAAGAAAGGTAGATAATAATAATACTAAGATTGAAATAGTGGTTAATCCAGGTATGAGTGTAGATTCAATACTTGATATGTTAAAAGAAAATAATCTTATAAGAAGTAAATTTTATTCAAAAGTATATGTAAAATTAGGTGGGTATAATATGCAGGCGGGTACTTATGAATTATCCTCATCTATGAGTTCAAAAGAGATAATAAAAAGTATATCATTAGGTAAAGTAACTAATAAATATAATATAAATCTTACATTTATAGAAGGAAAAAATATAAGAGATTATGTAAAAGTAATAGCTAATAATACAAATAATACAGAAGAAGACGTATATAATTTACTTAGTAGTGAAGAATATATAAATTCATTAATAGAAAACTATTGGTTTTTGACAGAAGATATAAAAAATAAAGACATATATTATCCGTTAGAAGGATATTTATATCCAAATACATATACATTTAAAGATAAAGATGTAAAAGTGGAAGAGATATTTACTACTATGTTAAATGAAACAAACAGAGTATTAACAAAATATAAGAAAGATATCGAAAGTAAAAAACTAAATATACATAAGTTTATGACACTTGCTAGTGTAGTAGAATTAGAAGGCTTGTATAAAGAAGATAGAAAAGAAATAGCAGGAGTTTTATATAATAGAATTAATGCAGGAGATAGTTTGGGATGTGATGCAACTACATATTACGCATTAAAAAAAGATATGACAGGACCTCTTACTTATCAGCAATATAATACTTATAATCCATATAATACAAGACATCCTAATGTAGCATTTCCAGTTGGCCCTATAGGGAATCCTGGAGAAAGTGCTATAGAAGCATGTATTAATCCAAAAGAAACAAAAAGTTATTATTATGTTGCAGATTGTAAAACAGGTAAAACAGTATTTACAACTAATTATAATGATCATGTAAATGCAGTAAGTAGAATAAAAAGAAGTGGATGTAATTTCTAAAAAAAGACAAATTATTTGTCTTTTTTTTTATACAATAACTTAGGTGATAATATGAAAGTATATATAGACGTAATATTCTTTATAAATATATTTTTTGATTTTATATTACTTTTATCTGTATCACTTATTTTAAGAAGGAATGTGAAAATATATAAAATTATATTAGGAAGTATTGTAGGAGGAATATCAATACTATTTTTATTTTTACCAATAAATAAAATAACATTATTTTTTTTAAAGATAATAATAGCAATACTTATGTGTATTACTGCATTTAATTATAAAGATATTAAATATACAATAAAAAATATAATTTTTTTATATTTAATAAGTGTACTATTAGGAGGTGCTTTATATCTATTAAATATCGAATTTAGTTATAAAAATAATGGATTAATATTTTATCATAATGGTTTAAGTATAAATATAATTTTAATAATAATAGTAACACCAATAATACTATACTTTTATGTAAAAGAAATGAAAGATTTAAAAAATAATTATTCTAAATATTATAAAGTAAACATATATTTTAAAAGTAAAAAAAATATACTACTTAATGGCTTTTTAGATACAGGTAATAATTTAATAGATCCATATAAGAAAAGGCCAATAATAATAGTTAATTATAATAAAATAAGAAAGTATGTATTAAATGAAAAAGAATTACTTGTACCTTATTCAAATATAAATAACAATAGTATTATGAGATGTATAAAAGTAAATAAAGTAGTAATAAATGATGTTGAATATAAAAATATATTGCTTGGATTTTCAATTAATAAAATAAGACTGGATGGAATAGATTGTATATTAAATAATAATATGGAGGGATTATGTTAGAAAAAATAAGATATTTAATTAGTAGATTGTTTAAAAGAGGAATTTATTATGTAGGAAGTAGTGATATCCTGCCACCACCTTTATCTAATGAAGAAGAAGATGAGGCTTTAGAACTTTCGTCATTCGGTGATGAAATAGCAAAAAATAAATTAATTGAGCATAATTTAAGATTAGTTGTATTTTTAGCAAAAAAATATGAAAATACTGGTGTTGATTTAGAAGACTTAGTAAGTATAGGTACAATTGGTTTAATAAAAGGAATAAATACATATAAAAGAGGTAAAAATATAAAACTTGCAACATATGCATCTAGGTGTATTGATAATGAAATACTTATGTTTTTAAGAAAAAATAAAAGAAGGAAAACAGAGATATCATTTGAAGATTCTTTAAGTTATGATGCTGAAGGAAATGAATTACATCTAGAAGACGTTTTAGGAACTGATAAGGACATTGTACCAAGGGAATTAGAAGATAAAATAGATAGAAAATTACTAGTAGAAGAAATAGATAAGTTAAATGAAAGAGATAAAAAAATAATGATACTTAGATATGGATTATTTGGCCATGAAGAAGTAACACAAAAAGATGTTGCTGATATGCTTGGAATAAGTCAGAGCTATATATCTAGAATTGAAAAAAAAGTAATAAAAAAATTAAAAAATATTGTTAAAGCTTAATGAATAGAAAAATATAAAAAAAGCCATAATTTTCTTAGAGGGATATTATGGCAAAAAGTAAAGTAGATATAACAGGTATTAATACAAATGATTTGAAAGTGTTAAGTAATAAAGAAATGAATGATCTATTCTTTAAATTAAGTTGTGGTGATAAGAATGCTAAAGAAAAGCTAGTAAATGGTAATCTTAAGTTGGTATTAAGTTTATTAAAAAAATTTAATAATAGATCAGATAATATGGATGATTTATTTCAAATTGGATGCATAGGATTAATAAAAGCAATTGATAATTTTGATTTATCGCATAATGTAAAATTTAGTACATATGCAGTACCTATGATATTGGGAGAAGTAAAAAGATATTTAAGAGATAACAATAGTTTAAGAATTTCAAGGAGTATAAAAGATATAGCATATAAAACAATAAAATTGAAAGATGAACTTACAACAAGGAATGGGGTTGAACCAACTAATGAAGAAGTTGCTAAATTATTAGGAGTAGATGAGATAGATATAGCACTTGCACTTGATTCATTAAAAGAACCAGTAAGTATGTTTGAACCCATATATAATGATGGTGGTGATACAATATATTTATCTGATCAATTAGAAGATAAGAAAGAAAATATAAATAGTTGGGATATAAGTATTTATTTAAAGGATGCTATAGATAAATTAAAAGCAAAAGAAAGAAAAATATTAATAGATAGATATTTAATGGGTAAAACTCAAGTTGAAATAAGTGAAGAAATAGGTATAAGTCAGGCACAAGTATCAAGATTAGAAAAGGATGCAATTAAAAATGTAAAAAAACTAATAAAATAGCAAAAATAAAATAATATTAAATTAAAAGGTACAATAATCATATTTTAATATAACAGTTGTATCTTTTTTAGTATATCTTTAATTACAAAAATTTAATTTTTGTAGTTTGCTAACGTAATTAATAATTGATATAAATTATACGGATACATCATATTGGGCGCTTTCCTTTTATTCTAGATAAGAAAGCGAGGGATATTATGACAAAGAGAGAAACATCTTTCTTTACAATAATAATCCTTTTATTCTCTATAGTACTAATCCTACTATTTAAATAAAAAAACGCCCAATACATTGATATTGGGCTAACCAACTTGGAAAGCATCCAATACAATGGATGTATCCATTTTTTATGAGGTTTTCCTCATAAGATCATTATATCATATTATACTATGAATAAATACAAATTTTTATAAATATAATTTATTGGTGAAGTATATGAGACTATCAGATTTACAAAAAAAGGATATTATAAACATAAGCGATGGAGTAAAAATAGGTAATATAATAGATGTAAATATAAATGATAAAGGTATTATTACATCATTAATAGCAGATAGAACTACTTTTAAATTTTTTTCTAATACTGATGAAATAGAAATATATTTTGATCAAATAGTAAAAATTGGTGATGATGTAATATTAGTAAAAAATAACTGACACCTTTTTGGGTTTTAATCATAAATTAAAATGAGGAGGGATACTATGGCAGTATATAAAGAAATTGTTACTAAAGCAGTAGTAGGTAAAGGAAAAAAAGATTATCATGATACTTATACTATGACACTAGATGTAAAACCAACAACAGTGCTTGGATGTTGGATAATAAATCATAATTTTAAAGGATATCCAGAAGCTGGCAAAATAGTTATAGAAGGTAGTTTTGATGTGAATATATGGTATTCATATGATAATGATACAAAAACAAATGTAGTATCTAAAAAAATAAAATATAGTGATACAAACAGTATCAAAGCAAAAGATAGTAATAATATTACAGAAGAAACAGAAGTAATAGTAAGAAGTTTAAAACAGCCTACATGTTCAAAAGCAGAAATAAAAGATGATGATATTATATACACAGTGGATAAAGAATTAGGAATAGAAATAATAGGTGATACTAAAGCAAAAATATTGGTAGAAGAAGATGAAGAACCATGGGAAATTATAAGTGAAGATGTAGATAAACAAATAGATAATGAAGTAAATGAAAATTATATAAATAATGAAAAGGAGTAGTCCTTTTTTTCTTGACATAAAAATCTCAAAAATATACAATTAAGTTATATTAGGAGGATATATGAAAAAAGGATTTACATTAATAGAATTACTATCAGTAATAATAATATTAGGAGTTATATTTATCTTTATTTTTCCTAAACTATCCAGTTTAATAAAT
>JAEEGL013246869.1_pt1 | contig 10036 bp, 12 predicted proteins | sample 9134231 | NCBI WGS metagenome assembly JAEEGL01 (sample SAMN16246548, study PRJNA631951) | gut metagenome | biome: gut microbiome; feature: rumen; material: fiber-attached | host: Bos | place: Iran: Karaj | collected 2018-10 | reverse complement strand
CTCGTGGATTGTACGCTGCGACTTTTCGTTTCTGCGTTCGTCTGGTCGTACCACTACGGCGTTTTCGCGTTGCTCTATCTCCATCACGGGGACGGTCATGTTGAGTGCGAATTTCCAGTAGTGTTCACCCAGCTGGAGGAATGCTTCCGCTATGGTAACTATACCGACCATCCATAGGGCAACTGTCTCGGAGAACTGCCACGGAATATGCGGTAACGCGAAATGCAGAATAATCATTGACACACCGCCGGTGAAACACAGGCGCAGCAATTCCTGCCAGTACCATGCCTCGCGGTATGATTCTTTGTACTTGCCGCAAAGCAGTCCGAGTATAACCCAAAGCAGAGCCATACCGGCAAAGAGTGCGACGTATGAGAGTACATCTTCTTTCTGAGCCACCACGCGGAAAAGCGTATATAGCGTGCCGCATAGAAGCCAGAGTACAATATCTTTTAGTATCCTTTTGCCCATAGTAGTAAGCGTTTGACGATGTTTTTAGCCGATTGTGCCACATACTCTTTCGTCCACTGCAACGGTTGGTCGGTCCATCGCTGCGGGTGTGTGGTCACCATAACGGCATTGCCTATTTTATTTCTGTAAGTGCCGTCTTTAAGACAGCTGATAATCTGATCGGTTGTGTGGAAGGTGCGTCCTTGACGAGTCCATTCTTCCTGTTGCTTAACCTTGTCGCGTACGGACACCCGGAAACCGTCCCATTCCCTGCCCGTATCGGTAAGATAAAAGACGCGGTCGAAATCCACATCGAAATACGGTTCGCCTATAATGCCGAAGTCTCTGTAACTCTTCGTTTTCCATAGGTCACGACCGTCATATCGGCTGGTTGGGGCACCGTGCATACAGATGGTAGCTACGGGGTAGAAGCCTCGGAAATAGGTGAGCCACTTGCCAAAGTGCTCCAATGCCTTGTCCACATTGCCATCGGCTATGGACATATCCTCATAGTGGTATCCTATCTCGTGTCCCAAGAGGGCAATAGCACGAATGATGTCGGGCTGATTGGACTGCGGGATAACACGGAAATAGTAGGATGCCCGTATGCCGAGTTCGTGTTCCATTTTCGCGGTATGCAGGCTATTAGCTGCACGCAAATCTACGTCGTGCCGAAGCATCACAAACGGCTCAATGGTATGTAAATCGCCGGTTGGGTCTTGCACTATACGGCAATAATCCCCGAAGGGAACGAACCGATAACCTGCCTGCTGAAAAGCGATGAGCAGGCTTCTATACTTAGAAAGTGTAAAATCTTTATTCAATATATGATGATTTAGAGGTTTGCGTAAGGTGGTAGCGGTCTATATAACGTTTAGCTTGCGAATAACTGCAGTGAAGTCGTTTGGCTATGTCGTAAACGGTTAATCCCCGTTGAACATACTTGACAACCCTGCTATGGTATCGGTGCAATTTAAGGTGTTCACATTTGGTAACAGATCCTTTTTTTCTTCCTAAATGTTGCCCTTCTGCTTTTCTTCTTGCGAGTGCTTCTTTGGTACGTTGCGAGATGAGGGTTCGTTCTATTTCTGCCGATATACCGAAAGCAAATGCTAATACTTTCGATTGTATGTCATCTCCGAGCCGGTAACCGTCTTTTATTGTCCATACCCGACATCCCTTGTTCATGCAGACGCTCAATATTTCCATAATCATATAGAAACTTCTGCCTAACCGGCTTAATTCGCTGCACACAATAAGGTCATTGCGTTTTATGACGCGGAGCAGACTTCCTAATTTGCGTTGCTTGTAGTTTTTAGTACCTGATATTGTTTCTTCCACCCAGTTATCAACAGTCAGGTCATTTTTCTTGCAAAAGACGGTTATTTCAAAGCGTTGGTTCTCAACGGTTTGTTTGTCGCTCGATACTCTGATATAGCCATATACCATGCTACATTAGCCATTCGTTTGCCCATTGTTCCACTTCTGTGAGTTGCTCTATTTTGCCCACGTCCATCATTTGGTAGTCGTCCGGTATGAATGCTTTGATGCTTCCTTTCTTCTCTATGATGTTCATATATAAGTCAATGAGTGAAAATTTATTAGTACGTATTTGCTGCATATCGTCCAAGATGCACGGGGATACAATTTGCATACCGGAGAATGCCAAAAGTTGTGTGTCGGTCAGGTCTTGTCCCTTGGGGCGTACTTGTCCGGTAGCCGTGTTGGTCCACCCTCTGAGTTGAAGGTCCCGGTCAAAAGCGAGGTATCGTTGTGTATGTCTGTGGCTCACCACCACAAGTGCCGGTTCGTTGTCATACGCTTCTATGAAAGCTTTAAGGTTGATGTTGGACAGAATATCCACGTTGAGTGCCAGTGTCGGTTCGGTGGAAGGATAGAGTGTGAGTGCTTTTTTCAGTCCTCCTCCCGTTTCTAAAAGTTCATCCTGCTCGTCTGATATACGGATGTCGCAATCAAAATTACGGTGGTCCTGCAAGTAACGGATTATTTGTTCCGCTTTATGGTGAACATTGATTATAATGCTGTTCAGCCCTACTTTTTTTAGCATTTCTATTTGCCATAGCAACAGAGGCTTGCCGAGAATGGGGACTAACGCTTTGGGCATACGGTCGGTCAAAGGGCGGAGACGCGTACCCAATCCTGCTGCAAAAATCATTGCTCTCATAGTTGCCGTTGCTGATTTTGTTCACGATGTATAAGTTGAACCGTCACGCCGAAAGTCTGATGGATATGTTCAGCCATCTTTTCGGCGGCATAGACGGAGCGGTGCTGCCCGCCGGTGCAACCGAAACTAACCATCAGGTGTTGGAAGCCGCGATCCATATAACGTTTGACGCTGGCATCTACCAACTGATAGGCAGAGCGCAGGAACGCAAGTATTTCGCCATCATCTTCAAGGAACCGAATGACAGGTTCGTCCTGTCCCGTATAAGCATTGTATCGTTCGTACTTACCGGGGTTATTGACAGCACGGCAGTCAAAGACAAATCCTCCTCCGTTTCCGCTGTCGTCTGCGGGAATACCTTTCTTGTACGAGAAACTATATACCCGAACTACCAAAGGCTTACGGATGGCAACTTCCTTAAATTGTTTCAGTTCTGTCATCCGATGCAGCAGGTCGCGGAGATACGCATAATCGTCAGTCTCACCAGCCGGTGCAGCGTCCAACCAGCGGCGCAGGTTGTCAATGGCATAAGGAATAGACTGTAAGAAATGCGGTTTCTTCTCGAAGTATCCGCGAAAACCGTATGCGCCCAGTACTTGCAGTGTGCGGAACAGCACAAAATGCCGCAGCGAAGCGAGAAATGCTGTTTTGTCAATCGGCAGGAAATGTTGCAGTTCGTCCAAGTACTCATCTATCAGTTCCTGCCGCAGGTCGTCGTGGAAATTGGCTTTTGCCTGCCATAGGAAAGATGCTACGTCGTAATAGACAGGACCTTTGCGCCCACCTTGAAAGTCTATAAAATACGGTTCTTCATTGACGACCATTACGTTTCGGCTTTGGAAGTCGCGGTACATAAATGCCCATTCCGGTGATGGGGCAAGCGACTTATTATCAGGTTCCTCTCCAAGCAGGATGGTAGCCAAACGGTCGAAGTCATTTTCCAGACGGTCCTCCTGAAACTCTATTTCTGTCGCCTTTAAGAAGCAATATTTGAAATAATTAAGATCCCATAGTATGCTTCTTCGGTTGAACTGAGGCTGCGGATAGCATTGGGTGTAGTCCATTCCTTCCGAACCAAGGATTTGGAATCGTGCCAATGCGCGAATAGTCTTGCGTAGCATCTGCTTTTCCCGCTCACAGAAGACTCCTGTTTTACGTCCTTCGGCTATGTAGTCGAAAAGCAATGTCTGTCCCAAATCTTGTTGTACATAGTGCATTTCGTCTTCCGACCAAGCCATCACGTGAGGTACGTTCAGTCCTTTGTCGGTAAAGTGCCGCACCATATAGAGGAATGCGTGATTCTCTTCCTGAGATGTCCCTTCCACGCCGATTAAACCGGGTGTATCAGAGGAAGCCTTGGCGCTTATCCGAAAGTAGTGTCTGTTGCTGCCTGACTGGGTTAATGGTGTGATGGTATCGGCTTGTATGCCGGTTGCCTTTCGGTAGAGTTCAGCCAGGATGCTTTGCGTTGATGTATTCATTGCGTTATTGGATTATCTTGGGTCAGTGACATTTATGTGACTCTGTAAAAACGCGCAAAGGTACGATTTTTTTCGCTAAAAGCATAAAAATGCGTTTTTTTTGCAAATCTATTTGGCAGATATGAAAAAACAGAGTACTTTTGCCCCCGCTTTTCGCGGAAAAGTGAGGATTACGCGAATGTCTCCCTAGCTCAGTTGGTAGAGCAACTGACTCTTAATCAGTGGGTCGAGGGTTCGAGCCCCTCGGGGGACACAGGTGAGAAAGCATGGAGTTACATGAAAATGTAGCTCCTTGTTGTTTTTGTTCATAGGCAATACAAGGTTTTATTAAGTTAACAGGGAAGACAAAAGCCACCGCTTGTTCAGTGACTTTTGTCGTGGAACGTGACCCTGCCGGGGCTCAAACCCGGAACCTTTGGAACCGGAATCCAACACTCTATTCAATTGAGCTACAGGGCCTGGTTGGGGTTAAAGAGTTTAGGTGTTTAGGAGTTTATACGTTGTTTATTGGTTTAGTAGTTTAGTAGTTTAGTAGTTTATGCGTTGTTTATTGGTTTAGGTGTTTAGGCGTTTAGGCGTTTATTGTGGTTCAGTCTCTTCTGCCGAGGAAAATGAGGATGTAATATAACAGGTTGGCAAGGGAACCGAGGGCTGCCACGACGTATGTGTAGGCTGCACTGCGTAGTGCCGACTTAGCCAAAGGTGTTGTCTCTGCGTTGGTGATGCCTGCTCCGTCCAACCAAGCCACGGCGCGGCGGCTGGCATCAATCTCAACGGGTAACGTAATAAACGAGAACAGGGTAGTAAGGGCAAAAAGTACAATACCAAATCCCATAATAGCCGGGAAAGCGTTAAGAAGCAACATACCCGCTAACAATACCCACATCATCCATTTGCCGGCAAAATTAACTACTGGTACCAAAGCAGAACGCATTTTGAGCGGTGCGTATGCCGTCTCATGTTGCACGGCGTGTCCGCACTCGTGCGCCGCTACTGCCGCTGCTGCTACCGAAGCCGAGTTGTAGACGCTTTCCGACAGATTGACTGTCTGTGTTGCAGGATTATAATGGTCGGTAAGATGTCCTTTCGTACAGGTTACTTTTACATCCGGTATGCCGTAGTCGCGCAGCATTTTTTCGGCAACCTCTTTGCCCGTCAAGTTCAGCGGTACGCGTGAGTACTTCTTGAACTTATGCTCCAAGGAAGCGGACACAACCCAACTGGCAACTGCAATGCCGATAAAGATAATCCAATAAAGCGTATTGGCTGAATATACTAATTGTTGTTCCATTGACTAATCCGATTTCTTTTTCCTACATAGTTTACATTCGCCATAGACGGTCAAATCGAAGCGGCTCATTATGAAGTTTCTGTATTTCCTATCGCTTACCAATCTTGCTATCCCAGTGTCTTTCAGTTCGACTTGTCGTTTGCATTTGGTGCAAATCATCCGAATATGGTTTTGCCCTGTTTCATTCAACTCATAGACGGGCGTCTGGTGTATTCCTCCGGGTCTGCGTATTCCGACAATCTCAGCATCGGTCAGTACCTTTAGAGCGTTATATACCGTTGCCCTACATATATGTACTTTTTCCGCCTCCTCAATCAGTTCCGCCATAGTCCAACACCTCTTTTCGGAGCAGAAGAACTGCAACAATGTTTGTCTTTCCACCGACACCCTCATCCCTTTTCCGGCGAGGTATTGTCCCAATTGACGCGAAAACTGCTTATAGGTGTTTTCCTGGTGCGTCATATCTCTTTGACGTATGCCCGACGGCGTTTGTGTTGCTTGGTCTCAAACCAATCCATCTGGCTCAATACTTTATTGTTGGTCTCAAGCATTGCCGTTGTTTCGGAATGCTTGATTTTGTATTGCAAGAAATAGTGCATCCAGTCTTCTATAATGACGCTGTTGATACCTTTGTTCTGATAGCCCGGCCGGATACCTATAAGCAGGAAATCAAACACTTCTATCTGTTTGGCGTGCAAGGCTTTCAAAATATGATACCATCCGAACGGGAAGAGTCTGCCTCCGCATTTTCTCAGTGCTTCCGATATGTCCGGCATACCCACTCCCACACCTACGATCTCGTTATTCTCATTGACCACAAACGTGACAAAATCCAGATTGAGCATCGGGAAATACATATCCCTGTAGTATTCCTTCTGCCGTTGCGTCATAGGCTGGAAGTTGTACAAGTTTTGGTAGGCTTCGTCAAGCAAATCCATATACTCCAAGCCGTACTTGCTTTGCAGCTCTTTAGCGGAATGGATTTTCTCCACTCTGACGTGGTATCGTTGTTTCACTATATCGCAGATACGTCCTAATTTTTCAGGCATACCTTGCGGCGTGGTTATACGATATTCCACCCAGTCGGCTTCTTTGGTCAGTCCGTAGCTCTCCAAGTGCTTTTGATAGTATGCGTAGTTATAGAGCGAAGCTAACGGTGCGAGGTAGTCATAACCTTCAATAAGCAGTCCCTGATGATCCCAGTCGGTAAAGCCTACGGGACCGTTCATAATGGTCATTCCCCGTTCTTTTCCCCAATCTTTAACAGCGTCCAACAATGCGTGACTCACTTCCATGTCGTCCACAAAATCCATCCATCCGAAGCGCACTTTCTTGTTGTTCCAATGTGCGTTGGCTCGGTGATTGATGATGGCAGCTATTCGTCCTACGGCTTTTCCGTCGCGGTATGCCATAAACAATTGTTTCTCGCATACCTCCAAAGCAGGATTCTTTTTTGGGTCAAACGTATTGAGTTCATCAAAATAAAGAGGCGGGCAATAGTATTGGCAGTCAGCGTATAAGTCGTTAGCAAAATCTATAAAATGACGTAATTCCCAGCGTGTATTTATTTTCCGTATTTCCAAAGCCATACTGTGTTTTTTCCTAAAACAGCGGGCAAAAGTACACTTTTTTTTATGATTGTAAACTATGTTCAAACATTTTTTGTAATTTTGCGCGTTTTTTCGTTGCTTTATTTGTCATCCACTCATTCAACAGATGAAAAACGTAGCTGTATATTGCGCATCTTCTTCCCAAGTCAAGCAAGTATATTATGATGATGCCTATCGTTTGGGTCAGTTGTTAGCCGAAGAGTCTCTCGGCGTAGTATATGGTGACGGCGGCATCGGTCTGATGGGTGCGTTGGCTCGCGGTGTGCTTGCCGGTAAGGGAGAGATAACAGGTGTTATTCCCCAGTTTATGGTTGACGAGGGCTGGAACAACCCGAGCAGTACGCGCACAATAGTGGTACAGACGATGCATGAGCGGAAAGCCAAAATAGCCGATATGTCGGACGGTATGGTGGCTCTTGCAGGCGGTATCGGTACGTTTGAGGAACTGTTAGAATGCCTGACCTGGAAGCAGTTAGGACTTCACAGCAAGCCTGTTGTTATACTCAACACAGAGGGCTATTACGATAGTTTGTTGTCCGCCATAGACCGCATGGTGGCGGAGCATTTTATCCGCCCTGTTCACAAGGAAATGTTTACGGTGGTGAGCCGTGCCGAAGATGTGATACCCGCATTGCTCAATGCCAAGCCATGGGACAAAGCGACCCGGCGTGATGCCGCTATTTGATTTGCCGTGTATAGTTTTCAACCCCATATTGACACACTCTATTCATCAGCAGCGTTTTCGTGGCTGCTTTTCTTCCTGCTGATGTGTGCGATTGTAACGAATATATCGTATCCTCTATTTTGGAAGGATTGTATGGCGGTGGTCTGGTCGAAGATAACGCGCCGTTATTCGGACTCAACGCGTATGACTCCCGTTGTCTTTTCCCATCTTTTTTTGATAGGTTCGCTGGCTCTGTGTCTGTGGATATGTATGTATAGTTCCGGTAGTTTGCATTGGTTGCAATACGCGCTGATGGTAGCTTTGATGGCATTATGGCTGCTGGTAAGATTCTTGTTGTCACGTTTTATAGGTTATGTTTTTTCCATTCATCACCAGACGCAAGCCGTGCAAGAAGACTCTCTTTCGCTGTTGATGCTGGTCAGTTTGTTATTGTTTATTCCTTGTTGTATAGTCCCTTTATTCCCGTTGCAGGAGTTCTTTCCTCAGTTGGCAGCGGGCGTTATGGCTCTGTATGTAATTGTTTTGTCCGGCAAGATGTTAGTTACGTATGCGCGGTCAATCAGAATGTTGTTTTATATAGGTCTGTACATATTGACTCTTGAGATTATACCCCTGGCATTCCTTTACGGTATTGCCTCACAAATAAGCCTAATAGTATAATAATATGCCCTATGGCAAACGAAAAGTATAAGATTTTAGTTTCTCAGCCTCGTCCATTGACGGATCATAACCGTTATACGGATATGGAGGAGGAGTTTGGTGTCACCTTTGATTTTCATCAACTCATCCGTTTGGACGGTTTGGATGTCCGTGAGTTTCGCAAGCAACATATCAATCCGCTGGACTATACTGCTGTTTTGCTCAATACTCGTGTTGCAGCCGACCAGTATTTTCGTATATGTGCCGAAATGCGTATCACTGTTCCGGATACGATGCACTTCTATTGTCTGTCGGAAGCGATAGCCGGTTATCTTCAGAAGTACATCCCGTACCGCAAGCGCAAGGTCTTCTATTCGGAGAACAATAATTTCGAGGAGCTGCTCCCGACCATGAACCGTCGTCCGAACGAGAAGTACATGATGGTGGTGTCGGAGAATTACAGCGATGACGTTATAAAGATGTTGGCATCCCATAAGATTACGGTCAAGCCGGCAGTTATGTATCGTTCTGTCCCTGCCGAATGGGACAAGAACGAGCCTTTTGACTATCAAATGGTTGTTGTGTTCACATCTACCGGTGTAACGGCATTGCACAATAGTTTTCCCGACATCAAGTCCGGCGATATAGCCATAGCCGCTTTCGGGCAGAACACGGTAGCAGCATTGCGCAGTTACGGACTTGAACCTGATGTGCAGGCACCCACTCCTGAATTCCCCGGGATTACTTCCGCCATTCACCATTATTTGGAGAACCTCCAAAATAAGTAGCTGTGCGTTATACTTTCCCCAAATCGCAGCGTTTGTGCGGTAAGATGCGTATCAACGCGTTCTATTCCGCCGGACGGAAATTTGTGTCGTGGCCTCTTCGGGTGACCTATATCCGCAAGGATGAGTCATCTTCCCAAAGTCCGCAGGACACAGAGGTTCTGGTTTGGGCACCCAAAGCACTTTTCCGTCACGCTGTTGACCGTAACCGTCTGCGCCGACTGATGCGTGAGTCTTGGCGGCTGCAACAGCACAGTTTGAACGGTTCGTACGTGCTGGCGTTCAACTATATAGACAAAACGATGCAGCCTTATCAAGTTGTCTATCGTGCTGTAAGCAAAGCCATCCGCAAACTCAACGAAGTGAACGCCCAATAAGTACCAGCCTATGAAAACCTCCACGCCGTGGCATACTTATTTGCGGAAGTTGTTTCTGCTGCCGGTTTATTTCTACCGCGCGTGCATATCTCCTCTTACTCCTCCCTCATGCCGGTACACTCCGACTTGCAGCCAGTATATGATAGAGGCGGTGATGAAATATGGCGTTATACGCGGTGGCTGGCTTGGTGTGAAGCGTATTCTCCGTTGCCATCCTTGGGGCGGTAGCGGCTATGACCCCGTGCCATGATGCGCAAAGATACGATAGCGGGGAAATGCGCTTTCAGTTTGCTTTCAGTTTACTCATGTAATTTCAGTTTATTTCGGTTTATTGTCTGTTTTTTTACGCAAAGGTACGATGCCAAGTAATGTCGGGTTGGGGAATCACGGGACATCAATGGGCTCCGATGCAAATAAAGGTAAATACAGGCAAATGGCGGAGAAAGAGGAAGAGGGCGAATAGTGTTTGAATGGAATAGACGCTGTGAATGCCGATTGGTAATCGGCGGAATACAAAGAAAAACGCGAGCCTG
>JAEEGL012774089.1_pt1 | contig 10036 bp, 7 predicted proteins | sample 9134231 | NCBI WGS metagenome assembly JAEEGL01 (sample SAMN16246548, study PRJNA631951) | gut metagenome | biome: gut microbiome; feature: rumen; material: fiber-attached | host: Bos | place: Iran: Karaj | collected 2018-10 | reverse complement strand
GAAGGTGCGCGAGGGTAAGGGCGACTTCGGTTTCAATGCCCGTACCGATGTCTATGAGGATCTGCGCGAGGCTGGTGTCATCGATCCTGCCAAGGTAGCCCGTGTGGCTCTGGAGAACGCTGCTTCTATCGCAGGTATGTTCCTGACAACAGAGTGCCTCATCGTCGACAAGCCTGAGAAGGAGCCTGCAATGCCGATGGGCGGTGCCCCAGGCATGGGTGGCATGATGTAATCATTTAAGTGCCGATAAACTTAGGCAGAATGATATAATTTTGCTAAGCAAACATAACAAAAAGAGGGATGGATATGAAAATCTATCCCTCTTTTTTGGTATTTTGCACGCACACAATTAATTTTTATGCAAAAAAGCTTGGATAATCATCAGAAAACCAGTAACTTTGCACTCAGGAAAGGTAACATAGCTCCAGACCGCAATAAGGTATTGAAAAGAAAGAAATACAGATATTTTTTTGATTTGTTTTAGTAGATTAGTTTTTAAGTAGTTTGTTTTTTGAAGAACTGGTTGTCGGGAGACAATCAGTTTTTATTTGTTAATTCTCAACGCTCAATTCACACTTTTCAATTAATTGTTGTATCTTTGCACTCGTTATGCAGAAACTATTAGAGCTCTACAGGCAATGGCGAGGCGAAGCGCCTGCCAATGTCCAGCAACTGCCAGGTGCTGGCAGCAACCGTATATATATCCGTCTGACCGATTCTGACGGTAAGTCTGTTATCGGTGCCATCGGCACAAGCCGTGACGAGGATCATGCGTTCATCTATCTCACACAGCACTTCACGCGCAGGAAACTGCCCGTGCCTAAGATCCTGGCACAGAGCGACGACCAGCTGAGATACCTACAGACCGACCTGGGCTCTACCTCACTCTTCGATGCCATCCGCGGCGGACGTGAGGCGGGCGGCCGCTATACGCTGAAGGAACAGGAACTACTGAAGCGTACCATCCGTGAACTGCCTAACATCCAGATCCGCGGTGCCCGTGAGCTGGACTTCTCCAACTGCTATCCGCAGGCAGAGTTCGATGTCGACTCCGTGCTCTTCGACCTGAACTACTTCAAGTATTGTTTCCTGAAGGCTACCGAGCTCGACTTCCACGAGTTGAAGCTGGAGGCCGACTTCCGTCTGTTTGCCAAAGACCTGACGACCGATCCCGCCAACCCCGTGCCGAACATCGAAAGTTTCCTGTATCGTGACTTCCAGGCCCGCAACGTGATGATCGACCACGAAGGCAATCCGTTCTTCATCGACTATCAGGGAGGTCGCAAGGGACCGTATTACTACGACCTCGCATCGTTTCTCTGGCAGGCATCAGCGAAATATCCCTATAAGCTCCGCAGGGAACTGGTCTACGAGTACTACAACTCACTGAAGAACTATACCGAAGTTCCACCTGCCCGACATTTTGTCAACCGTCTGTCGCTGTTTGTACTCTTCCGCACGCTTCAGGTTCTGGGCGCATACGGTTTTCGTGGTTATTTCGAGCAGAAGAAGCACTTCATCGAGAGCATCCCGCCAGCCATACAGAACCTCCGCGAGCTATTGGCATCGTCGTCGACGTTCCACTATCCGTATCTGATGGATGTGTTGCGACGCATCACCGAACTGCCACAGTATCAACAGATAAAGACTGTTGCCAGTCGTGCCGACGGTTACAAGACCACAGACAAGAACCCCTATAACACCCACCCACAGGACGGTCCCGCCACATTCTCGAAATACGATGCACAGGGTCCGCTGGTGGTCAAGGTGTTCAGCTTCTCGTACACCAAGGGCATTCCCGAGGACGAGTCGGGCAATGGCGGTGGCTATGTCTTCGACTGTCGCAGCACCCACAACCCGGGACGCTATGAGCCGTATAAGCAACTCACGGGTCTCGACGAGCCCGTCATCCGATTCCTTGAGGACGACGGTGAGATACTCACCTTCCTCGACAGCGTCTACAAACTGGCCGAGAACCACGTGCGCCGCTATATCCAGCGAGGCTTCACGTCGCTGATGTTCTGCTTCGGATGCACCGGAGGCCAGCACCGCAGTGTCTATTCCGCCCAGCATCTCGCAGAGCATATCCATGAGAAGTTCGGTGTCGAGGTGCGTATCTGTCACCGCGAACAGGGCATCACGCAAATTCTGAAACCTAACAACAATTAACTATCAAATATGAAAAGAACAGCTATCCTTCTTATCTCTGCAGCATTCGGACTTACATCGTTTGCTCAGACAGCACGTGAGGAAATCAAGGCCAACAAGTATTTGTCAGGCAGTCAGTATCTGGATTACAACCGTCGGCTTCCGGACAAGCCGCTCACCCCTGCCCCCAAGGGTTACGAGCCCTATTATCTGAGCCACTACGGCCGTCACGGTTCGCGCTGGCTCATCAGCGACAACAGCTATACCGGTCCTCGCGACATACTCCGCGAAGCCAGAGACCTGGGTAAGCTGACACCGCTCGGTGAGGAGACCCTGAAGAAAATCGAGGCTTTCGAGCCTACGTCGGTGAAACGCCTTGGCGACCTCTCCACGGTGGGCGAGCGCCAGCATCACGGCATCGGCAAGCGTATGACGGAGAATTTCCCGGAGATCTTCAAGGCCAAGAATGTGGCCATCGACGCACGTTCTACCGTTGTCATCCGCTGCATCCTCTCGATGGTGGCAGAGTGCGAGGAGTTTGCTGCTGCCAACCCGACAGCCCGTTTCCACAACGATGTCAGTGAGTCGCTGCAGTATTATCTCAACCAGCCTTGGGACGGACTCGTAAAGAAGACCGGTACCGACGGCAAGATTATGCGCGGTCCCTGGCGCGACAAGTACACGCACCCCGAACGACTGATGAAGGCCCTCTTCAACGATCAGACGTGGGTGTTCAACAATCTGAGAGCCAGCTCCTTCATGCGCAGCCTCTTCGAGATTGCCACGAACATGCAGAGCCACGATACCGACATCGAACTGTTCTCTCTCTTCACCGAAGAAGAGATCTACGACCTTTGGAAGCAGAACAACATCGGCTGGTATATCGCCTATGGCCCTGCCCCACTGACGAAAGGCATCATGCCATTCAGTCAGCGCAACCTGCTGAAGAACATCATCGAGACAGCCGACACCGTCACCCAGACACAGGCCACGCTGCGCTTCGGCCACGAGGTATGTGTGCTGCCGCTGGCCTGTCTGCTGGAACTCGACAACAGTGCCGTACAGGTGGAGAATCTTGACGAACTCGACCAGTACTGGCAGAACTACAAGATCTTCCCGATGGGCTGTAACATCCAGCTCATCTTCTACCGTCCGAAGAAAGGCAAGACTGGCGACATTCTCGTAAAGGCACTTCTCAACGAGCGCGAGGCAAAGCTGCCCGTTGCCACCGACCAGTTCCCCTACTACAAGTGGAGCGACCTGCGACAGTACTATCTTGACAAGCTCGCCAAGTTCGAAGAATTAAATAGTAAATTGTAAAGTACAATGGGAATCGTTATCGGAATTGACGTGGGCATCAGCACCACGAAGATCGTAGGCATCAAGAACAACAAAGTCTCAGCACCGATCCGTATCACCGCTGCCGACCCTATCACCTCGCTCTATGGTGCCTTCGGCAAGTATCTGCACGACAACGACATCGAACTGAAAGATGTCGAACACGTGATGCTCACCGGTGTCGGAGCAGCCTATATCGACCAGCCCATCTACGGTCTGCCCACAAGTAAGTCGCAGGAGTTTATCGCCGACGGACTGGGTGCCCGCTTCGAATCGAAGATCGAGAACTCGATCGTCGTGTCGATGGGAACAGGAACTACCTTCATCCTCTGCAAAGGCGACGACATGCGACATATCGGAGGTATCGGTGTCGGTGGCGGCACACTCGCCGGTCTGTCGCGCATCATGCTCAACACCAACGACATCAAGCAGGTGACTGAGATGGCGAAGAAGGGAAACATCCGCAATATCGACCTCGCCATCGGCGATATCAGTGCCCACCCGCTACCCGGTCTCCCGATGGACACGACGGCCTCCAACTTCGCCCGTGCACAGGCCGATGCCTCGAAAGAAGACATCGCTGCCGGACTGATAAAGATGGTGCTGCAGTCTATCGGTTCTGCCGCCTGGCTCGCATCACTGGGCTGCGACATCCGCGACTTCGTGCTCATCGGCAACCTGTCGCTGCTGCCACAGTGCAAGGAGGTGTTCCCCGGACTCGAGAAACTCTATGACATCCGTTTCCACGTGCCCAAGCATTCTCAGTACTGCACCGCCATCGGCGCAGCCCTCGACTATCGGTTCAGTGGACCGAAGGGTTCAGGTTCCGCCTGAGGAAGAACGCCTTCGTACGAAGGAAGAACAACACCACGCCGACGGCATTGACGCCGGCAACCGTCCAGAAGGCGGCATTGTAGCCCAGATGTTCGGCTATGATGCCGCCTATTAATATGCCCAGCCCCATACCGATGTCCCACGAGATGAGGATGGTGGAGTTGGCGGTACCTCGCTGGTTGTTACGTGCCACATTGATGGTCATGTTCTGAAATGCGGGCCACATGTGGCCGTTGCCCAAGCCGATCAGGATGGCACAACCGTAATAACCGATGAAGGTTAGAGGTGAGAGGTAAGAGGTAAGAGGTGAGAGATGACCCAAAAACGGGAAGCCGATGAAAATAGCATAGCCGATGAGGGAGATCACCATCCCCGAGCCGGCATTAAATGTGAGCCGGCCTTCGCGCAAGGCCTTGCCACCCTGCAGACGACTAAGTATCAGGCCGATGGAGCAGAGCATAAAGAAAGTCCCCGTACCTCCTGTGATGCCCAGCACCTCCTTGCCGTAGATTGCAAGATAATTGCTCAGCACACCGAAGCAGAACCCAAATGCTACCATATTCACGCCTATCAGCCAGCCTTTCAACAGAAAGAACCGATCCCAAGAACTCACGGGGACAGGTCCCGTGGGTCGTCCCGACAACCCATGGGACCTGTCCCCGTGAGTTCTGAGCTGCACCGTCGAGTCGACCAGCCAGCCGGCACAGGCCACCAGCAGCGCAATCCAGAACAACAGTTCGAAACTGTCAGTCAGCTTATAGATGAAGATACCCACCGTCGGCGCTATCGCCATCGCGAGGTTATTACTCATTCCGTAATACCCTATCCCCTCCGTACGCCGGCTCGAAGGCAGCACGTCGATGGCTACCGTTGAGTTTGATACCGTCAGCGCACCGAAGGGACCGCCGTGCAGTGTTCGTACGATGGTGAATATCAGCAGTGTGCCTGCCGCCAGATAACCCGCAAAGAAGATCGAGAAAAGTCCGAAGCAGATCATCAGCACCTTCTTTCGCGGAAACGAGTCGACGAGATAGCCGCTGAAGGGCCGAAAAATCAGTGCTGTCACGGTATAACCCGACAGCACCAGCCCTATGATATCCTTCGTGGCACCGAAATGTTCACTCAGATACAGAGGCAGCAATGGAGTTAGAATATAGAAGGCGAAGAACAACGAGAAGTTCGCCACCATCACCTTACAATAGTTCTTATTCCATAGCCTCTCCATATTTCATTTTATCAGAATCCGCCCGGGGCTGCCTGGAAGTAGGCGCCTCCGCCTGGGAATCCGCCACCGAAGTCAGGCATCTCGGGATCGGGCTGCTTGCCGAGGTCGAGGAGCAGTTTGAAGAGTGCCCTGCGACGCATGCCCCATGTGGGATAGTCGTCGGCACGAAGGGTATTCATCTTGAAACCGGGCATCTGCATACCCCCACCCCGCTGTGCGAAGTCCATCGTGCTGGTGGTGATCATACAGGGCTTTGTCTTTCCGTCGGCAATCAGACGGTCGGCGATAGCATCGGCACCGCCAACCTTAAACCAACTCTCAGCGGTATCACCCTCACCAGGCACCAGCTGAATCATTAACGGCATACGGGGTCTTCCTCCCATTGGCGACATATAGAAAGCCTCGCCACGGGCAACATCATAGCTCACACTGCCGTGCTCCATCTCACCCATCGACGCGAAGTTGAATGGTGATGCGGGATTGTCGGCGATGCTGTACTTAAAGCCCTTGTCTGGCGAGAGATACATATTACTGGGGTCAGCCACCTGCATACCGTCAACCACGAAACAATACTTGAACGTTTCAAACAGATAGTCGGTCAGCTTCACGCTCCATACACCGTCAGAGTCGCGCTCCATAGCCATCAGCTCAGGCAGCATCTCACACTCCAGCTTCACGCTGTCGGCCTCAGGTGCCTTGAAACGGAAGGTGACGCCGTCTTCGGCATATTCCGGAGAGATGATCGGTTTCGGGAAGAGGCGTGCCATCACGCCGGGAGTGAACTGCTGCTCCTTACCCGTTGCGGCAGGTGCCGGCTGTCCTTCAGCCATAGCCGTCTCAGAAGCCTTCTTATTAAACAGCAGGGGAAGCGTCTTATAAAGGAAGTACTTGGCGTTCATCCAGGTGTGACCGAACTTGTCGTTGGTAAACTCCTTCACCGAGCGGATGCCCTTCTTGTCGAGGAACTCCACATAGTCGCGGGCGTTGCCATAGAGGAAATCATCTGTGCCCACACCGAGCCAGAACAGACGGATCTGTCTGTTTGTCTCCTCCGCATTATCGTAGACATTAGGGATGTCTGTAGATGTGAACGAGCTGTACGAGCAGAGATAAGCGAACTTATCGAGATTGCTCAGACCGTTGAAGAGTGCCTGGTTGCCACCTCTGGAGAAACCGCCGATGGCACGATGGTCGCGGTTGTTGATGGTACGGTAGTTCTTCTCGATATACGGCATCAGGTCTTCAATGAGATCCTTGCTGAACACGTCGCCACCGAACCGCGTCTGCGGGGCACCTGAAGCAGCAGGCTTTGCCAGCAACTTGTAGGGATTACCATACGGCAGCACCACGATCATCTCCTTGGCAGCCTTCTCTGCGAGAAGATTGTCGAGGATATAGTTCACACGGCCCACCTTATAGTACACCTCCTCAGTATCTGTCGTCCCGCTGATGAGATAGAACACCGGATACTTCTTCTGGTAGTTCATCATGTAGTTTGGCGGGAGATAGACGATGGCGTGGTTCGTTGCGCCAAGGCTCTTTGAGTAATAGCTGATATATGTGACCGTTCCGTGAGGCACGTCCTTGATGTCGTGGGCCAGGGAACCGCTCTTGCTCTTTATCTCCAGCAGACTGTTCTTAAAGCCCTCGTTGGGGAAATACTGCGGATTCAGGGGGTCCATGATGCTCACCCCGTCGACGATGAAGCAGTAGGGATACATGTCGGGCGCAGCCGGTCCGAGGGTCGCCGTCCATACGCCGTCGGCATTGCGGGTCATCGGTTTACGGCCAGCAAACTGCACGTCTACCTGTACGTTCTTTGCATTGTCATTCCAATACTGGAATGTCACTGTGCCGTCATCATTGGTGATGGTCGACTGCCTTTCCTCCTGTGCGAAGCCCGATGCAGCCAGGCATAGTGCAAAGGCAAAGGCGATAGTTCTGATTCTTTTCATACGAGATAATAATTAGTTAGGATTATGTTTGCTGTTATCTCTTATAAGAGATCGAGTTCCACTGGACAGTGGTCAGAGCCGAATATATCGGTATGTATCTTGGCGTCGTCGAGACGCTCACGCAGACGATCGGAAATTACGAAATAGTCGATGCGCCAGCCGGCATTCTTCTGCCGGGCCTGAAAGCGGTACGACCACCACGAGTACTTCACCTCCTCAGGATATTTGTATCTGAACGAGTCAGTAAATCCGCTTGCCAGTAGGTCGGAGAACTTCTCGCGTTCCTCATCGGTGAAGCCGGCGTTATGACGGTTGGTCTTCGGGTTTTTGATGTCTATCTCCTCATGCGCCACGTTCAGGTCGCCACAGAGGATGACGGGCTTCTGGGCGTCGAGCCGCTTGAGATAGTCCCTGAAATCATTCTCCCACTCCATGCGGTAGTCCAGCCGCTTCAGGCCGTCCTGGGAGTTGGGGGTATAGCAGCACACCAGGAAGAACCCTTCCGTCTCGAGCGTGATGACGCGTCCCTCGTGGTCGTGTTGGTCGACACCAATGCCGTAAGTCACGCTCAGCGGCTTGTGCTTCGTAAAGATGGCTGTGCCGCTATAGCCTTTCTTGTCGGCATAGTTCCAGTAACTCTCATAACCCTCGAACGCGAGGTCGAGCTGCCCCTCCTGCATTTTCGTCTCTTGCAGGCAGAAGAAGTCGGCATCCAGCTGTCTGAAGATCTCGCTGAAGCCCTTGCCCTCGCAAGCCCGTAAACCGTTTACATTCCAACTGACAAGTTTCATATTATACCTTTATATTTATATAGTCGCTGCAAATTTAAACATAATTTTTTGAATAAGCAAACAATAGATACAATTATTTATAACCCGTTGGTTGAATTAGTATATTGCAAGTGTTAGGAGCTGGTACATGATGGTTAATGCCATACGTCTGTGACCTTCGTCATTGGGGTGCAGACGGTCGTTTTCTGCGTTCTTGAAATACTGCGCGTGTTCATCCATCAGCGGATACAGACCACAGAGCGCATTGAGGTCGATGACCGGCACAGCCCAGATGTTTCCGGCTTCTTTTACTGACGCCACGTAGGCATCGATATACTCTCCACAGAGGTTCGTGTAGTCCTCGCGAGGCTGCCAGTTCTTGTCGTTGGCATAGAACTCGGCACGATGTATGGGTGTCATCAGCACAATCTGCTTGGTGGGATACAGGCGTTTCACATAGTCCATTGCCCGGTTGATCCTTCCCCGATAGGTGGAGTCGCTCATCACAGGGTAACGATGGATACGGTCTACCATGTGCTTCTGCTCATGAATACCTGCCATCACCTGTTCCTTACGTTCAGTGTACCACTGTCCGATGGGAACACCGCTATTATAGTCGTTAGTACCAATGAAGATGATGATGGCATCCACACTGTCACCGTGCTCGGCATGCAGAAGATCTGCCTGGCGGGGAATATCGTTCCACTGTCGTCCACTGACACCATACACGTATGGTTCTATATGTAGCCAGTCGCTAAGGAATCCCCAATACTTCTTCTTCGAGCCACTATTTCTCGGGTCGGTAATCGAGTCGCCGAAATACGCCACACGTTTACCCTGCCAGGGGTGGATTATATTCCAGGTGGTCCATCCCGTCTGTGACATCTCCTGAGTGTTGCCTTTCGGCTGTGCCACAGATGAGAGTCCTAACATACTGAAGGCACAAAGAGAAAAGATAATCTTCTTCATCATATATAAATCAAAATAAACAGAAACTATCTATAAAATGGATCGCTAAAGCGGATCAATAAGAAGTAAAACGGAAGGCGAGCAAGGTGAGGTCATCGTTCTGCTCGGCACCGTCGCGGAAGTGGTCTGTGTCGGCCTTCAGAACCTCTACGATGTCGTGGCTACTGCTGGCGGGTAGCGAGGCCATCAACTGGATGATACGGTCCTCGCCATACTGTTCCTGCTGACAGTTCTCTGCCTCGTTCAGACCGTCGGTGTAGAGCAGCATCATACTGCCGCTGGGCAAGTCCATCTCTTCGCCCACATATTCCAGGTCGGGCCATAGTCCGATGGGGGCATTGGCCTCCTTAACGTCGAGGAAGGTGTATTGTCCTTCGGCATTGCCGATGACGGGCGGGTTATGACCGGCGTTACAATAGTTCAGTCGTCCCTGCTTCAGGTCGTACATGCAGATGAACATGGTGACAAACATACCCATCTCGTTGTTAATCGACAGTTCGGCATTCATGCGGGTGGCTATCTCGGCGGGGGTTCTCCCTGTCGAGGCCAGCGACAGGAATCCGTGAGTGGCCAAGGTCATGAAGAGCGAGGCGGGCACGCCCTTACCGCTGACGTCTCCAATACAGAAATAGAGTTTATTGCCTTTCCGAAGGAAGTTGTACAGGTCGCCGCCCACCTCCTTGGCGGGTGTCATCGAGGCATACATGTCGAGGCCTTCGTATTCGGGGAACGTACTTGGCACCATCGACATCTGAATGTCGCGGGCAATGCGCAGTTCACTCTCCATGCGCTCCTTG
>JAEEGL012459254.1_pt1 | contig 10036 bp, 10 predicted proteins | sample 9134231 | NCBI WGS metagenome assembly JAEEGL01 (sample SAMN16246548, study PRJNA631951) | gut metagenome | biome: gut microbiome; feature: rumen; material: fiber-attached | host: Bos | place: Iran: Karaj | collected 2018-10 | reverse complement strand
CACGGATACCGTTCTTACCGTATCATACCGGCTGAGGAGGTTCCCCAGGGTTCCGTCAAACAGTTTCCGCCCATGCCCCAGCACCATCACCCGGGGGCACAGCGCCACAATGTCCTCCATATCATGGGTGGTCAGCAGTACGGTGGTTCCGTACTGTCGGTTTTCCCATTTCAGGAAATCCCGCAGTGCCAGCTTGCTGACCGCGTCCAGGCCGATGGTCGGCTCATCCAGAAACAGCAGATCCGGCCGGTGCAGCAGGGATCCGCACAGTTCCGCCCGCATTTTCTGGCCCAGGCTCAGCTGCCGCAGCGGGGTTCGCAACAGCTCCGTCAGCTGCAGGGCCTCCGCCATTTCGGCCAGCCGTTTCCGGTAGTCCGCATCCGGAATCCGGTAAATCTCCTTCAGGAGATCATAGCTGTCCTGGATCGGAACATCCCACCACAGCTGGGTCCGCTGGCCGAAAACCACCCCGATCCTGCGCACATGCTCCTTCCGTTCCTTCCAGGGAATCCTGCCGCCGACGGTCACCTCCCCGCCTTCCGGCGTCAGGATTCCGCTCAGGATTTTTACCGTGGTGGATTTTCCGGCGCCGTTGGGGCCGATGTACCCCAGCAGTTCTCCCCGTTCCACGTCAAAGGAAACATTCTGCAGGGCGTGCACCGTTTTCTTTTCCCGGGAAAGCGCTCCCTTTTTCCGTTTTTCCCGGATCACAAAGCGTTTTTCCAGATTCAGAACATGAATGTAGCTCATGGCGGGTCCTGTTTTCCTTTCTTCAGCCAAAAGCAGAACGCCGGCCTTCGCCGGCATTCCGTTTTTTTCTTTCAGCGTTTATCGGATCTGTGCACAGATCGCATCAAAGGTTTCCTGGGAAATGTCGTGTTCTATCCGGCATGCATCCTCTGTGGCGATTTCCTCCGGCACACCGATCTGCACCAGGTACTGAATCAGTTTCCGGTGGCGGTCGTAGATCTTGCGGGCAATGGCATACCCCTTGTCCGTCAGGGAAATCAGGCTGTCCGCCCCCATATGGATATAGCCGTTTTCCCGCAGCTTTTTCATCGCCACGCTGACGGAAGGCTTTGAAACATTCAGCTCTGCGGCAATATCCACGGAACGGACGTACCCCTTCCGCTCCATCAGCATCAGGATTCGCTCCAGGTAGTCTTCTGCGGATTCGTAAATATTCATGAAAGAATTACCTCCCGGGACCGGCATCCGGCTTTATCGTTTTCGCTTTCTGCCATCCATCTTACCAAGAAACGGCCCGGAACGCAACACTTTCCCGTTCTTCGTGTTTCAGGTCCGGTCCGGCGGAACCGGATTGCCGGCTTTCCGGATCAGGTCCATGAAGCCCCCGGACGGAATCAGCGCCAGGCCGCTGGCTTCATCCCCCAGCACCACCAGCTGATCCCCGGGCTCAATGCCAAACAGCTTGCGGGCCTTGGCCGGAATAATCACCTGTCCCTTTTCGCCCACCGTCACGATGCCGAAAATATGCTTTCCCCGGGGCGGCACCCCCAGTCCGAAGCTGTCCTCCGAATGATGATTGGCCAGCTCGTCCAGGGACACATCAAAAACCTCCGCCAGCAGCCGGGCCTTGTCCAGGTCCGGCATCGTTTCCCCGGATTCCCATTTTCCCACCGCCTGCCGGCTTACGCCCACCCGGTCGGCAACCTCTTCCTGGGTCAGCTGGCGCAGTTTTCTCAGCTGGATCAGATTCTCGCTGAACATGAAGCTTCTCCTTTCCTTATGCCAGGTCCGCCCGCATCCGCGTCCGGAAAACCACCGCCGCGCCTGTGCAGATGAGCACGGCGCAGGCCGTGACTATCAGCAGCGGCAGCAGAAAAACGTCTCCCCCGAAATCCAGCCGCAGGGAACTGCGTCCCAGCTTCGTGCAGTAATAGAACGGCAGAAGCCTGCAGATCTTCAGCATCACGCCGCCGAGGCTTTCCGCGTCAAACCAGATGCAGCCCAGGAACGATCCAAGGGAAATCAGGATGGAGCAGAGCCCGGGCGCGGCCTTTTCACTGAACAGCGTTCCGAACAGCAGCCCGATTCCGATAAACATCGCCGAGGAAATCTGCAGCACCAGCAGGGAAACCAGCAGCCCCGCCGCGTTCAGCGGATTTCCGGTAACCAGGGAAAGAATCCAGGAAGCCACATAAATGATGGCGTTCTGCATCACGCTGATTTCCAGCATGGGAATCAGGTATCCCAGGATAAAATCCCGGGAATTCGCCGGCGTGGCATACAGCCGCACCAGGAAGGACCCGGCCCGGTCCTTGGAAACATTCAGCGCCGTAAACAGCATCAGGAAGGTCTGCCCGAAAACGGCAATGCCCGGCCCCAGGTTTTCAATCCGGAAAACCGTCATGCCGGCCTCCTTCGGAATGCTTTCATTCACCAGCGTCATGATAGCCAGCATCACCAGCGGAAAGGCCAGGCAGAAAATATAGCTCAGCGGATCCCGGAGCAGCTCCTTCCGGTTTCTCCAGGCCATGATCATGGTTCTGTTCATCGTTCTTCCTCCTCTCCGGCAAGGGCCACAAAGGCGTTTTCAAGCCCGGATACGCCGGCCTTTTCCTCAATTTCCGCCAGGGTTCCGCAGGCCCGGATCCGGCCTTTCTGCAGGATGGCAATCCGGTCGGACAGCTGTTCCGCCTCTTCCATATAATGCGTTGTCAGGATAATCGTCCGCTTTTCCTTCAGCCGGCCGATCAGCTTCCAGAGTTCCCGGCGGGCCAGAACGTCCAGGCCCAGCGTCGGCTCATCCAGGAACAGAACCCGGGGCTCCCCGATCATGGCCATGGCGATGGAAAGCTTTCTTTTCCATCCGCCCGACAGGGTCCGGGCCTGCTGGTCCAGCACCTCGCCGAGATGAAAAAGCTCCGTCATCTTTTCGGTCCGCTCCCGGCAAAGGGCTTTCTCCGCCGAGTAAAGCCCCGCCATAAACTCCAGGTTTTCCCGCACCGTCAGGCGTTCCGCCACCGCGGTATCCTGCGGGGAAATCCCGATAATGCGCTTGACTTCCTCCGGATTTTTTGTGCAGCTTTTTCCGTCCACAAACGCCTCTCCGGCGGTAGGCACCGCCAGGCAGGAAAGCATACGGATCGTCGTGGTCTTTCCGGCTCCGTTCACTCCCAGGAGCGCAAACAGTTCCCCTTCACGGACTGACAGGTTCACCCCGTCCACCGCGGTCTTTGCCCCGTATTTCCTGGTCAGTCCCTCCGTCCGGATCATTTCCTTTGTTGCAGCCAATTTCATCTCTCCTTGAAATCATTCACATTACTTTTTTTACAAAAGCAACGATTCCTTACATAGCATAGGATCAAAAAACCGGCATGTCTACCAACTGAAATTAACCCGGAAGTATGATTGATGTTAACTTCAGTTGCATGCCGGTTTCCCGGGCGGGTTGCCCGCGCTTTTCCGTTATTTTCCGGGCCAGTTTTCTTCAATCTTCGCCAGGATGGTTTCGTCCGCCGGCAGCCACCGTACGTCCCGAAGTTCGTTTTTTTCCAGCCATCTGGCGGCTTCATGCTCCAGCAGCTTCAGCTCTCCCTGCAGGATTTCGCACCGGAAGCACTGCATGGAAAGATGGAATTCCGGATAGTCATATTCCACGTTGCAGACGTGGGCGCCAACGGAAATACGGGTATCCAGCTCTTCCCGGATTTCCCGCTCCAGCGCTTCCTGCGGGGTCTCGCCGGGTTCGATTTTCCCGCCGGGAAATTCCCAGTAATCCCGCCAGGGCCCGTAGCCCCGCTGTGTCGCAAACAGCTTTCCCTGATGAAAAATCAGCGCCGCAACCACCTGAACATTCTTCATGGCCCTGTCCTTTCCGGTTTCCGCCAGCCCGTATTACGGGTCATTGTATCATTTTCCCCTCCGGATGAGAAGATTTGCCCGTCGTTTTTCTTTACGATCCATGGCATGTTCCGATATAATATCCGTGCATCCCGGTGCGGCGCCGCGGGATTTTGCCGCAGCCATTCTCTGACCGTAAAGGACTGTACAGCCATGAAGCATGAATCCCTCAGCATTCTTTTCCCCCGGCAGGACGAAGTAACCTACCGGGAGCTTCCCGATGCCGCCTGGCATGATCTGGGGTTGGACTCCGTGGTGGAGAAAATAGCGGAACAGCCGCAGGAAATCCCGCTGATCCGGCGGGTCATGACCGCCATGACGGATGATCCGGCCGTCAGCGCGTACCGGTGCGATGTTTTCGAGGACATCCTGAATCATCCGGAAATCCGTGACCGGATGATGAAACTGCTGGAAAACGTAAAAAGCTTTTATGATTACGGCATCGTCAAACGCGGAACGGGCGACGAAGCCGGCCTCTGGGACCTGATGCACCGCCTGGAGGAATACCGCAGCTACGTGATCACCGTGGAAGCCCTCCGTGAGTGCCTTTCCGACCGCGACCTGCATTCCGAGGGGCTGAGGCACCTGCTGGAAGCCATCAACCGGATCTATCAGGAAAACGGCTTTTCCGCCCTCCGGAAGGATGTGGAGGAAATGAGCAGCTCCGCCTCCGAGCTGAAAAGCATCACGGTGGGCATCAATCTCAATGAGCGTTTTGAAGCCGTCAGCATGGGACTGATTTCCGTAAACCGGAAATTTTTTACCCGTTCCGGCCTGCTGAAAAACTTTATCAACGCCGTCTCCCCCGGGGACAACCTGCAGGCGGAGGCGGAATGGAACAACAGCATGTCCTGGTATCCCGCCAACGCGGATTCGGGCATCCTGGCCGGCATCGGCCAGATCGCTGAAAAAACCGTTATGATGCGCAATCCCATCGCTGCCCTGTCCATGGCCCGGGTAGCCGGAGCGGACGGGCTCGCCGGCGTTCCGTACCAGATGGATTCCGCAGCCTCCATGCTGGCGTCCCGAATTGCCCGCCGGCTGAAGGAAATGCTTGAAAAATACCTGAATGTCAGCGTCAAGGAAATTTCAGACCTGATTCCGGAGCTCCTGTACTATACCCGGTGGGCGGAATATATCGAAAAATTCCGCCGGGAAGGCTGGACTTTCTGCAAGCCGGAAATCCTTCCGGCTGGTTCCGGCGCCGCGGAAATGCACGCGGAAGGCATTTACAACCTGAAGCTGATCGGCACCCTTCCGCCGAGTCAGGTGATTCCCAACGACCTTTCGTTTGACGCGGAAAAGCGCGTCTATATCCTGACCGGTGCAAACCGCGGCGGCAAAACCACCGTAACCCAGGCCATCGGCCAGCTGTTCATCCTGGCCCAGGGCGGCATCTTTGTTCCCGGCACCCGCCTGGCGCTTTCCCCCGCGGACCTCGTGCTGACCCACTTTCCCGCAGACGAGGACAAAACGCTGGATCTCGGCCGGCTGGGCGAGGAATGCAAGCGTTTCCGGGACCTGTTTGCTTCCGCTTCCGGAAACAGCGTTTTGCTGCTGAATGAAACCTTCTCCACCACGTCCTTCGAGGAAGGTTATTTTATCGCGGTGGACGCCGTCAAAGCCATCCTGGACCGCGGAACGCGAACCATCTACAACACCCATATGCACAAGCTTGCCTCCGACCTGGACCGGGCCATCAACAGCCCGGAACGCGCCGGAAAGGCGGTTTCCCTGGTGGCGGAAACCACCGGCGGCCGGAACTCCTTCCGGGTCCGGATCGCTCCGCCGGAAGGCAAATCCTTTGCCCGCAACATTGCGGAAAAATACGGCGTGACCTACGAATCCCTCAAAACGCTGCAGGCCGCTCCCGAAGAGGCGGCGACCTGAAACGCGTCCGGGGCCTCCGGCTTCAGTCCAGCAGGGACATCTGCCGGTACTGCTCCGGAAACGCCTGCAGGTAGTCAAAGCACTTCTCCGGATTGTGGAGGATACCGTTTTTTTCACAGAAGGAATCAAAAAGGTTCATGAGCCGCGCCCGGTCCGGGCTGGGCACCTCATAGGCGTTTCCGTAAGTCCGGATATATTTGTTCTTCAATCCCGGAAAAAACCGGTCCAGCGCCGCGTAGAAATATTCCCGGTCGCCTTCCCGCAGCGTAAGGCCCATATCAAAGCAAATGATTCCGCGGACCTGCGTCTCCGCGCAGGCCTTCAGGATTTCCGTCACGTTTTCCGCGGTATCGTTGATAAACGGCAGGATCGGCGTCAGCCAGACCACCGTGGGGATGCCCCGCTTCCGCATTTCCTCCAGCACTTCAACGCGCCGAACGGTGTTGCAGACATTGGGCTCAATGATGCTGCACAGCCGGTCATCCCAGGTGGTCAGCGTCATCTGGACAACGCATTTTGCCTTCCGGTTGATTTCCTCCAGCAGGTCAAGATCCCGCAGAATCAGGTCGGACTTGGTCTGTACGGCAGCCCCGAAGCCGTACCTGCAGATGATCTCCAGGCATTTCCGCGTCAGCTGCAGTTCTTGTTCACAATGCATGTACGGATCCGACATGGAGCCCGTACCGATCATCGCCTTGCGGCGTTTTGCCTTCAGGGCCTGCTCCAGCAGCTCCGGCGCGTTCCGCTTGACCTCGATATCCTCAAAGGCGTGCGTAAACCGGTAGCAGGTGCTTCGGCTGTCACAGTAGATGCAGCCGTGGGAGCAGCCCCGGTAAATGTTCATGCCCCAGCTGCCCTTTCCCCCCGTAAGGATTCCCTTCGCGTCAACAAAATGCATCCCGGATTCCCGCCTTTCCGTTTTCGCCCGGGTTGAAAGCATTCCCCGGCTTATGATAAAATTGATCAACTTGTTCATCCATTTCCTGAACGTCGGATCATCGCAAAGCGAGGCATACCGATGAAAAGAAAAAGAGTTTCCCTGAGCAACCGCTACAAGCGCTTTTTCCTGAACGGACGGAATTCCCCGCATCTGGAACATTGACGAATCGGAGGAGGCCGTGAAAAACGCCGCCGCCCGGAACGGCTCCGGCTATCAGCAGTTCATCGTTCTCTGCGACGGGCAGCGGGGCGGCCATGACAGCAACGAATTCCGCTGCTTCCGCGTGCTTGCGCTGCTGAACGGAAAAGCCTGCATCATTGATTCCCGCACCCAGATGCATTACAACGAGTTTATTCAGGCGCTGGAAAACCTGGGCGTCCGGGACGCGCTTTACTGCGACATGGGAAGCGGCTGGAATTATTCCTGGTACCGGAACCATGAAGGGAAGGCCGTGGATATCATCGGAACTCCCTGGCCCTTCTCCCACAACTGGCTGGTATTCCGGAAATAAAACCGGTGCCGCCGGGATCCTCAGACGGTCTGGTCCGGATAGTCGTAGAAACCGCCCCGGTGGAAGTTTTCATTCCCCAGCGGGGTTGCCGTCAGCCTGAAAATCACACAGCCGTCGGGGCAGACGATGGTCTTGGTGTATTTGCTGTCGCCGCCGAGATTCTGCAAATCTCCGCCGCTCCGGACGGCTTCCATCAGCGGATAAAGCATCATCATGGTTTTTGAACAGATGCCGTATCCGTCCCCGTTCACGGGGCAGCCGTAGGTGCACGAATACCGGTCGCCGATTTCTTCCCCGTTCCGGCAGTATCTTTCGGTGTGGTCCCCATGCAGGAATCCCGTTACTTCCACCGTAAACTCATACTCTTCGTCATACCATTTTTTCATATGCTTTCCCCTTTCTGTTTTGCGCCGGCCGGGTTTCCGCCGCCGGGCCGCAAAATGGACAGAATCCGGCAGGAATCGTCATTTCTGCCGGATTCGTAATGTCAGGCTATACTTTTTTCCTGCCCCCTGCGGGAAACCTTTCCCGGATCCCGCAGGCGCATTCCTTACTTCTCAACGGATCCGTACCGGCTGATCGCCTCGTCCACGGTCAGCTCCCCGATGCCGACGCGATAGGCCGCGTTCCGCACCTGGGTGGCAAGCGGATCCGTGATTCCAATCACTTCCGGAGACAGGATCCGTTCGGCGGGCACCGCTGCGAAGGGCTCGTACACCGCGTCAAAGGACAGGTCCGACGTGGGGGTAACCAGGCGCTTTACCGACGCCATCCGGTTCAGTTCTTCCCGGGTAATCAGGAAGCGCATGAACTCATTGGTCATATCCAGGTTTTCGCAGGTTTTATTGACCGAGAATTCAATGGACACGCTGTCCACAAAATACCCTCCGGCTTCGGACATCGGAATCGGCATGAAGGAATAGCTGAAAGGCGATTTGGAAAACGCTTCGGACTGGCTTTCCCGCTTCCCGGTTCCGGACACGGTGTCCCCCGTGCAGGCCATCATGGGAACGTCCCCTTCAAAGAAGCGGAGAATCAGCTGCGTGTAGTTGTCGCTGATTTCGCCGCATTTTTCCAGGTTGATATAGCCCTTGCCGATCAGCTCCATCATCGCCTCCAGGCCGCGGCGCATGCACTCGCCCGCGGAGGCGTCCATGTTGTTCGCCGCCTGGAGCATTTCCGCGTTTCCGGCCAGGGCGGCCACCGCTTCCGGATAGACCAGGATGTTCATCAGGCAGCCGGAAGCATCCTTGCTGTAGCCCATCATGGGGCTGGCGTATCCCTTGCTGCGGAACGCCTCGCAAACCGACAGCAGCTCCTCCCAGGTGGTGGGAACCTGCAGGCCTTCCTTCTCAAACAGGCTGTTGTTCACCAGCATGCCGTAGTTCCTGGCGAAAACCGGCACCATCCGCAGTTTTCCGTCGTCTTCATAATTCAGCAGGCTGGGACGGATGCAGTCCAGGTCCAGCCCCAGCGCGGGATCCGAAAGCTCCTCCATATGTTCCGCAACGGTGCTGTATTTTTCATTCCCGCACATCCAGGCATAGGAGAAAAAGATGTTCGGGGCATTCTTGCCTTCCAGCACCGTTCCCAGCAGGTTATTGTAGTCATCCGGCTTCAGGTAGGTCATTTCGACATTGGGATAAAATTCATTGAAGCGTTCAAATTCAGCTTCCAGGGCTTCAAAGTTGGAATAGCTTCCCACCACCGTGATGTCACATTCGGTATCCCGGTCCAGCTTCGGCTGGAACGCTCCGGCGGAATCCGCCTGGGCCATGGAAAAGCAGGCCATCGGTACAACAGCAAGCAGGGCAGCCAGGATCGTGCAAAGCAGTTTTTTCATTTTCTTTCCTCCTTGATTCTGCGAATTTCCTTGATCACCAGTTTCAGGTCCACCGGTTTGGCAATATGTCCGTTCATTCCCGCCTTCAGGCATTCTGTCACGTTTTCAGAGAAAGCGTCCGCAGTCATGGCGATGATGGGAATGGAAGCAGCCCATTTGTTTTCCAGTTTCCGTATGTTCCGTGTGGCGTCCAGGCCGTTCATTTCCGGCATCTGGATATCCATAAAGATCAGCTCATAGCGGCCTTCCGCGGCCTCTGCCATTTTCTCCACGCAGATCTTTCCGTTTTCAGCCCGCTCCGACGTAATGCCCAGCATGCCCAGCATGGTGGAAATGATTTCCCAGTTGATATCGTTATCTTCCGCAATCAGGATATTCATTCCGGCCAGGTCGGAATAATCATCCTCGGATTCCAGGGGTTTGGTCTTCGTTCCCAGCACTTCATTGATCTTTTCATACAGCCTGGAACGGAACAGCGGCTTGGCAATAAATCCGTTCGTTCCTGCGTCCTTCGCCGCGTCCTCGATATCGGACCAGTCGTAAGCGGAGGTCAGCAGGATGGGAATCTGTGCGTCAATCTCCGTCCGGATCTTCCGGATGGTGGCCACGCCGTCCATATCCGGCATCTTCCAGTCCAGGATGACCACCTGGTAGTCTTTCCCGGCTTCATGCCGCTGGCGGATTTTTTCCACCGCTTCCATGCCGGTTCCCGCCGAATCCGCGCGGATGCCCAGGGATTCCAGCGTATCCTTCGCGGTTTCCAGCAGGATCGGGTCATCGTCCGCAATCAGGACGTCCACGTTTTCGATCCGCATCTCCTCCTGCGGCTTTTCGGCAACGGGAAGATCCAGCGCAATGGTGAAGGTGGTGCCTTTTTCAACCTGGCTCTGGCACTCGATGGTTCCGTTCATCAGGTCAACCATCTGCCGGGTAATCGCAAGCCCCAGCCCGGTTCCCTGAATGCTGTTGATCCGGCTGTCCGTCT
>JAEEGL011213094.1_pt1 | contig 10036 bp, 6 predicted proteins | sample 9134231 | NCBI WGS metagenome assembly JAEEGL01 (sample SAMN16246548, study PRJNA631951) | gut metagenome | biome: gut microbiome; feature: rumen; material: fiber-attached | host: Bos | place: Iran: Karaj | collected 2018-10 | reverse complement strand
TGCTGACGAGAAGGATATTCACGGTACACTTCCTGACATATCCGTTGCACAAGAAGATGCTTTGGACACAGCCTTCAAAGTAATCAACAAAGGAAAGAAAAATAAAAAGGTTATTCAACCTCGATAACAAGTCCATCATAAGCATAATGGAAAGTAGGAGGAAGCTTTGCCTCTTCTATGGCATAAAGACCTGCATCATGTGACATGTGGATAAGATATGTCACCTTTGCACCAATTCTCTTGGAAAAAGCAATGGCATCCTCAATTGACTGGTGACTTCTGTGTTCCTTGTGACGCAATCCATTGACGATAAGAGTATCTATACCTTCAAGATAAGCATATTCACTCTCGTCAATGGTTTTCATGTCTGTAATATAAGCCATCTTGCCTATACGGAAACCGAGAATCGGAAGTGCGCCATGCATTACACGAATCGGTATAATCTCTATATCTTCAATATTGAAAGGCTTGTGTGGCTCAACACGGACAAGATTGATAGATGGGACTCCAGGATAACGCTTCTCCTTTGGTGTAAAACAATAAGGAATACGCTCTTCAAGGTGTGTGGCACAGAAATCCTCTGCATATACATTCACTTCACCAAACATCATGTACGGACGTAGGTCGTCAAGACCACCCACATGATCATAATGTTCATGTGTAACAAGTACGCCATCAAGCTTGCTGAAAGGTACTGTAAGCATTTGCTGACGAAAATCAGGTCCACAATCCAAAAGGATGTGTCTGTCCCCTATCTCGACCAAAGCCGATGTCCTTAGTCGCTTATCATGCTGGTCAGTACTCGTACAGACCTCACAATCACAACCTATGAATGGTACTCCGCATGATGTACCCGTACCAAGAAACGTAATCTTCATGTTATACTACAAATTTAAGTTTCGCAAGTCTTCAACTTGCTCTTTTTGCCATAAGGTATAAATTTGGAGTTATAGATTATTAGATGAAATTCACCTCAGGATGAATATCTACACCAAACTTATCCTTTACCGACTTGCAAACAGCATCAGAAAGTGCAATAATCTCGTCTGATGTAGCTCCGCCAAGATTGATAAGCACAAGTGCTTGCTTGTCGTGTACAGCTGCTCTACCAAGTGATTTACCTTTCCATCCACATTGTTCAATCATCCATCCTGCTGGGATTTTAACTCCATTACCCACTTCATAGAAAGGCATCTGAGGATAATCTTTCTGAATAGACAGGAACTTTTCACGACTAACAACTGGATTCATGAAGAAACTGCCCGCATTTCCGAGTATCTTCGGGTCAGGAAGTTTAGTGTTTCTGATGTCTATTATCGCCTGACGAACATCACTTATCGTCACGTGTTCCTTAGACTGAAGTTCTGTACGAATATTGCCGTAGTCAAGTTTAAGTACAGGATGTTTGTCAAGCTTGTACGTAACATATGTGATGGCGTACTTGCCTTTAAGTTCCTGCTTAAATATGCTTTGGCGATAAGCATAGTTACATTCAGCATTACCAAGTACACGAAGTTGTCCAGTACGAAGTTCTACAGCTTCAACAAGTGCAATGGTGTCCTTAGCTTCTGACCCGTATGCACCAATGTTCTGAACAGCACTTGCACCTACCTCACCTGGTATGAGTGAAAGGTTCTCCACCCCACCCCAGTTGTGCTCGCAGCAATACGCCACAAAATCATCCCATACTACACCAGCACCTACCCTTACGAGTATGTTGTCATCAGTCTCATCAACAACCTCTATTCCCTTAATGGCAGAATGAAGGATTGTTCCTTCATAGTCACTTGTAAATAATAGGTTACTTCCACCACCTATGTGTAATAAAGGTTCATCAATAGGAACTGACTTTATCAGCTGCTGCAATTCTTCTACTGACTTATATTCAAAAAAACGCTTGGCACGAACATTCATGCCAAACGTGTTATGTTGCAAAAGCGAGTAATTTTCCATTATTTTTCGGAATTAAAAGCTTAATGACACACTCTAATAAATCTATAGAACATGTCTAATCTGAAAAATCAATTTTCCACTTCAAATAATCTCCATTGATTACCGACCTTATCAAACTTGAACTTGATACAGAGACCATTGCTTACACCCTCCATAAGTATCTTCTTACGGTTCTGACTAATGCAGGTCTGTCCGAAGTCTATATTTGCTATAACGTCTGTAATAACAGGCATATCCGATTGCATACTGAACCATTCATCCACCGACAATTCCTCTGTTAATGTAGGTTCATCTGGGTCTTCCTGAAGCGTTATGAACTTAAGAGGAGAAACTATAGCTTCGCGTTGATAAACGGAATCAGATACGAACTGTGCATAGAACTTTAAGAAAGAACCATTAGGCGAATTCTTCATATCCTCTTTCACTATGTCCGTAAGCATCCATTTTCCATTGATACGCCTGAAGTTGAACTCCTCTATATATTCATCCTTGAGGTCAATCCACTGTACACAAACGTGCGAAAGCGATGTATCCTTCTGCAGCTCAAGGTCATTCTCTCGTTCATATATTACGGAATAGAATTCCTGAGCCTTGAAACGGTTGAACTGATGCCAATCGTCAGGCGTAATGTCAAGACGTGCATCATTATCCTTCATAGGGAGCGGGAACTTGATTCGTTGGCTCTGATATTTAGGGTCAGCAGCAAAATTGAAGAAGAAATCAACGAACAATTCATCTGCAGAAACTGGAGGCTCGACTTCATCAAAAAGATTAAGTGTGTCAAGTTTCTCGTCTGCAGAATTTATAGAGTCATTAGTTGTTTCGTCAGATGACGATTGTCCGCCATTGTTACAAGCACACATGACAATGCATGCCAGAACAAGTACCTTTGTAGATGTTATGTTCATTGCAAAAATAAGTCGTCAGCATTACTCAAAAACACTTTTTGCAGATAGTGCCCGACGATTTTTGCGCAAATTTACACTATAATTTTATATCTTATACCAAAATACAAAAAAAAAACGTTATCTTTGCGTGAAAATGTAAAAAAGCAACTGTAATTATAAGTAATTATGTTAGAAAAAATAAATAGTTTGATTGCAGAAGTTGACGGTCTTGTTGCAAACAATGCTGACGAGATTGAGGCTTTGCGCATCAAGTATCTCAGCAAAAAAGGTGCTATTACTGCTTTGATGGCAGACTTCCGTAATGTACCTGCTGAGCAGAAGAAGGAGATTGGCGTTAAAATCAACGAACTCAAGAACAAGGCAACAGAGAAACTTAATGCTCTTCGTGCCTCTTTTGAAACTACTGATACTGACTGTGGTATCGATATCACACGTACAGCATATCCTGTAGCACTCGGTACACGCCACCCTCTCACTATTGTCAAGAACGAAATCATCGATATATTCTCTCGTCTTGGATTCTCTCTCGCTGAGGGACCTGAGGTTGAGGACGACTGGCACGTATTCTCTGCAATGAACTTTGCTGAAGACCATCCAGCACGTGATATGCAGGACACATTCTTCGTGGAGGCTCATCCAGACATAATTCTCCGTACTCACACAAGTTCTGTACAGAGCCGTGTGATGGAGAAGCAGCAGCCACCTCTCCGCATCATCTGCCCAGGACGTGTTTATCGTAACGAGGCAGTAAGTGCACGTGCTCATTGCTTCTTCCACCAGGTAGAAGGACTCTATGTTGACGAGGACGTGAGCTTTACAGACCTCAAGCAGGTACTTCTACTCTTTGCACGTGAGATGTTCGGTGAGGACACAAAGATTCGTCTTCGTCCTTCTTACTTCCCATTCACAGAGCCAAGTGCTGAGATGGACGTAAGCTGTACACTCTGTAAGGGTGAGGGTTGTTCTATGTGTAAGGGCAGCGGATGGCTTGAGATTCTTGGTTGCGGTATGGTTCATCCAAACGTACTTGAGCTTAACGGTATCGACTCTACAAAGTATAAGGGTTATGCCTTCGGTATGGGTATCGAGCGTATCACAAACCTCAAGTATCAGGTTAAGGACCTCCGACTCTTCTCAGAGAACGACGTTCGTTTCCTCAAGGAGTTTGAGGCAGCAAACTAATCATAAATAAGAGTTATTTTGGAGGCTCTGGAGTATTATAGTTTTTCTATATTGTCTGGAGCCTCTAATATTTTTATAAAGTATAGTCATTCTATATTTTATAGTTTTCCATAGAGTTCAAGAATGTAATAACTCAAAAACTCAATAACTCAAAAACTCACAAACTTACAAACTCAAAAACTTAAAAACTCAATAACTTAAAAACTCACATTCCACGGAAACTCGTAAACTAACCATAATATTCACTACTGACATACATGGAAACTATTTTCCGTATGATTTCAGACATGAACGCTGGGGCAAAGGAAGTCTTCAGCGTGTTCATGGTTTTGTGGCTCAGTTATGCAAGAAGAATCCCGTAGGAACAATTCTAATCGATGGTGGCGACATTATTCAGGGCGAACCAACATCATACTATTTCAACTACGTGAATGACCCATCCAAGCATCATCGTGTAGCAGACATGATGAACTTCATCGGTTATGACGTAGGCGTGATAGGTAATCACGACATAGAGACAGGACATGAGGTGTTCGACAAATTTGTGAGTGACTGTAACTTCCCTATTCTTGGTGCCAATGCCATAGACGTGGAGACAGGCCTTCCCTATTTTGAACCTTACACCATCATTCGTCGTAGTGGCGTTAAGATTGCCATCATAGGTTTCGTTACTCCTGCCATACCTCATTGGATTCCAAGTGACGTGTGGAAGGACATGAGATTTGAGGATATTAAGACGAGTGCAAGAAAATGGATTGCGCACGTAAAGGAGGTTGAAGAACCTGACTTTATCGTAGGACTTTTCCATTCGGGTATGGATGATGGCATTGACACTCCCGAATACAAGGAGAATGCAACTCGTGATACAGCAACTGGCGTTGATGGCTTTGACCTTATATTATATGGTCACGACCACGCAAGCAATATGGAAGAGGTGGAAGCACCTTGTGGCAAGAGTGTGCTCTGTGTCAATCCTGGTTGCTATGCCAATAGTGTTGCCGAGGTTAACCTTGAATTTTCGCTCAATTCATCGGGCGATGTGATAAGGCACGAAAGCTCTTGTCAGCTTCACTATATAGGCACGCTAAGCAATCTTCATACCAACGAGTTCAAGAAGATGTTCCATTATGACTTCAAGAACATACGTGTGTTCTCCTCCGAGAAGATTGGCAAGTTCGTCAATGGAGTAGATGTGAGTGATGCATATTTCGGTTCTTCGTCTTACATCGACCTTATTCAGGAACTCCAGTTGCACATTTCTGGTGCAGACATTTCATTTGCCGCGCCATTGTTCTTCTCTGCGAGTATAGAGCCTGGTGAGGTGAAGGTTAACAACCTGTTCAACCTTTACCGTTTTGAAGACCACCTCTACACCCTCATGCTTAGTGGAAAGGAGATAAAGAACTATCTCGAAATGAGCTATGGCGCATGGATATGTCAGATGACATCAGCCGACGACCCATTCCTTCAGATTGGTCCAATGAAGAGTAATCCGAACCGTATTGGGTTCAAGAATTTCATCTTCAACTTCGATTCTGCTTCTGGTATTCAATATGAAGTAGATGTTCGCAAGGGCGATGGCGAACGCATTACCATAAAGTGTATGGATGACGGCACACCTTTCGACATGAACCGCATGTACAAGGTAGCCATGACCGCTTACCGCTCAAATGGAGGTGGCGAACTTCTTACCAAGGGAGCAGGCCTTACCAAGGAAGAGATAGACAAGCGTGTGGTGTGCAGTACCGACAAGGATATTCGTTATTATCTTATGGAGTACATCAAGAAGAAGCACACCATTATCCCTGAAGCCAAGAACCACTGGCGATTTGTCCCAGAAGAATGGGTTAAGGCTGCAGAAGTAAGGGAACGTGAAATACTTTTTGGCAACGATAAAAATAAGGAAAAAGAAGAATAAAAAAATGGGAGCTAACCGAAGTTAACTCCCATTTTTTTATATTTTATCTTTACCTGCGTATAATCTTCTTACCATTGCGGATGATGATGCCCTTGTAATTGGTATCAACCTTCTGACCACGGAGGTTATATACTGGCTTGCTGTCATCAGCTGCTGGAACGTCGGCTTCAACTTCTCCGATTCCAGCAGGAACTGAACAGATGAAGTTTATCTTGTCAATGTTGCAGTTAGCACCTGTGATGGTGATACGGATGCGGTACTCGCCCTCTTCAAGCTGTTTCAGGATTCTACCCTTTACTACCTTGTAAGTGTCCCAGCTGTTGCTGGCTGTCTGAGGAACTGACACTGTTGCAAGGGTCGTAAGCTTGCCGTCAACAACATTGCTGATGCGGAAGCCTGAGCCTGTTGTTCCTGACGAAACGGTTGCCTCGTATGTGTATGTTCCTGCCTCCTTGACCTTGACAGTATATTCTACCCACTCGTTTGTGGCAGTATATCCGAGCACATTGCCTGATGATGTCTTGACAATATCCACACCCTCGTTGTCGGTACGGTAGTTTGCCTTACCCTCGTCCTTGTCATCGGAGTCGTGGAACGTGAGACCTTCACCACCCTTGTCAAAGTTCTCTGCCTCTATCGTTCCTGGGAGAGTGACTGTGCGGTAGGCTGTACGCTTGTTGTTTACGACTACGCTCTTTGACGCTATCTTTGACTCCTTGCCTTCTGCATCTGTGGCAATGGCTGAAATGACAACGGTGCCCTTTGCTGTAGGTGTGTAAGTTGTTTCGTAACTGCTTGTAAGTGTACGTAACAATACATCGTTCACATAAATCTTCACGTTGCTGATAGTGCTTGTTGGTGAGGATGCCGTAACGCTGATGTTTGATGCCGTACTTACTGTTGCTGGAGAAGGAGTGACATTGAGGGAAATCTTCATGTCATTATCAACCTCCACCTTCTTGAAGGTCAAACGGTCAAGATTGCACGCGCCCTTCATCCATGTTACACGTATTACGTTCGTTCCCTCTTCAAGGGCTATGTTTGTACGTCCGTGTACATTGCGGTATGACTCCCATCCGTAGTTAGGACAGTTGATGTTGCCACTGATATCCTGTGGCACTCCGTCCTTAACCACTGCAAGACGGACTGCTGCTCCTGCTGCGTCGGCTGAGAGATAAGCATCGTATGAGTAGATGCCGGCTTCCTTGACATTGACTGTGTATTCGAGCCATTCGCCTGCCTGAGTATAGCCGATGGCATAACCCGATGATGCTGTCACGATATCCACGCCACCGCCGTTTGAACGGTATGAGTTTGTTCCCTGATTATTGCCGTCGCTGTCATGATAAGAGATGCTTTCTGCACCTATATCAAAGTCTTCGCCCTGAATAGTTCCAGGGATGGAGAGGTTCTTGTAAGCCTTGCGAGGATTGTAAGCCGTGAATCCGCCTATGCGCTCATACTTGTTGCCCTCAGTGTCATACACGATGGCCTTGAGGTCGTATCTGCCAAGTGCGGTAGCAGGAATGGTCACGGTATAAGGTGCCTCAGTAAGTGTGGCAACAAGAGTGTTCTTTGAATACAGCTCAACGCGTTCTATGGTCTTTGTACGAAGGGCTGCACGCACCTCTACAGGCACATCTTCTCCCTTCTCCACTCGTATGCTTGCTGGCTTGATATATACGGATGCCTCCTTCTTCATTCCCGGGAACGGGCTCTTGGCAGTCTTTGCCTTGTCTGATGCCATATAGTCACGCAACCATGACATTGCTGGACGGTCTTTGCCATCCTTGATGATGCCTGAGTTGCCATCCGTTGTCCATGTCTTGCCGTAAATGTATCCCCAGAGGGTGATACCTGCCACATAGTCAGCCTCCCACATGTAAGGAATCTGTTCCTTGTATCGCTGTTCCTGAAGGTTGTCGTCACTCGTACCGATGTCGTACTCCGTACTGTACATAGGCATCTTGAGGGCAGACTGTATCTCATTCATGGCTGCCTTGAAATTCGTCACATTCATGTCCGTAAGGTCGTGTGACTGACATCCGTATGCGTCAATAGGAGCACCAGCGTCACGAAGTGTGCGCACAAGTTCGATGAACTGAGTGCGTTGCCACTGGAACGTGTTGTAGTCATTGTAGATGAGGATGGCATTAGGCCAACGCTCGTGCGCCATCTCGAATGCCTTGATTATCCAATCAAATCCTGTCTTGCCGTCACCTCCGAGGGCGTTCTTGTAAGGAGCTGGAGCATGACCTGCCACAGCCTCGTTGACCACGTCTATCATCTCGAGGTTAGGATAATGTTTCTTGATGGCATCCATCCACTCCACGATAGCCTTGTACTGTTCGGAAGTAGATAGGTTGTCCATGAATCCAGGGTACTGTGAGCCCCAGATGAGAGTGTGGAACTTGAATGGGAAACCGTGGCTCTTGGCGTAATTGTACGCATTGTCGCTGCCACCCCAGTTGAACGAGTTGCGCGAGCCCTCAATGGAACTCCACTTTGACTCATTCTCGCAGGTAATCTGATTCCAGAGAGTATAGTACTTCTCCTTACCATAATCCACCTGATACGAGGTTGTAATGTTTCCGAGGAACTTGTCCGGATTGGTTGACAGCTGAGCCTTTGCTCCGGTAGATGCCATAGCCATAAGGGCAGTCAACAAACCGGTGACGACAGGTTTACGCAAAATAGGCATTGAATACCCGTTAATGTTTTTAGTCATATAAATTTAGTTTAGGTTTGTTTTTTGGTATGTTAAAGAATTGTTGCAAATATACGACAAATATATTTATCATCATATATTTACTTACCGTTTTTTGTAAGAAAAGGCAAAAACAAAAAAGGAACAACAACTATGATAAAAAAAATGTGCGCCTATGACGGCGCACATAATTATGAATTTTGAATTATTAATTCAAGTTTAGCTTGTAGTTAAATTGTAGTTAAAATGGAGTTATAATAGGAAGATAAAGAGACGAATGACTGTTCGCTGTTTTTAAGAAGAACGAAAATTTAGAAAATTAAAGAAAATTTCTTATTACATTCTTCGTAAAAAATGATAACGAAAACAAGAGAAAATGAGAAGAAACAAATTTTCTTTAATTTTCTTAATTTTCGTTTATCCAAAACGGACATTCGTCTTTTTTACTCCACTTTAACTACTCTTTAACTCCTTTTTAACTCCTTGCAAGTAAAGCGTCAGCTGAACTTGCGAAACTTGAATTATTAATTGAATCAGAGTTCCCCCTTTGCCTTGAGGTACTTCATGTATGCAAGTTGGTTCTGGTAGCGAGCCTCAATCTCGTTTGCCTTGGCTGACTGCCAGAGTGTCTGTGCCTCGAGATAGTCGGAGAGAGGTTCGAGACCCACCTCATACTGCTGCTTTGACATCTTTAGGTTCTCCTCCGCCTGTATGGTGGATTTGCGTGTGATGTCCATCTCAAGCACGGATTCGCTGTAGTTGTTGGCACATTGTGTGAGTTCGAGAGTCATCTTCTCGTTGAGTTCCTCCTGCTCAAGCTGTGCTATACGCTGTTCGGCACGAGCAGAACGTGTCTTGTGTACTCCCTCCGTAAGGTAACCAATGACAGGAATCTTGACGGTCACACCCACTGAGAATGCTCCATTGCCCTTGAAAAGCTTCTTTCCGGCAAGCTCCATACCGTCAAAATATGAGTAGCTGCCAATGGCTGCAACGGTTGGGAGGTAGTCGCTCTGCACGAGCTTAACCTTCTTCTGTGCAAGCTTGGTCTTGTTGCTAAGAATGGAGAACTCAGGACGTGACTCGATGGATGCCTGTGAGAGTGCCTTGGCATCAGAGCCGATGCCTGTTTCCTTCACGCTGTTCTCATCAACGGAGATATTGGAGTTGAGGTCGAGACCCGTGACCTGGCACAGATTCATGCAAGCGAGGCGATAGGCGTTGTCAGCCTTCTGTATGTTCAGTTCCACCTCGTTGAGCTTGACCTGTACCTTGAGGGCGTCATTGCGTGTGCGGAGTCCGTGACGGACGGCTGCGTCCACGTTCTTCTGCAACTCGTCGAGGAGTGCCTTGTAGCTTCGTGCCACC
>JAEEGL010960986.1_pt1 | contig 10036 bp, 8 predicted proteins | sample 9134231 | NCBI WGS metagenome assembly JAEEGL01 (sample SAMN16246548, study PRJNA631951) | gut metagenome | biome: gut microbiome; feature: rumen; material: fiber-attached | host: Bos | place: Iran: Karaj | collected 2018-10 | reverse complement strand
GCCTTGTCGATACCGCGCTTGAGGTCCATGGGGTTGGCACCGGCGGTGACGTTCTTCAGGCCCTCGCGGACGATGGCCTGTGCGAGGACGGTAGCGGTGGTGGTGCCGTCGCCGGCATCGTCGCCCGTCTTGGAGGCCACGCTCTTGACGAGCTGTGCGCCTGCATTCTGGAAGGCATCGGCCAGCTCAATCTCCTTGGCGACGGTGACGCCGTCCTTGGTGATCTGAGGAGCACCGAACTTCTTCTCGATAATTACATTGCGACCTTTCGGGCCCAGTGTCACTTTGACAGCATTGGCCAACTGATCTACGCCCTGCTTCATCTGCTCGCGGGCTTCGATATTGAATTTGATATCTTTTGCCATAATACTATTTAATGATTTAAAGATTTACGATTTTATGATTTGTGAGAACAGGCTTAACGACTCTATTCGAGGGAATAAATCCTTAAATATAAAATCCTTAAATCCTGAAATAAGGTTATGCCAACACAGCGACTACGTCGCTCTGGCGCATGACGAGGAACTTCTGGCCCTCGAACTCCAGTTCGGTGCCGGCATACTTGCCATAAAGAACGGTGTCGCCAGCCTTCAGCACCATCTCTTCGTCCTTGGTACCTTTGCCGACGGCTACGACTTTGCCCTGCAGGGGCTTCTCCTTTGCGGTGTCGGGGATGATGATGCCACCGACGGTCTTCTCTTCAGCAGCAGCGGGCTCGATGAGCACGCGGTCTGCAAGCGGTTGAATCTTCATAGTTGTTTGAGTTTATTTGTATTGATTGGTTTGTAAGTTCGCACTTGCAGTGCGAGCGAAAGGTGTGCCAAAGCACTATTCTCTGACAAATTGTCAGTCGCATGTACTGTCTTTGATAGATTTTGAAAGATTTCCCGCGAAGCGGTAAAAAAAGAACTTCGCTGCGCGCCGAGCGCCTGCGAAGAGGAAAGGGAATGGCAACGCTGCTACGCAGTTATTAGGGGCAACTACTTTGAGAAAATTATGCCAATTACGGTAATTCGTGTCAAATAAATCAGAGTAATTCGTGTTCAAGAACCTGAAAGCTTTGAACGCTTCCTGTGGCGCCACAGCTCGTAGGAGTTGATGAGGTTCTGCCAGAGGACATAGCAGCCGGCACCGATGCTGGCCTCGGGGGTCAAGTAGGTGTAGGCGATCCAGATGGCGAGGCCGGTGTTCTTCTGGAACATTCCCTGGCCGGTGCAAATGCGCTCGTCGGCGGAGCGGCCAACCCTGCGGCCAATGAGGAACTGAACAAGGGCGGTGATGAGCGTGAGCAGCGCGATATCACCCAACAGATGGCTGCCGGCATGGCTGTGAACAATATTACGGACGGTGATGCCAGCGGTGATGGCCAGCGACACACACCAGCAGTAGAAGCCGAGGTCGGGCGTGCGCACAAACCATCGATATAAGGGATGAATCCAGTGGCGCACGATGGCTCCCAACAGAAGCGGGAGCAAGAGCACAGCAGCCAGTCGCTGGAGAATCATCAGGAAGGCTGTCCAGAAGGTGACACCCTCGCGAGGCTCCAGTAGCGGGAAGATGGCGGGAATGAGCAGGGCCATCGACACGGAGGACAAGAGCACGAAGGTGGTCATCTGCGTCAAGTCACCGCCCAGCTTTGCCGTCACCACGGGCGAGGCGGAGGCACAAGGTGCAATCACGCAGATGAGAACGGCCTCGAGGAGGAGAGTTGAAAAATTGAAATATTGAAAAATTGAAAGATTGAATATGGAGAGCTGTGAATTGTCAATTGTCAATTGTGAATTGAGAATAAGGGTCGTCAGGAGGGCAACGAGGAGGAGTTGGGCAAGGAGGATGAGGAAGTGCCAGCGACGGAGGCGCATGAGGTGGAAATCGACCTTGGAGAAGGTGATGAAGAGGGTGCAGAAAATGGTTAGCGGCAGCAGCGTCTCAAAGATGGGCAACAGGCCATCGCCCACCTCATCCAAGGAAGGTACTAAGGCAAACGTCAGATAGGACACCGACCCCACGAGAATGGCGAGGGGCAAAGCCCAGTTTTTGATAAATTGAAATTTGAAAATGGACAATTGAAAATTGAAAGATGGAAAAATGGAAAGATTGAAGGATTGTGAATTGTGAATTATGAATTGTGAATTGTGAATTGATAACTCACTTTGATTTCACCAACCTGATGACCTGGGTGCAATACTCCACGACGGCACTACGGTGGGTGATGAAGATGAGGGTCGGACGAACAGGGAGCTGCCGATGGTGGGCGGCCAGATTGGCCAGCAGCTGGCGCTCGGTCTGCTGGTCGAGGGCGCTGGTGGCCTCATCCAACAAGAGGATGCTACCGCGACGCAGGAGGGCACGGGCGATGGCGATGCGCTGTGCCTGCCCCTCGGATAGGCCTGCCCCACCCTCGCCGATGCGGGTGTCGAGGCCCTCGGGAAGATGATGTACAAAATCTGCACAGGCCAAGTTCAAGGCTTCCCACATCTCCTCGTCGCCGGCATTGGGATTACCCATCTGCAGGTTCCAACGGAGGGTGCCGCTGAAAAGGGTATTACCCTGCGGCACATAAACGAGGTTGCAACGCGTGCGGGCAGAAACGGGCGCCGCGGTATTTCCGTAGATCTCCACAACGCCTTCGTTGGGCTTGAGCAGAGCAAGGATCAGACGGATGAGGGTGGTCTTGCCAGCTCCCGTCTCGCCCATGATGGCTGTAGCACTGCCAGGCGGGAAGTCGAAGGACTCGTGACGGAAGATCTGGCGGCTGTGATCGTCGTAGGCGAAGGTGATATCCGTCATGCGGATGCCTGCGCCTTCGGTGAAATAGACGGGAGCACCATCTTCCTCCAGCGGCGCATCCTCCAGTTCCATCAGGCGTTCGGCAGCCGTGAAGCTGCTGATGATGGCCGGTATGAAGCGGGTCAGCTCGCGGAAAGGTCCTTGGATTTGTCCGCAGAGCTGGATGAATGCGGTCATCATACCGAAGGTGATGGCACCTTCGGCCAGGCGATTGACACTCCACAGGAAAGCGAACAGGTAGGCGGCACCGAAGCCGACATTGAGAATCAGGTTGGAGGTGGAAGAGAACAGCGTGCGATGGCGCACCTGATTGCGAAGGGTCTGCTGCAGCTTGGTCAGCGCCTCCACGACTAACGGCACGCGCTCCAGGGTCTTCAGTACCAAACGATGCTGCACGCTCTCCTGCAAGGTAGCCTGTACGAGGCTGTCCGTCTGGCGGACATCGCGCGTGATAGCCCGCATCCGATGGATGTAGAGACGGCTCAGCAGGATGAAGACAGGCAGAATCACCGTGACGCCCACAGCGAGCATCGCATCCATCGTGAAGAGGAAGAAGAACGCACAGATGAGACGCACCATGACCGCCAACGCCTGCGGAACGGTGTCCGTCAGTACCGAGACTACCGTCTGGCTGTCGCTGACCATACGGTTCAGGACATCGCCGCTATGACGACGCTCCACGCCGTGCCACTCGCTGCGGAGGAGGTGCTCGAAGATATGGCGCTGCATACGGTTCTGCGCCTCCACACCCATCAGAGCCGCTATCCAACGCCCCAGATAGCCCAACGCCAGCTGCATCGACATAATGACAACCAGCAGGATGCCGGCGTGGACGAGTTGGAAGTCGGAAGTGAAGGGGTGAGCGTGGGGCGCACCGGTGGCGATGTCGATGGCCAGCTTGGTAGCCCAGATGAAAGCGAAGTCCAACCCCACACGGATGATACCGCTCATTGCATTGATGAACGACTGTAACTTCACCTGACAGAAAATATGCCAGAACCAAGCTACCAATTGCCGTGTGGATTTCTCAACCTTCAACGTTTCAAACCTTCAATATTTCAATTTTTCAATCTTTCAATTTTCAATTCTCACATCCGTGCCCCACATCAGCTTCGTGCGAAGGGTGCGGAAGAAACTCTGGCCGGGACGCTTCAACACCTTAATTATATATGGCGCGCGACGGATGGTGAGGCAGACCTCATCGCTACACTTCTCGCTACGACCGTCGAGGGCCACGAGGAAGCGATGGTTGCGGGATGATACGGTGAGCGTGATGACGGCGTCGTCCATCAGCGTCAGCGGACGAACAGTCAGCGAATGGGGAGCCACAGGCACAAGACCCAACGTGTGACTGCCAGGCTGCATGACCGGACCGCCCACGGAGAGGGCATATCCCGTAGAGCCGGTGGGGGTGTTCACGATCAGGCCGTCGGCCTGGTAGGTCGTGAGGTATTCCCCGTTGACATCGACACGAATGGAAATCATCGATGAGACATCGCGCTTCAACACCGCTACCTCATTCAAGGCGTAGGGATAACCTTCAGGCTGGCCCTTGTCGTATTCCAACTGGAGCAGGCAACGCTCCTCTACATGACAGACGCCGTCGTAGATCTGGTTTACCACGGTCTCCAAGTCCTCGGGCAGGACATCTGCCAAGAAACCTAAGCGCCCCATGTTCACGCCCAAGATGGGGATGCCGCAATCCGCTACGCGACGTGCAGCCTCCAAAAAGGTGCCGTCGCCGCCCATGGAGATAAGCACATCGGCATCAAACCGACCATCAGCCACCACCTGTACTGAAGCGGGGATGTCCAGCTGCAGTTCTGCGGTCAGGAAGTGATGGAAGGCCGCGTCCATCTGCAACACCGCCTCACGCTCCATCAGCAGACGAATGAGTTGCTGCACGGAGGCCGATTTTTTGGCTTGAAAAGAGTTACCGAAAAGGGCAAAACGGAGCTTACGCATACGATTTAATAGGATTTTCGGTGCAAATGTACATATTTCTCTCGAATTTTACCTACTTTTGCAGCAGAAACCATTCCATAAAGCACGAAACATGACAAAACTAAGCGTAAACATCAATAAAGTTGCTACCATCCGCAATGCCCGCGGAGGTAATAACCCCAATGTCCTACAGGTGGCTCTCGACTGCGAACGGTTCGGTGCTCAGGGTATCACAGTGCACCCCCGCCCCGACCAGCGCCATATCCGCTATCAGGATGTCCGCGACCTGCGGCCGCTCCTGACCACGGAGTTTAATATCGAGGGGAATCCTATCTCGGAATTCATTGCGCTGGTGTTGGAGAACCGCCCCACGCAGGTGACCCTTGTGCCCGACGGTCACGACCAGATTACCAGTAACCACGGGTGGGACACCAAGACCCACCTGAACTTCCTGACCGATGTGACCGCCCGCTTTCACGAAGCCGGCATCCGCGTGAGCATCTTCGTGAATGCCGACGAGGAGATGGTGGATTACGCGGCCCGTTCCGGTGCCGACCGCGTAGAGCTCTACACCGAGCCCTATGCCGAGGGATATGCCGCAGACCGCGAAGCTGCCATCGCACCCTTCATCCGTGCAGCCCAAGCGGCCAAGACTTTGGGACTCGGCCTCAACGCCGGCCACGACCTCAGTCTCCAGAACCTGGCCTACTTCCATCAGCAGATTCCTTGGACAGACGAAGTGAGCATCGGCCACGCGCTCATCTGCGATGCGCTGTACTTAGGGCTTGAGGAGACCATCAAGAGGTATCGGGAACAACTTCAATAATAATTATGATCTATCTCTTTTTTGCTACTGGTACCGAGGAGCTGGAAGCTCTCGGAACGGCCGACATCATCCGCCGCGCAGGTCTTGACCTGAAAATTGTATCCATTACGAACAATCGCACTGTCACCGGTTCCCACGGGATCCGCGTGGAAACAGACGCCTTGCTGAAAGACATTGAGTTCTTTGATGCAGACCTGCTCATCTTCCCCGGAGGACTGCCCGGCGCCACGAACCTTGCAGCCTGCGAAGATCTGAACGAGCGCATCTGCGACCATGTATATCTAGGACGACCGATAGCTGCCATCTGCGCCGCGCCACTGATTCTCGGACGGATCGGTCTGCTCGAAGGCAAGCGTGCCACCTGCTATCCAGGCTTTGAGGATGAACTTCGTGGCGCCACCTGCACGGGAGCTCTCGTGGAACAGGACGGCCTGTTCATCACCGGCAAAGGCCCTGCTGCCGTCTTCGAATTCGGCTACACCATCGTGGAGCGCATGAAGGATAAGGAGACTGCGGAGGCGCTGAGAAAAGGGATGTTATGGAGCGAGGTGAGTCCTGTATAGTTGTTGCTGGAGGCAAAGGGCTGCGCATGGGCAGCGACTTGCCCAAGCAGTTCCTGCCTATCGGTGGGCGGCCGGTATTGATGCATACGCTTGAGGCTTTCGAGCGTGCCATTCCGGGCATCCGCTTGATCCTTGTGTTGCCTCACGACCAGCAAGCTTTCTGGCAAGAGCTATGCGCCAAGCACGCCTTCGCCCTACCCCACACCATTGTCGATGGCGGCGAGACTCGCTTCCATAGCGTGAAGAATGGACTTATAGGGCTTATAAGGCTTATAAGGCATATAGGGCCTATGGGGCTTATGGGAACTGAGGGGAGTTTGGTGGCCGTCCACGACGGCGTGCGACCTTTTGTGAGCGAAGAGGTCATCCGTCGCTCTTTTGAGGCTGCCCGCGAGCACGGTGCAGCCATCCCCGTAGTACCTGTCGTAGAAACCGTACGCCAACTTCACCCCTCCCTCACGGGGGAGGGGCAGGGGGAGGGACCCTCGGTCACCATCGACCGTTCACGCTTGCGCCTCGTGCAGACCCCCCAGACATTTCAACTGGACATCCTGTTGCGCGCTTATGAACAGCCTTATCGAGAAAGCTTCACAGATGATGCTTCCGTCGTAGAGGCTTTGGGGCATCCCATCACCCTCGTGGAAGGGAATCGCGAGAACATCAAAATCACCACACCCTTTGACCTCACCATTGCTGAGGCACTCCTTACTGAATCCTAATATCACAGGGACGCGCCAGTTCCTGCTGCCACTGGTGCAGCCAAGCGAACCAACCTTTGGCATCCTTAAAACCATCTTGCTCCATAAGGGCACAGATGGCCAGATGGTAGCGGATATGACCATCGCGCGGACGTAGAATGGTCAGGTAGTTGAGGGTATCTTCCTGGACAGCGGCCAGATAAGGGGCGGCGGTGCAGACGCCCAAGCCCACGCCTTCGACCAAGTCCTCGGCAGCTTTGTCGGGGACATTCAAGCCCCAGGAACCAGCAAGGCCCGTGGCATCGAGAAAACCTTCATTCTGCATTTCTATCTTCTGCACACCTGTGCAGAAGCGTTCGTTGTCGATGTCAGCACCGGCAAGCTGGATGTCCACCTGCACATCACGATGGCCGGCATAGATGGTATATAGCTGGCGCATCTGCAATGTCTTATTGCCATACAACCAGTTTTTGTCCGTCACCTCCACGATGGCGCGCACAGGACCGCTGGCGATGACGCGCTGCCCGCGTGCCTCCACGCTATCCACGTAGGTGGGTTCTCCATTGAGATAGCCGCGGAAGGAACCCGCACCGACGCTGGCACCTGCGAAGAGGATGTCGCAACCGAGGCCGTTGGCCATATCCTCGCGCGTGCTATAGAAATTGGTTTTGTCGAGGACAAGCTGGGGTGTCGGCTTGCCGTAAATGTCGATGCTCTGGCGATGGTCCATATACACACGGAAGCCCACAAGCTCCGATTCCCACTGGGCACCGTGGCCATAGATGGCATCGTAAGTAGCGAGGGGCTCGTTGCGGCCCTGATACTCTATGCTGTTGATGTAGGGGTAGCGGTACTTGCGATCCCACACCTTCATGAAGGCGGCGGTGCGAGGGGGGAAGGCTCTCTGCGGCAAAACCGCAGAGCACACGACCTGGAAGAAGCGGGTAGTGTTGGCGGGGATGTCGGCGACGAAGCAGAGCTCATCGGGGATGAGGTCGCCATCGAGGTCATCGAGTTGGGAGGGAGTAGAATCCTTGGAGGAAGGGAGGGCGGTCACCTCCGCGGAAAGGACTTGAGCAGCTTTATTTCCCAAGGTTTTATGCAAATCCACGACCACGGGGACATCCTTGCGGTATGTGGAAGAGGGGTTGGTAACTTTCACCACAAAAGTCTGACCGAAAACGGTCAATGGCAATATGGCAAGAAGGAGTGCGATTTCTTTTTTCATTCTATCAATTTTCAATTTTTCAATTTTTCACTCTTGAGGTATCACCTCCTGCAGATAGATGGCCTCCAGGCTCCAGAGGGCGCAGTCGTTGGTTGTGGTCTCCAGGCTCTCGGTCAGCGGTTGCGGCACCTCGGGCGGCAATACCTCGCGGGCATCGAAGCGGTAGTGTTGGGCGGAACGACTATACTTCCACATGTCCGCCCACGCTTCTTCGGCCAGCGCCTTATCATGGAGCTTGGCGGCAGCATAGCCCTTGAGGCGGCTGATGCGGAACTTATTCGTCGTCACCTTGTGGTAGCGGGCGTTATGGTCGAGATAGACAGCTTCAAACTTCTTGTTTGGCACCATCTCCATCATCTCATGCAGCAGCTCGAAGCCGCCCATGATGAGTTTCAGGTGGTTCGTGGAGGTGACCGATGGGTCGCCCTCGTAACTGAGGATACCTGTGGCGGGGTCGTAGCCAAGGACACCGGGGCCTGTGAACATGCCATTGGGCAGGGCGGCGATACTCTTCATGCCCGCCTCTATCTTCTTTCTATATTTAGGATTACGCGTGCGTTCGTATTCCGTCATCCAGTTACCGGCGTAGGCGACCCAGTCGGGACCGATACGCAAACGGGCCGGTGCCGTGCAAGGATATTGCTCGCGTGGCAAAGCCAAGCGCATCGGATCAATGGTATAAAGCATCTGGTCGGCATCCTTTACGGCTGTCATCAGGTCGCCTGTGCGCTCGTCGGTGGTGAGGTAGTAGTAGAAACGGTTCCATGCAGCCTGCGAGATACGTGCCTCCTTGGCACCGCAACCCCAGTGGCTGACATTATGTCGTGAACCGAGACCCGCGTAGGGACCGAGGTGATAGACATCCACTTCCGAGGTGTGACGCGCCATGGCCTCTGCCATTCGCCACACGTCAGGACGTGCCGTGCGCAGGAAGCTATACCACAGCCATGAGATACTGCCCAACTCCGTGTTGTCCCACGCGAAGCCGCCTACGTCGTATTTCCATTCGTGGCGGGCTGGGTCGTATTGGTGCATGACATCACCATAGTTCCAGAAGCCATACCAATGGCGCTCATCGATGGCTTTGACATAGTAATCGAGATAATCCGTGAGTTGACGCTCCACGGCACTGCGGGGTTCGTTGCTGTAGTCGGGCAGGCTCCAGATACCGAAGGCGCGGCGTGAATGCAGGTATTCAGGTGTGCAAACGAGGGGCGCATCCTCAGCCTGTTGCCGAGCGCGCTGTGCGATGGCAGCCTTGCCCGGATAAGCCGGTTCCGGCAAGAGGGTCAGCACCGAGGTTCGGGCGATGCCGTAGGGCGTGGACATCCCTTCCTGCACATCCTCGTAGCTGGCGTTGAGGTCGTGGGCTACGTTATCGTAGTGGCGCAAGTCCATCGCACCACCCTCAGGAGCCCAGAGGTAGGCGGTCAGGTATGCTTTGTCGTGGGTAGCACTATCCACTTGTAAGGAGGCAGGATAGCTCTGCCAGAAGTCCTTGACACTGATGCCGAAGCCACCGCTAACATCACCCACGAAGGCATAGCCCGCTGCACGCTGACCTGTGTGTGTGCCTATCCATTGGTTGTTGTTGTGAGCCCGCTTCCGGATGGCATAACCTTGGTCGGAGAGCTGCGTAAGGCGGAAGGTGTTCCATTTGGCCCAGTGATGCAGGATATCCTGGCCTTTGGCGTCGAAAGTGGAGGGTTCGGGGATACGCTGACCTGCGACCTGGGACCCCTCTAAATCTCCCCGTAAGGGGAGACTTTCCCCTCCCTGACGGGAGGGGTCGGGGGTGGGTCTTTCAAGGATTCGGCGTCCACTCAACGGCTGTACGCTCTCTGCCCACACACCTCCGTCCTGGGTAGCGAAAGCAACATGACGGTTGTATGCCTGCTCGCGCATCGGCACCCCGAAGCGCACGCCTGACGAACGAATGAAGTCGTGGTTCTGGTCGCCTTGATACGTGAAAGTGTGCACCATCTTC
>JAEEGL010455652.1_pt1 | contig 10036 bp, 7 predicted proteins | sample 9134231 | NCBI WGS metagenome assembly JAEEGL01 (sample SAMN16246548, study PRJNA631951) | gut metagenome | biome: gut microbiome; feature: rumen; material: fiber-attached | host: Bos | place: Iran: Karaj | collected 2018-10 | reverse complement strand
TGCCGGGTCCTCATCTACAGAAATCATTTGGCAGACAGCCGCAATCAGATCCCCCTCCGGAATAAAGCAGTGACCATTGCTGAGGTTATGTACCAGTTCAAAATGGATTGCAGCGCGGATTCTTTCCACGCTGTCAGTGGCAAAGCCGAGCTCGAGAGCCATCCGATCTGCCTCCGGAAACATCCCGCCGATGTGTGAAGCCGCAATGATATACGGGTCTGTGCGCAACATGCCCATAGCTTCACTGCCGTAGAATCGGTAAAGCCGGATCCCGATAACAGGCCGGACACCGAAGGAACAAACATAGTCCACTATCCTTCGTAGGGCTGACAGCTGTCTGTACTGCTCACAGAAATCCTGTGCTCTTTTCAGCGAGATTCCCTGAATCTGTGCCAGCTTTTCCGGGTGTGCTTCCAGGACATCCAGTGTTTTTTCGTGAAACGCTTCCACGATGGCCGACGCCAGAACAGGACCGATGCCTTTGATTACACCGTGCGACAGATAACGAAAAATATCATCTGAAGTGGAGGGCGGGATGCGGTTAACGAACTCCGCCTTGAACTGCATCCCGTAAGTAGGATGTGTCACCCAGGCGCCCGATGCCAGTACTTTTTCTCCCGGTGCGAGAAAAGGAAAACAGCCGACCACCGTCTGCTGACGGTCATCACTGTCCTGCAGTTTCAGCACTGTATACCCATTTTCCGCATTGCTGTACAGGACGGTCGTAACCGTCCCGTTCAGTTCCTGCAGTTCCAACTCCTGCTCAGCCATATGGTTTCCATCCTGTTGTATAATCAGGAGCTCTCTCTTCCGCTCCCGAGTAGTTTTTTAAGATACTGCCCGGTGTAACTCTTCTCACAGGCAGCACATTCTTCCGGTGTGCCAGTAAAAATGAGTTCTCCCCCCTGGTCTCCGCCTTCCGGCCCGAGATCAATAATCGTGTCGGCGGTTTTGATCACATCAAGATTGTGCTCAATGACAACAACTGTATTGCCTGCGTCTACCAGCCTGTCCAGTATATTAAGGAGGCGGTGCACATCTGAAGCATGAAGGCCGGTCGTCGGTTCATCCAGGACATAAAGCGTGCTGCCGGTGCTTCGTCTGGAGAGTTCGGTGGCGAGCTTCACTCGCTGTGCCTCTCCCCCGGAAAGCGTTGTGCTTGACTGTCCCAGCTTTACATACCCTAGACCGACATCGTAAAGTGTCTGGATCTTGCTGAGGATCCTGTTCTGGTTCGCGAAGAAGGTACAGGCTTCCTCTACGGTCATATCCAGTACGTCAGAGATGTTTTTTCCTTTATATTTCACTTCCAGCGTTTCCCGGTTATAGCGTTTTCCGCCGCATACCTCACATGGGACATAGACGTCCGGCAGGAAGTGCATCTCGATTTTCAGCAGTCCGTCTCCGCCGCATGTCTCGCAGCGCCCGCCCTTGATGTTGAAAGAGAAACGGCTGCCCGTATATCCCCGTACTCTGGCATCCTGCGTTGAGGCAAACAGCTCACGGATGTCACTGAAGACTCCCGTATAAGTAGCAGGATTTGAGCGCGGTGTGCGACCGATGGGGCTCTGGTCAAGGCAGATAACCTTGTCGATATACTCAAGTCCTTCAATGCCAGCGCATTTGCCGGGACGGATCTTTGCATGGTTCTTCGTTGCAGCGAGGGTTTTGTACAGAATTTCATTCACAAGACTCGATTTTCCTGAGCCTGAAATACCTGTTACACAGATAAAGCGTCCGAGCGGAAACTCCACATCAATCCCCTTCAGGTTATTTTCCGCAGCCCCTCGGATAACAAGCTTCTGCCCGTTTCCGGTTCTTCTCTTCTCCGGGACAGGTATGGATACCTTGCCGCTCAAGTAACGCCCGGTGACAGATGCTTCACAGGCGCAGATATCCTCGTAGCTTCCCGCACAGACGACCCGGCCTCCTCCTGCACCCGCACCCGGCCCGATATCGATGATATGGTCGGAGGCACGCATGGTGTCGGCATCGTGCTCCACCACCAGCAGTGAGTTGCCGAGATCTCGAAGTTCCCGGAGGGTATTGAGCAGCTTCTCATTATCCCGCTGATGCAGCCCGATGCTCGGTTCATCGAGCACATACAGAACTCCCATCAATCCGGAGCCGATCTGCGTGGCAAGACGTATCCGCTGGCTTTCTCCCCCGGAAAGCGTGGCCGCACGGCGGGACAGCGTCAGATATCCGAGGCCGACACTCAGCAGGAAGTTCAGCCTGGCCTTTATCTCTTTCAGAATCTGTCCGGCAATCAGGCGCTCTGTATCGGTCAGGACAAGCGAATCTATGAATGCGTAAGCCTTGACGATAGAGAGATCCGTAAAATCGGAAATATTCATTCCCCCGACCGTGACAGCCAGTGCTTCCTTTTTCAGGCGCCTTCCGCCACATTCAGGACAAGGGATTTCCGCCATGCACTCTTCGATCTCTGCCCGGATGCCCGGGCTTGTCGTCTCCGCATAGCGTCTCGTCAGGTTATTGACAAGACCTTCAAACTCCCGCTTCAACGTTCCGGTGCCCTCGCTGCGGTCAAAGTGCAGTTCGAGCTTTTCCGATCCCGTACCATACAGGAGAGCACGTTGTGCTTCCTTCGAAAGTGAACTGATCGGATCTGACAATTTAAAACCGTATTTTTTTGCAAGGGCATCGTAATACATGCGGCTGATGGAATCCCCTTTCGGATTGCCCCAGCCGGATGCCCGGATTCCCCCGTCGAGAATACTCAATTCCGGGTTGGGCAGAATAAGATCCGGATCCACCAGAAGCTGCATGCCTAAGCCGGTGCACTTCGGGCAGGCACCTCGCGGGTTGTTGAAAGAGAAAAGGCGTGGAGAGAGCTCTTCCAGAGAGATGCCGCAGTCTTCACAGGCATAATTCTGGGAAAACGTCATCCGCTCCCCGTCGGGAGCTGTTTCCACATAGAGGATGCCCCCGGAAAGTGCAAGTGCCGTCTCTGCAGAGTCTGTCAGACGCCTTACAATTTCGGGCTTAATCACAAGGCGATCCACCACGATATCGATATTGTGCTTGTTGTTTTTCGCCAGTGTGATGTCCTCGGAGAGATCGTGGATTTCACCGTCGATTCTGGCGCGGACATAACCGGACTTTCTTGCATCTTCCAGAATTTTTGCGTGCTCGCCCTTTTTCCCGCGGATTACCGGAGCAAAGATCTGGATGCGGGTACCCTCCGGCAATTCCATCACGCGATCGACCATCTGATCGATGCTTTGCTGGTGGATCTCCTTACCGCATTTCGGGCAGTGCGGAATGCCGATCCGTGCCCAGAGCAGACGCAGATAGTCATAAATTTCCGTCACCGTACCGACTGTGGAGCGTGGGTTTTTGGAGGTCGTCTTCTGGTCGATGGAGATGGCGGGAGAAAGCCCGTCGATATAATCTACATCCGGTTTGTCCATCTGCCCGAGAAACATACGGGCATAGGAGCTCAGGCTCTCCACATAGCGACGCTGGCCTTCGGCATATATCGTGTCGAATGCCAGGCTCGATTTTCCCGAGCCGCTGACACCCGTAACTACAACAAGCTTGTTGCGTGGGATTTCCACATCGATGTTTTTCAGGTTGTTTTCCCGTGCACCTTTTACAAAAATGCTGTCCTGCATGGTACCTCTTTCAGCAACAGACCTTCGGCAATTCAAAACCGCCGAAGATCTGTGAATTTTTCGTTATTATACTGATTTTTCCATATGCTGTCAACTGATTCCGAACAGCTCACCGCCGTTTCGGAAAAACAGATCCACTGCCAGAAGGGCAGCTGCCTTATTCTCAAGCCGGTGGTTATAGGCACTCTTTTCAACGGAAACCTCATGCCTGCTGTCCACACCTTCCCGCATCTCACTGAGCAGACGGGAGAGATAATAAGAGTTGTCAAACAGCTTCCCGTAAAGGACGATCTTTCCCGGATCGATGAGATAAATCACGGATTTCAGAGCTGACGCAAGAGTTTTGACCGCCCTGTCCACAATCTCACAGGCACCGAGATCTCCGTTCCGGGCTGCCTCAAGCACATCTTCAGGCTGCAGGGCAGAAAGATCTCTGTCTTTCCATCCGGCAAATAATAGTGGCGTCTTTTCCTCTGAAAATGCAGTACGCGCATCTTCACAGATTGCCATCGGGGAAGCCACTGTCTCCAGACAGCCCGACTTCCCGCAGGAACAGGGTTTGCCGCCGCGTGGAATCACAGGGATATGTCCGATTTCCGAACACTGTTCCGACACCCCGTGCCAGATCTGGCCATTGATGGACAAGGATGCCCCGATGCCATACTCACAGCGCAGGAAAAACTGCGCTCCCGTCGATTTGTCATGTGCCAGGAACATCTGCGCGGCAAAGAGTGCACGCACATTGTTCGCCATCACAGCCGGGTAACCCGTCAGCTCCTCGATGCGGCGGCAGAGCGGATACCGTTTTTCCGAAAGTGCCCCGAAGCTGTCGATCACAGTGCGTCCATCGGACGAACAGATTCCGCGTACGGCTACTCCCGTCCCAATGATTTTATCTTTTGGTAATTGATATTCCCCGGCAAGCTCAAGAAGCTTTGTCGAGAGCATCTTCACGGTCTCTTCCGCAGGAGCGGATGGCGGGATTGGGATTTCCTGAGAAAATATCACCGTACTGTCAAGCCATAGAGCGGAAACGATCGCCTGCCGGAGATTGATCAGAATTCCGAGTGCACAGAAGCTCCGCGGGTTGAGTTCCATCAGGATTTCCCGTCTGCCGGCACTGCCTGTCGGCAGGGTATCCCCTTCCCGCAGGAGACCTTCAGCAAGCATTTCTCCAGCTATTTTGGTGATAGCTGCAGGTGTGAGGCCGAGTTTTTCCGCCAGCCGCTTGCGGGACATGCTGCCCTCCTCCTGCAGAAGGCGCAGGGCAGCGCTGCGGTTTTTGCGTTTCACGCTCACCATATTGTTACCGATGATCGGCATGATTAATCCTCCCGCGCTGGAGAATCACTGCCGCACCGGCAAGCACGATCAGAATCCCCAGCAGCTTTTTAACTGTCAGCTCCTCGTTGAGGAAAAATACCCCAATAAAACAGCTCAGCACCGGCATAAGCAGCAGATAGAGCTTTACAAGCCATACCTCAAAATGTTTCAGGTTGCGGTAATAGAAAAAATAGATTCCAGTCTGAGCAAGTCCACCCAATGCGACAAGCCACCAGAAAGACGGTGATGTGGCATGCATATCAAAACTCCCGATTGCACCGGTGATCCCTGCCGACGTACCGAAGAGAAGCAGAACCACAAAGTTGTTGTAATAGGAGATCATATCCGCATCTTCGTGATATTTTTCCTGTGCCGTTTTGATGATAAATGCATTAGCCGAGACACATACGGCACTCAGGATGAAAAAGAGATCGGACGGGTGAAATTCCATCCCGCCAAAATCGACACCGAGTACCAGCAACACACCGACCAGCATAATCAGCGTACCGATCCAGTCAGAAAGATAAAGTTTTTTATGATAGAGGATCACGGTTGCAAGGTTCACCATCAGCACATCCGTCTTCAGAAGCGCTGTGCCTGTGCTGAGGCTGCCGCCCGCATACCCGAGGTTAGCAAACAGATCCAGCAGAAACCCGAATGCCCCGATAATGACGAGGATCAGCACCGCCTTCCCCTGATGAAAGAGCCTGGAAAAGCTCTTGTCCAGCAGCAGCTGCAGCGTCAGAAAAACGAAAGCCGCCGTACGCAGAAGGAAGCCGGCAAGGAGAGCCGATCCGGTAAGGCCTACAACGATCTTGCTGACCGCATAGTAGACCGACCAGGCAACCACCATGCCGGCAACCATCAGCGTATATTTGATATCTTCCCTCATCAGAGTGCTTCGAACATCTCCCGCAGCTGCTCAACGGAGAGCTTCACGGGGTTGTTGTTCATCAGCGGGTGCACTGCGCAGTCATGGCACAGCTTGTCGATGTCAACCTCTCCGAGATCGGCAAGGTGCATGCGTAGCCCGGCCATTTTCTTCAGCTGTCGAATCCGCTCTGCCAGGTCAGAAGTTCCGCTCAGGCCGACTGCATGACAAAGCGCCTCCAGGCGTTCATCCGCATTGATCCGCACAAAGCTGTCAAGTGTGAAGGCGCATGCCTCACCGTGCGGAAGATGATAGTCTTCACTCAGCGGATAGCTGCAAGCATGGGAGGCAGCCGTCTTCGGCAGGGCAAAGCTCAATCCGCCGAGAAGAGAGGCATAAGCCATTTGGGAACGTGCCTCCAGATTGCCGGGTTCCCGCCATGTCGTCTCCAGGTTGGCAAGAATGGTACGCACGGCCTCGATAGCCATCAGATCGGAGATCGGCTGATGGTTAACGCTCCAGTAGCCCTCCAGGGCGTGAGCCAGAGCATCAAGCCCGGTGTTCATTGTGGTGCGGGGCGGTACGGAGAGAGTCATCTCCGGATCGACGATTGCCGCACGGGGCATGAACACGGGATTGTTAATGGTGCGCTTCTCTTTGCCGTGGCTCATAACGGATACCTGCGTCACCTCGCTGCCGGTACCGGCTGTTGTCGGAACCGCAATGATGGTCAGGCGCTTTTCGGGAAACGGCAGTTCCCCGTGGTAGATCGCTTCCGGATCCCCGTCACCGCAGGCAATTGCAGCTGCAAACTTGGCTGTATCGATAGAGCTCCCGCCTCCGATGCCGATCACGGCGTCCGCATCGTTTTCACGGGCAAGATAAGCTGTCTTTATTGCACCGGAGAGCTGCGGGTTGGGTTCTACCTCGCTGAATATTGCGCAGATACGCTGCTCTGTCTGCTGCAGCTGCTGTGCATGCGGAAGAAAATGATGCCCGCACACCAGCACTGCCTTCTGTACTCCCAGTTCATCAAGCACAGTGCCCAGCTCTTTCATCTTTCCCGCACCAAACCAGATTTTGACCGGCTGGGAATAGACAAAGTTATTCATAAATTCCGTCCTCAATGGCAGAGAGCTTTGCTGCAAACTTATGCATGTTTTCGGCGCGCCAGTCTTCCAGATCCTGGCACCAGGCGGTATTCAGGAAGGTTTTTACCATCTCGATGGCCAGCTCCGGCCCCACAATCCATCCGCCCATGCAGAGGATGCTCGCATTGTTGATGGCGCGGGCCATCTTAGCGGAATAAATCCCTTCACACGCCACGGCGTATACACCTTTATACTTATTGGATACAACGCTCATGCCTGCACCCGTTCCGCAGATCAGCACGGCGCGGTCATATTCCCCACTCTGTACACGAGGTGCAACCTCGCTTGCCACCTGATAATAGGGATGGACTTCTGCAAGATCCGTTGTTCCGAGATCATCAAATTCGATGCCGGCCTCTGTGAGCCACGCCTTAATGGCTTCCTTGACGGTAAAGCCGGATTTATCGCTTCCGATTGCTATTTTCATTGCTTTCTCCTTTTCGGTATTTTATATTTCTTCATTTATGGCGAGAGAGGGTAACACCTTTTACAGATGGGTTGCCCTCTCATGACAATTTTTACTTCAGGCTGACAGCTTCTTTTGCCGTTGCAACGATATTCTCCACTGTCAGGCCGATGGCTTCTCTCAGGTAAGGCAGCTTGCCAACTTCACCGAAGCGATCCTGCACGCCGACAGCACAGGCGGGGATTTTTTCTTTTGCAAGGGCTTCAAGCACAGCGGAATGCAGCCCGCCGATCACATTGTGGTTTTCCACAGTGAGGACAGCGCCAGTCTTTTTAGCAGAGGCAATCACGGTTTCCCTGTCGATCGGCTTGATGGTATGTACGTTGATGACTTCGGCATCGATGCCCTCTGCAGCAAGAATGTCGGCCGCTTCCAGGGCATCTTTCAGCTGGAACCCGGTTGCAAAGATGGAGAGATCCTTTCCATCTTTCAGGACATCTGCCTTGAAAAGATCAAACTGATAATCTTCCGGGAAGACAGCCGGCAGTTCCTTGCGGAACAGGCGCATATACACTGCACCGTCGTAGTCATTGAGCACGGGCATAGCTGCACGCAGCTGGACGGGATCAGCCGGTTCAAAAATCACGATACCGGGAATGGAACGCAGCACACCGATGTCTTCCATGCTCATGTGCGTGCCGCCGTTGAGCTCAGCTGCAATGCCCGGGTCCGTCCCGACGATTTTGACATTGCGTTTGGCATAGCAGATTGAAATAGCGATCTGGTCACAGATTCTTCTGCTTGCAAAGGGAGTAAAGCTCTCAATCCAGGGTTTGAAGCCATAGCTGGAGAGGCCTGCTGCGATGGAGGCCATATCCTGTTCAGCTACACCGCAGTCAAACATCTGACGCGGGAAGCGCTCGTAAAGGGAAAGGGTTCCGCTTGCCTTGGCAAGGTCCGCGTCAAGGACACAGACGTGCCGGTCTTTCTCCATCAACTCTGCAAGGCACTGCGCATAAACAGCTCTCATTTCCATGGATTATGCCTCCTTTCTCAGTTCAGCGATGGCGGCATCTGCCTGCTCCTCGCTGATGTTGCAGTTGTGGTTGCCCGGGCCGAGATCCACGATCCAGGGTACACCGCAGCCCTTCAGGGTATTGAGAATCACCATCGTCGGCTTTCCGCTTCCGATGCCGAGCTTAGCATGCTCCACAGCTGCAGAAACCTGGTCAACATCATTACCGTCTTCCACTTCGATTACATTCCAGCCGAATGCAGCCCACTTCTCGGCGAGAGGAGCGATGTCATTTACCTTTTCGACAGTGTTGTCGATCTGGAGTTTATTATAGTCTGTAAAGGCGATGAGATTATCGAGCTTTTTAGCAGCAGCAAACATGGCTGCCTCCCAGATCTGGCCTTCCTGGCTCTCACCGTCACCGATGAGTGTATAGATCGTTGCCCCGTCTTCTTCGAGTTTAGAGCCGAGCGCCACACCGACTGCACAGGAAAAGCCCTGGCCGAGAGAGCCAGTCGTCATATCTATACCGACAGTGCGGTTCATGTCGCAGTGGCTGGGCAGATTCGTCCCGCCCTGGTTGAGAGTAAGCAGCTCGCTCTTGTCAAAATAGCCGCGGTTTGCAAGTGTTGCATACACAGCCGGACCCGCATGGCCTTTCGAGCAGATGAAACGGTCCCGCCCTTTCTTTTTCGGGTCGGCGGGGTCTATGTTCATAGCCTCGAAATACAGCACGGTAAGTACTTCAACAACAGAAAGGCAGCCGCCGATGTGGCCGACACCCAGATGGCCGATGCATTTGAGCGTATCACAGCGGACGTCTCTGCTGATCTCCTTCAGATTCCTGTCCAATTGTTTCTTCCTCCTTAAAGGATTATTTAATAAAGCTAAACAATTGCAGTTTAATCCCTGTACAGCACTTTGTCAAGATGTCGTATAGAGTAAATCAACTTTTTCCGAAAAAACGATTTGCCTGAACATGGTATTTCTTGACAGAATGCCGGGAGAAGGGTATGATTATTCAAGAGCGTTAAATAATTTCGTCTTCATGACGATACGGAGGTTTTTCATGATGAGTTTCTCTGCTGCTTATATTCCCGTCGGAGTGCCGACTTTTCATCTGGAAAGTGCACAGGATCAGTTTGACCGTTCCGTTGCACTGCTGAAAGGCATTGACGAGCGCTTCGTCTGCCCGGAAAAAATGCTGCTGACACTTGACGATCTGCGCACCTTTCTGGACGGGTTGGATCCGGACCTGATTGTCTTCCAGAACCTGACCTTTGCCAATGCCGCCTACATGTCTGAAGTGCTGCGCCGGTTTGACTGCCCGCTCCTTCTCTGGACGCTGCGTGAACCCGTTATCGACGGCGGACGCCTGCGCCTGAACTCACTCACCGGTGCCTATTCAGCAGCCAACACGCTCCGTGCTTTTGATGACCGTCCCTTTTCCTATGTCTTCGGCTCTCCCGATGAAGAAGAAGTGAAGACTGCCGTAAAAGAATGCGTGAAAGCTGCAGCTGTCAAAAAAGCGATGCGTTCCCTCCGCATGTCTGCCATCGGCCACACACCGCAGGGCTTCGGCTTTGGCAGAGCTCTCGACAGTGAACTGATGAGTACCTTTGGGGTCGAGCT
>JAEEGL010000679.1_pt1 | contig 10036 bp, 3 predicted proteins | sample 9134231 | NCBI WGS metagenome assembly JAEEGL01 (sample SAMN16246548, study PRJNA631951) | gut metagenome | biome: gut microbiome; feature: rumen; material: fiber-attached | host: Bos | place: Iran: Karaj | collected 2018-10 | reverse complement strand
GCTTTCCTTACTACCTTCTTCTTAGGTGCACGACTTATAGCGGGTTCCGGTTCATATGCAGGCATCTGTACTGTCTCAGGAACAGCTATCGGCTCAGGTACAGATACGGATACCGGCTCAGGTTCCGGAATATATACAGGTTCTTCCTTATATAAAGACTCTGAAACAAATGGCTCAGGCTCCGGTGTATATTCAGGTCCTGTCGGATACTCCGGTTCCGGGATCATCTCAGATACTGCCGCTGCCGCAGGTTTCTTTACTACCTTCTTAACAGCCTTCCTTACTACCTTCTTCTTAGGTGCAGGACTTATAGCGGGTTCCGGTTCATATGCAGGCATCTGTACTGTCTCAGGAACAGCTATCGGCTCAGGTACAGATACGGGTACCGGCTCAGGCTCCGGGATATATACAGGCTCTTCCTCATACACCGGCTCAGATACCGCAGCATTCTGAACATCCACTTCGGGAATGTAAGATTCTGAAACAACCGGCTCGGGAATTGCATTTACCGGAACAGTGGGGTCCGGAACAGGATCCAGGAAAGAATCATCAATAAAAAGACCGGCATCCGAAATGCTGTTTGCTGCCTTGTCATCAATATACTTTCTTCTGTCAGCCGTAGACATACCCATCCACTCATCCCCTGACAGTCCTGCCTCGATGAGCCGGATATTTCTGCACTTCGGGCACTTTATCTGCTTACCATGTTCGGTTGCCTTGCAAAACCCCATACATTCGGGGCATACATATAATACGGAAGCCACGTTAATTCCTCACATGTTTTTAACTGTCCATAACAATCCCTGAAGCATATCCCGCATAACCTGTATGCGACACACATTCCATGAAAACATTACGTTATGAATATTACCATAATATCACAATTTTCAATATTGTAAAAGACTCTTGATTTCATTTAATGATAACATTGTTATTTTATTCAGTATTTGAATTCTTTATGTCCCTGTTCCTTATGCTGAAAGTAACCTCCTTAGTCCCGCCGTATGAGCCCATGCCATGCAGCAGCACCATTCCCTTTCCTGTCTTTACGTTGGTTCCGTAACCCAGTATTTCATAGCTTCCTTCGGGAACATCACATGAAATATCACCAAGAGACGGCCTGATCTGCTCACCGTTGTAATAAAAGTTCCCGACGATCTCGAATTTATTGTTTTTGATAAGCTTTTCCACTATCCGGTATTCGGTTTCTGTAGTGCCTGTATAGTTATTTCCGTAAGCGTTTACAATAACAAGTATGCTTGTTCCTGCCATAGGTATATCTTTCGGGTCTACGCTCTCTCCTGCCTTTACCGGTCTTCCGTCGGCAAGCACCGTGTCAGAGCCATATTTATAAATGTAATCCTTTGAATAATCTGATCCCGCAGCCAGCTTTTTACCGTTTGTATCGGTAAGTACGGGCTTGACAAAGTATGATTTCGCACTTTTCCCTTCAACATATTTCACATCTTCGGCAAAGCAGACCGTTTTATTCAGAGCCTTGGTATCTATGCCGAAATCTGTCTTGACACATCCGCGGAAATTTCCGGTTCCTTTTACCGTAACGCTGCCCTTCTGTCCTGCCTTTTTATTTGACGAGAATGACAGCTTATAGTCTACACCTTCCTTCAGCCTTCGCCCGTCTATCTCAATGACAGGATCGCATACCGCGCCTCCCTTAAGGTATTCGGTACTATTGACACTTAACGTCATTCTGCCATCTCCGTTGTGCAGCTTATATTTTTTAATGTTAAACGTCTTCTTTACCGTGCCTTTATATTTGCCGACACCGGTAAATACGGCTGTAGCCCGTCCCACACCTGTGTTATTAAGATATTCGAGTTCGTAGTCTGTATTCTCCTCCAGGTCAATGGAAAGATTCTCAAGAAGCTCAACTGTGACAGGCTCATTCTCGCTGCCCGTGTATTCCCGGTCAGGTATCTTAAGAGTCTTTAATGCCTTGCTAATATCTTTTCCTTCTATTGTGAATTCGATCTTCTTAGTTCCTTCAAAACCGACGCCGAGCCCGTCTGCGATCCTGCCGGTTCCCTTAACGATCACCGTTGCTTTTCCGGGAGAAACATTATTCTCATATAATAACGTGTAGGCCGTTGACGGGACTTTCTTACCTTTATAAGTAACCTCTATTTCGGAGGCAGGCCTTATTTCCTTGCCGGAATAGGATTGGGGCGCTATCTTTTTGACACTTGTATCCTTCATCAGGACATTGTCTGTCAGGGAGAAGTTCAGCTGCCTTTCTCCCTCATAATTATTTATACCCTTAAGCGTTATGATATATGTACCGGGCTCCTTCCTTACCTCTGCACCTTCAATTGTATAATCCCTACCTGCTTTTAGATTCTTTCCATTCCACTTAAGTACAGGCGAAGGTTTAAATGTCTTATTTTTCTTATATTTAATACAGATATCATCCGCTGTGAATTCATCCTTTCCTATGTTTACCGGATATATTGTGAATCTCTGCTCCACACTTCCGGCCAGTCCGTTTTTAAGTGTTACACAGGCAACAGCTTCGCCGCAGTTTATATTATTACTGTATTTTATTGAATAATCGGTACCTGCCTTTAGTACGCGGCCCTTATAGCTCACCTCACAATCAGGGAAGGTAATACTCTTACCTGTATACTCAGCATGAGGCTGTATTCCCGTGATCGTTATATATGTCGGCTCCTTCTCAATAATGAAGGTGATCTCCTTTGTATCGTTCCCTGCCCGGTTTGATGCGCATATCGGTACAGTCACATCACCCTCATTTTCAGGGATACCTGTAATTTCACCTGAATCTTCGTCAAGAACAAGACCTTCCGGAAGAGCATTGCCGGATACCGACCATTTCACAGGAGTGGTACTTATCGCTTCAAGACGGGTATAATACTCGCTTCCCTCTGTTCCCCTGTTGACCGTTTCTGTTATGATCTCCGGAGGTGTGAGGGGAATCGCATCATTATACGGCGGATAGAGCAGATATATTTGGAGCTCATCGCTTTCCACCTCCTCATCATCCTCTGTGGTATCAAAAATATCTTCACCTTCATCATACGGTGTTTCGGGAGAGGCATCGACTGTAACGAAGAAGCCTCCGTCAGCTGTTTTGAAGGCATTATGTATGTTCAGATCATAAAGCTCCTCACTGCTGTTGAGATCTGTATCCATTATACTTCCGCCCTGATCCTTTATATATAAAAGAACGCCGTAGTCCGATAAACACAGCTCATCAGCTCCTGAGAAAAGAGATACGGAATTCACCGGATCTGCACTGTCAATCGAATCATAAACAGAAAGCCTGCAGCCATATTGCGGGTCATCATCTTCTTCATCTTCATCCTCAGGCCCATATTCCGATTCATCCAAATAACCGGGGGTATCATACGGATCGGGATCTGCCTCAACGAAGGATCCGGACTCTTCTGAATCCCTGTTGACATCAGAACATGTGACAACATAATACCTGCCGTTCAGGTATTCTATTGCTGTCGGGACCGCATCCGCGTCATCCGTGAAATATCTGTAGCCTGTTATAGTACGGCTGTTGCCGGGAGTAAGGACTACCCATGCATATCCATCCGGCGATATCGCAATATTGTCACCCAGCTTCTTTATCGAACCGTCTCCTCCGCCGATAAAGAAATCTTCATTTGACAGCCCCGCATTTATTTCATAATCGATATCTCCTGATTCATCTGCGGGATCATACAGGCACATAGTCTGCCCGGTTCCCGATTCCTCACCGACGGCAACAGCAAATTTACCGTCAACAAAGCCTGTACAGCATGCATCATCCACCTTTATGATACGTTCATTCTCTATTTCTCCCGAATCAAGGGTTATAAGAGCGTAATATGTGCTTTCATCATAAAGATCATCATCCGTAAATGCTTTGTAAAGATTACCTATGACCATAAGATATCTGTCTTCACCAATTGAACACAGCTGCGTTATCTCTGCATCATAATCATCATATTCATCGGAATAACGCGGTGAAAGGTGCATTTCGCTTCCTGTGAACTCACCGTACTCAACATCGTAAATATCGAGTGACCGGTCATCCTCATCAGGCTGCATAAGAGCCAGTAAACCGTTGCCTTCATCATCAAGTGTGCAATCCCAGGAATATGGTGCGTCAAATTCGTCAGGAAGAGCATCTGCGGCAGGCAGCACGGCAGTTTTTAAACGGTTTTTATTGCCTGACCCAGGCTGCGTATTATTGCCTGTACAATTAAAGAAGGCCTGATAAGCACTGTTTTCCCGGTCTAGCGAACTTCTGAAGGTACCCTTTGGTATTACGATCTTTAAATACTTATCTTTTATATATGAGTCTTTTATTCTCAGATAAGCATTGCATCTTGAATAACTGTAATTCATTCCGTAGGGGATAAGCCCAAAGGATTTACTGTCAAAATTGAAAAGAAATCTGTTATTAACGGCATCATAAACATTAATATTCTTTCCCGGGATCAATGATACTTCCTGGTTGAATTTTAACGTAAACGTACGACAACCTCCTTTGTCTACTGCTGATACACTTTGGCCGGTTATATTAAGATCTGCTTTTTTTCTGAAGTTCGCATTTTTCTCGATCATGTCCTGTGTAAGGAAACGGACATTCATCGTGCAGTTGGTTTTTCCCGGATTAATATTATTTATATATATACCGGAAAATTTAAGAGAAGCTCTGGAATATGATCCTCTGTTGTTACTGTTGTCTGAGTAGAAGGAGCTTCCCGGTGTGGTCCATGGTCCGAATTCATTTCCTTTATAGTAAAGGCAATTGGTGTAATCGGTTTTATCCGCATAATCTGTGTGTTTACCGTTGTCTTTCTCATGATCCTTGTCCATTGCGGTGAAAAGAGGAATATAATTGGAATAGTTATTGTTTGCAGCAAAATTAGTCCCTTTTGAGTTCAATCTTGCATAAACATGGAAAAGCCGGACACCGTTTTTGGCATTATAAATCTTAGGTATCAGATCGTTTCCGACGCCCTGGTAGTACTCTGCCATTATGAATTCTGAGTAAAGACCGTATTGCTCATACTCGTCCTTTGGTATTATGATCGCGATGTCCCCATTCTTTCCCCCGTATGGATTCAGGCTTATTTTGCGATCGGAGGTTATTATCTTTACTCTGTTTTCGGGAAGCCATCCGAGAAGCAGCTTCGAAAACCCATTAATGTCTCCGATCTTGTTATTCATCATATCGAAGGATGAGAATTTATCTACCCTGGGAGTCCTGTAATAATATAAATCGACAAGACCAAGCATATGTCCGGTCTCATGTATGAAGGTATTCGTACAGCTGTCAAGATTATAATCCCTGTTATTCATGAAAACGAGCTGGGTACATTTATAACCGGTATCTTCAAAATCATAGGAGAAGTTAGTCCTGTAGCTCCACCACTGGGTTGCCCATTTCCCTTTCGGGCCGGCATAGATTATATATATTCCGTCCAGTATTTTATCACCATCCGAGTCATATGGAGCGAGCTTATCGGAAAGAGAGCAGCCTTCTTTCTGCGCTTCAGCCTTAAGGCTATCGATCCAATCGGTAAAGATCTCATCGTAGAGATCATGGTTTCTTGTTTTTACATCTTCGTTGTTATAATGCGCACGGTCATTGGATGTACTGTAATTGTATATATCTCCATCTATCGTAAGCAGACCGCCCGAGGATTTGTAATAATAACTTGTAAGGCTTTCATAGGGCCATTTTTTATAGGTGGTATCCTTGCTGAACAGCCTGTTTTTAAGATTATTCTTATAGGAAGCAGGCATCTTCATATCTTTGAATTCAGCTGTAAATACTATAGGCTTAACATAGCCTTCAGCAGGCATAGGATTGCCGTATAATCCGGTGACCGGCATTTTGGCACCGTCAGGCGTTATACCGGCTGAATTCCGTGGATCATATTTCGCAAGATTCCCTATCAGGGTCTGCTGAAGCCTGTCCTGCTGACCGGCAAGCTCCTCCATCGCCTCGAGCTGGTTTTCCCATGTACCATCGGCCTTAAATCTTTCTATATCCTCTTCGGATATATGGTCGGGATCCACGTACTCATAAGATTCTTCCGCTTCGGAATGATCCGTGTAAGAATCATAGTCATAAGGCATAGCAGCGGACTCATCTGAAGATTCTTCAATAAAAGACAGGGTATGAGAATCATCTGCAGTGCCTTCGATAAGAGGCTGTTCCGGAAGATCATCTGCAGTGCCTTCAATAAAGGATGAATCCGGGAAAGACAGAACTTCTTCATCCCGGGATGAAATATCAAGTGAGACAGAACCTTCATCTTCGGGTGATATTATAAAGCCGGTCTGCGAAGCATTGACCGGTACCGTCATTGATATGCATAACAGAACAATAAGTATCTTGCTCTCTAAGAGTCTTTTCATGTTCTTCACTTCCTTTCATATACAATTTTAGCGTATTCGTGTTATAATTTCCATGAAAAACATTAAAATTCGGAGTCTTTTATGAACGTTCTCTTATTTCTTATAATCATTCTTGCGTATATCGTATTCATAGGTATCATCAACGAGAAATTTATACATCTTCAGTCTGATATCGCCCTTATCTTTTTTTCACTGCTGATCTCACTAATCCTGCTGATAGTGCGGTCTGCATTTAACATTGAGCTCTTAGGAACCTTCATCGACCATCTCGGAGACTTCGGTTTCGAACAGTATCTGATGGATGGCGTGCTCTGTTTCATGCTTTTTGCGGGCGCGAGCAAGGTCAATATGGGCAAGTTCAGGCAGAACCTTCGGCCTATCTGTCTTCTCGCCCTGCTGACCACTCTCATTTCGTCCTTTCTCTACGGTGGGATGTTCTATCTGGTGGCAAGGATCTTCGGTCTTCCCATGGATATCTGGATGTGCATTCTTCTCGGCTGTGTCGTATCACCCACAGATCCGATCGCAGCGACCGGAATACTTAATAAGATCGGGTTGTCGAAGAATGTATGCTCTGTCATAGAGAATGAATCACTGTTTAACGACGGTACCGGCGTTACGCTGTTCATCTTTGTCCGTTCAATAATAATCCACAGCAATGACAGGAATTTCCTCGATCTTATGCTCAGGGAGATCGTTGGTGCCGTTGCCGTTGCTTTCGCAGTTTCATGGCTTCTCTTCAAGCTTCTTAAGCTTACAAGGGATCCTGTAAGGTATATCCTGATCTCTCTGCTTGATGTGTCCTCAGTTTACATAATATGCGAGCACTTTGGTTTCTCCGGAGTCATCGCCTCAGTGGTCTGTGGGATGTTCTTCTCCTACTCCATGGACAGGATCGAACGAAGCACTGTGGTCATAGACCCTCACAATTTCTACGGAGACTTCTGGGAAATACTCGAAACCATTCTCAACGCCGTACTATTTGTACTGATAGGCATGCTTATACTGAACATTGAAATAAGCATTCACGCGGCTGCGATAATACCCTTCTCCCTTATCATACTTGTCTCGTCACGGGCGATCGGTGTATTTATAAGCAGCATCCTTACAAAGAACAATATACCCGGCAATTACAATCTGAGAGAATTCGTGACACTTATGACCTGGTCAGCTCTTAAAGGCGGCCTGTCACTGGCACTTGCCATAGAGACTGCCGAATACTTAAGTCCCGAGGTTTATGACATATTCATTAACGTGACCTACGTTACCATATTCTTTACCGTTCTGGTTCAGGGACTGACTGTCAAAAACGTATATTTCGCTCTTGAAAAGCATAAGGCGGAGCGGATCAAACAGGTCAAGGCAGGCAGATACAATATATAAGACATGCAGGCTAAATGACAGAATAAGCTAACCAGCATATATTGATTCAACTCATGAAATAAATATCCATTAAATAACCGGGTAAACCAAGGAAAGGATCAGTCATGAAAATAATAATCATCGGGCTCGGACAGGCCGGAACAACACTGGTAAAGACACTCGCCGGAGAACAGTATGACATAACCGTAATAGACCAGGAACGCAGACTCGTTGACAGAATAACCGACAAGTACAGCGTAAACGGAGTGACAGGAAGCGGCGCGTCCAAAGAAACGCTGCTTGCAGCCGGCGCCGATTCGGCGGATGCGATCATAGCTCTCACCCATACGGATGAGGTCAATCTGTTAAGCTGTATGCAGGCTAAGGCACTTGGAACGGTACGCAGCGCTGCTAGACTTCTTTCTCCCGATCTTGTAAGGGAATCGGAAGCTCTTAAGCAGCAGTATAGCATCGACTATATCGTACTTCCCAAATACGACATTGCCGAAGAGATCTACCGTAATATCGGAATGCCCGGTTTCATAAAGCTTGAGGGCTACTGGGGTAAGAACATACAGATAATCGACATGAACGTACTGGATAACAGTCCGCTTGCCGGAAGATCACTGGCAGATATCAAGCATTCATCAGATCTGGAAATGCTTGTGATCGCCGCTATCAGAAAAGGGAAGCTTCACATACCTGACGGAAGCTTCACCATTCAGCCCGAGGATAATATAGCAATGGTTGCCCCAAGAGAGAAGGTGGTATCCACTCTTAAGGTTTTAAACGTTATGCCGCGCCAGGTTAAGCGGATAGTTATCGTGGGAGGTGGGATCACTTGTGAATATCTCCTTGAGCTTATTAAGAAAGATCATATGGATATAACCGTTCTTGAGCAGGACGTATCAAGGTGCCGTGACCTGATGCTTAAGTATCCCGATATAAGAGTCGTTTATTCCGGCGGCGAGATCCTTGACGTACTTGAGGAGGAGCGTGTATCTGCTGCCGATGCGGTCATATCCCTGACGGACAATGACGAGACCAACCTTGTTATCAGCATGTATTCCTGGTCCTGCCGTATCCCATCCATCATCACAAGGGTTGATAAACCGGAACATGTCAAGCTCTTACACAGGGTAAATATAGATATTACTGTTTCCGCCACGGAGCTTTCCGCACTTAAGATGGCGCGCTTCGTAAGAAGCTACGAAATGACTGACTCTCCTAACGAAATAGGCAAGTTCTATAATATAGCCGAGAATCAGGCAGAGGTTATGGATTTCACGGCAACAGATGCCTTTCCTGCGCTTAACATCTCATTAAGCAGCGACAAATTCAAATTAAAAAAGGGAATCATCATCACCTCTGTCTTAAGAAAGGGTGAACTGATAATTCCCTCCGGCAACACCTGTATTATGGAAGGAGACAGGGTTATAATAACCTCCTCCAAATCAAACCGTATACGTAATCTGCGCGACATCCTCAGATAGGAAGCCTTTCATACCCGAATAACTTTCCGGTTAATTCTTCCCGGGAGTTTCTTCTCCTAATGCTTTCTCCCCGGAGTCTTCTTCCACGGATGTTTTCTCCCCGGACCCTTCTTCTCCGGTCGTTTTCTCCCCGGAGTCTTCTTCTCCGGGCGCTTCTTCCTTGGTTGCTTCCTCCTTCTCCTTCTCGTACTTCTTGTGGATGTTGTCGATATCCTCGGTGGTTCCGCCGCCCACATCATCAGGATGGCGGAAATGTCCCTCTTCAACAAGTCTCAGGAAAGCATCCACCACATTGGCAGAAAGCTGTGTTCCCGACACCTCACGTATTATCGAAACAGCCTTATCAAAGTTCATCCTCTTACGGTACGGGCGGTCTGAATACATGGCATCAAAGGTATCAGCAACCGCGATTATCCTTGCTACCTCTGAAATATCATCCTCCTTAAGTCCTCTCGGATAACCCTTGCCATCGGGTCTCTCATGATGCTCTCCCGCTCCGATCGCAAGCTCCGGCATGATGCTTATATCCTTAAGCACTTCATAACCAAGCGCAGAGTGTGATTTTATAATGCTGAATTCCTTATCTGTAAGCTTTCCGGGCTTGTTAAGCACCTCAGGCGGCACACCGATCTTACCTATATCATGCAGAAGGGCTATATTATAGAATTTCTCAACCGTATCGTCATCATAGCTCATTTCCCTTGCAAGCATGGCCGTATACTCAGCCACTCTCGTCGAGTGACCACGGGTATACTTATCCTTCATATCTATCGTCT
>JAEEGL017453785.1_pt1 | contig 10037 bp, 7 predicted proteins | sample 9134231 | NCBI WGS metagenome assembly JAEEGL01 (sample SAMN16246548, study PRJNA631951) | gut metagenome | biome: gut microbiome; feature: rumen; material: fiber-attached | host: Bos | place: Iran: Karaj | collected 2018-10 | reverse complement strand
TTATGAGGATGGACTGCAAAAAATCTATTACCGCGAGAATATCATTGCGACGATTTATGCAGAAGCAGACTGGTTTTCTCCGAGCGATATCGAGCCGCCGACGCTCGAGTATGTCGTCTTTTTCGATCGCGAAACGCATGATGAATTGGAGTTGCAGGAAGTTCCGCCGATTATTTTTTCGGAAGTGATGCGCGATGTCGATATGGCTGTGAGCGTGGCGCATGCGGGCGATGTCGATCCCGAAACCAGCCATTCGACGATAGAAATGCGCAAAATCATTGCCGAATACAATGCGCAGCTGTTTGGACTCAAAAATGTCTCTTTCGATGCACGGCATGCGCAGATTAAGGGCAAACGTGCGTCGTACACGATTCACCTGGGATCCGGGACGATTTTTGAGATTGGCGGATCGCATATCGCGGTTTTGCCGGTGCATTCACAGCACAAGGGCCGGTTGTTTTTGCCATTTATCGACGAAGACCCCAAAACCGCCGAAATCATGAGCAAAATCCTGTTGTTTGCCAACGATATGAAGATTAAAGATCCATATATATTGCGGCAATTATGAGGTATCGGCAATTGGGAATCGGCAACGAAATTATGAAAAACCAGACGCGTTATTCCCCGTAAATATATCAGCAATAATCAAATATACGTCCGCAGGCCGTCATGATGAGCTAATGGCTTACCCGCCAACAGGACGTTGGCGGGGCCGGAATGAGCGCCATCCGGTGAACGGTGCGAATGAAGAGCCCAGTGAGCAAATCAAATGCGCAAGTCGAAGCGCCATGCGCGAGAGACGAAGCGGATTGGATATTGCGAACTGTGGAAAAGCCCCCAGACGCGCGGGAGTTGTTAGAGGGTGTGCGCGGTGGCACACCCTCTAACCGCCTGCGGCGCGTAGCCGCGCAAGAATGTGCTTACGGCGCAAGACGTCCAAAATGGCATTGTGGCTGAACTGTTACCCGCAAATTCGGGGTTGTTTGATTTTCGCGTGTCATGCGGGCGATTTCGTGCTACACTGGAGCGGCTCATTTTTGTGGGCTGTTGACGTGGACAAATTCTGGTGTTTTTATGGAAAGTAAATTCATACCGACGCTTCAGGCTGGCAACGGCTATACCTATCTTAAACTCAAGGGAGTCCTTGACGAGGACAATCTGCTCGTGAACCTGCTTTCGCAGATTCAGGGCCGGTTGCTTCTCATCGATATGGCCGAGATAGAGCGAATCAATTCCTGCGGCGTGAGGGACTGGGTAAACTGGCTCAATCAGATACAGGCGCTTGGTGTTGCGGTGATTCTGTTAAGATGCTCACCGGTCGTCGTATCGCAGGCCAATATGGTGGCCAATTTCGCATCTGATGCGTTCATCCACAGTTTTTATGCGCCCTATGTGCATCCCGATACAGGTGATGAGCAGAGTGTGCTTTTGTTTACCGAAGACATCCGTCAGAACAAGCCGATTCGTGCGCCCAAGATTTTCAACGAGAGTGGCGAGGAGCTGGAATTCGACGAGTTTGAGGAGTCGTATTTTGCGTTTATCAACGATCCCCGCATACTGATGTATCAGATTCCGGCGGATATTCAGGCGGTGATACAGTATTTTCTGCCCGAAGCGGCGACGCGCCAGCCGGTGATATCCTCGCCGGGACAGGAATCATCGGCATCGCCGATGAATGCGTATCAGGCGCAGAATGCGGCGCGCGCAGGGCAGGGTTATGGCGCGAATCCCTATGGTGCCCAGCAGCAGGGATATGGCGCTCAGCAGCAGGGATATGGCGCATCGCCCTATCAGGCGCAGGCCAATGCTTACCAGAATCCGCCCAGACCGAGCGGTGTTCAGCCCAGTGCCATTGGTTACGGCGCAGGACCGAGGGCATCTGTGCCCATGGCGTCGCCGGTTGCCGCGCCCGTTCAGCCCAATCCTTATGGTGCGCAGAGCGGTTATCCTCAGCAGGGCGGATATGCGCAGCCGCAGCAGCAGATTCCTCAGCAGCCGGCACCGCAGCCGGTGGCTCCGCGCGCGGATTCGGCGTCGATTCCGCAGCCTGCGCAGCCCATTCGTCACGAGCAGCCGCCCCTTCCGACCGATGGCAAATTCCAGAACGTCGCATCGCGTCCGGCCGCACCGCGTCCCGGCGTGACGGCGCCCCCAAAACCAGCTCAGATGCCGGCAAGACCCAGTGCGCCGCAGCCCGCAGTGCCTCAGTCGCCTGCACCCATGGCCCCAAATGCCCAGCCCGCAGCGACTTCCGGCGATCCCCAGGTGCCATCGCTGATTCAGAATATGCCGGTGCGCAAAGATATCCCCGAATCCCCTGCGCCGCAGGTCATCGTTTCCGACGGCCGCCAGCGCAATTCCATCGAAGCCTTGCGACAGCCAACCGTTTCGATGAATAGCTCGCCATGCAAACCCTCGATGTTCCGGATGTCGCTGGACAATCAGAAACTGATGATGTTGATCGCCGCAGGCGTCGTCGTCGTGCTTGTCATTGTGGTCATTGTCATCATCGTTAAGAGTCTGGCAGGATAAGTATTGGCGCGGCGTATCGCAGATAGACGCGCCGCCGCGCGTATCGGCCCCAGCGGGGACGATAGCAAGGCCACATGCATGTGATAAAATATGCGCCATGTCGGTCTTGTTTGACTTTTCGCTCAAATCCCAATAGAAGGCGGCATCGCCGGTTTGGCGGTATTTCTTTAGCTTGAAGGTTTTTTCCAGGTTATGGCCAGTAAAAAAATTCGCTGTGCATTTTGCGGCAAAGAAGAAAAAGACGTCAGAAAACTCGTGTTCCGCAAGGATTCGCCCCACGAAGGCGTGTGCATCTGTGACGAATGCACGATGAAGTGCATGGGCATGCTGATGCAGAAGGAAAGCCAGGAAGCGGCCGAGAAAGAAGAGTCGATTTCGGCTTCCGAGATGCGTCCGACCCGCATCAAGGCGTTTCTGGATGAGCATATCATCGGGCAGGAACGCGCCAAGGTCGCCATGAGCGTGGCGATTTATAACCATTATAAACGCATCGAGAATATTCATCTGGACGAGAACGACGACGTGCAGCTCACGAAGGGCAACATTCTGATGATGGGCCCGACCGGCTGCGGCAAGACGCTGATTGCGCAGAGCATCGCGCGGCTGCTCAATGTGCCGTTCACGGTGGCCGACGCGACGACGCTCACCGAGGCCGGCTATGTTGGCGAGGATGTCGAGAATATCATTAAGAATTTGTGGATTGCGTCGGGCAAGAACATCGAACGCACGGCCAAAGGCATCGTCTGCATCGACGAGGTCGACAAAATCGCCACGCGCGGCGACAAGGGACGTGATGTCGGCGGCGAGGGCGTGCAGCAGGCACTGCTTAAGATGATCGAGTCGGGATCTGTCACGTTTACGCCCGACAGCGCCAAAAATCGCCCGCAGCAGGACGTGATTCAGGTCGATACCACTAACATTTTGTTCATATTTTCCGGTGCGTTCAACAACATCGGCAACATTGTCCAGAGCCGCATCGGCGTAAGCTCGCTGGGATTTCACAACGAAGTCGCCACGAAAAACAACGAGAACGACGATGAACTGCGCCGCCAGGTCGAAACGGCCGATATCATCAAGTTTGGCTTGATTCCCGAGTTTATGGGCCGCATCCCCGTGATTGTCACGCTCGACGATCTCGACGAGGACGCGCTGCTGCAGATTATCTGGAAACCCAAAAACAGCCTGCTGCGCCAGTATGAGCGTCTGTTCGAGCTGGACGGCGTCAAACTCACCGTGACCGAAGATGCCCGGCGTGCCATCGTCAAAGAGGCCATCCGCCGCAAAAGCGGTGCACGCGGCCTGCGCTCCATCATGGAAGAGGTGATGCTCGACGTGATGTACGAAGTGCCTTCGATGGACGGCGTTTCGGGCGTGACCATCGATGAGGGCGTCGTGCTCAAACAGCATGAGCCGATTATTACTTCATACAAAAGCGCATCCTGATAATTTGTTTATGTTTTTTTTGTGGGGGGAAGTGTCCCCCTGCGGCGCTATTTGCCTGCGGCAAATACGCGCCTACCCCCTCCGGATGAGTCCCGGACTTCATTCGGTCGGCGTCAGATATTTGGTTGGGTGAGCACATCCGTCCGTGGATTTAGTCCACGGTTAAATATGTCGCCCCTGCGGGGCTGTGGTGGTGACGCTTTCCATGCGTGTCGGATGTTTGCCGTGCCTTGATTTGATATGATCATCTGCACGTTATCACACGCAGGTCGTACATTTTTTATAACAGGGGGCTTTGGAAACAGTTATGAAACAAGCATTTCACTGTGGATTTATTGCACTTGTGGGGCGGACGAATGCGGGCAAATCGACGCTTGTGAATGCACTTACCGGCGAAAAGGTAAGCATTACAAGCTCTAAAGCGCAGACGACGCGAGACAAGATTCGCGGCATTGTGAACCGGCGCAATTCGCAAATCGTCTTTATCGACACACCGGGATTGCATTTGTGGCTCAAGCGCACGCTCAATCAGCTGATGATTCAGTCGGCGCTTTCGGCGCTCGGCGATGCGGACGGCGTGCTGATGCTGGTGGATGCGACGCATGCGCTCACGCCGTCGGGCGAAATCGAGGAGATCGAGCAGGGGCTGATTGAGGCGCTGAAAAAAGCCGGCCGTCCGGCGGTTCTGGCCATTAACAAAATCGATCTGCTCAAGGATCCATCGGCACTTTTGCCGATTATCGATGCATATCGCAAGGCCTACGATTTTTCCGACATCGTGGCCGTGAGTGCGCGCAAACGCAAGGAATTCGAGACGCTTCTCGATGTGCTCGAAAAGTATCTGCCCGAGCAGGAAGCGCTGTATCCCCGCGAGTATTATACGGATCAGTCCGAGCGGTTTCTGGCCAGCGAGACGATCCGCGAGGTCATTTATCGTCAGATGAGCAAGGAACTGCCGTATTCTGCGGCCGTCGAGATCGACGATTTCAAGTCGATGCGGGAGCAGGGCAGGGTAGAGATTAAGGCGACGATATACGTCGAGCGCGAGAGCCAGAAAGCGATATTTATTGGCAAACGCGGCGCGGCGATTAAGCAGCTCGGCATCGATGCCCGGTCGCGTCTGGCCGATGTGCTCGGGGCCAGTGTCCATCTGGAGCTCGTCGTGAAGGTTCGCAGCGATTGGAGCGAAAATCCCAAGGATTTGAAGGATTTTGGCTATCTGGAGGATAAACAGAAATGAAAGACAGACTGCCCATTGTCGCTCTGGTTGGACGGCCGAATGTCGGCAAGTCCAGGCTTTTTAACCGTTTCGTGCGATCCCGCAAGGCCATTGTCGAGAATACGCCGGGCGTCACACGCGACCGCAATTATGGCACCGCACGCTGGAATGATGCGAAGTTTGTCGTGATCGATACCGGCGGTTTCGAGCCCGATTCGACCGATGTGCTGCTCGAACAGATGCGCGTTCAGGCCCAGCTTGCGGTTGAAGAAGCCGATGTGATTCTGTTTGTGGTCGATGCCCGCGCCGGCCTGCTGCCGGCAGATCAGCAGATCGCCGAGATTCTGCGCCGATCAAACAAGCGCGTGATTCTGGTCGTGAACAAGATCGATCAGCCCAAGCATATCGATCTTTCCTACGAATTCTACGAACTGGCGTTCGATGAGATGTTCCCGATTTCGGCTGAACATGGCTTGAATTTCGACGATCTCACCGAGGCTGTAACCCGCGATTTCCCCAAAAGCGAAGATGAGAACAATCGCCGTGCGAAATTCGAAATCGACAACGATTACGGCGAGTTCGCAGAAAAGTATTACGAGGAAATCGGCGAATATCCAAAGGGTTACGATCCTTATGCCGATTTGGATGACGATGAAGAACCGGAAGATGCCGAAGATGCCGAAGATGAAGGCGATGCATCAGAACCGGAAAACGACAGGGAAGCGCATTATTTCGAGACCCGCGAAGATGCCGAGCTTTATGAGGTGCCGGCAACCGAGTCTGGCGCAGATGCTCTGGCCGAACGCGTTCTGAGTGAGACGATCTATGTGGCCGTGCTCGGCAAGCCAAATACAGGCAAATCCACGCTCATCAATCGTCTGCTGGGGTATAACCGTCTGCTCACGGCCGATATCGCAGGTACGACGCGCGATACCATCGATTCCGAGCTGGAGGGCAAAGACGGCCAGCAATTTGTGCTCATCGATACCGCAGGCATACGCCGCAAATGCACGGTGAGCCAGCGCATCGAAAAGTTCTCGATCGTAAAGGCTCTGGATGCGGTAGAGCGTGCGGATGTCGTGCTGCTCGTGGTCGACGCGCAGAACGGTGTGACCGATCAGGACCTCAAAATCGCTTCACTTGCGGTCGATCGCGGATGCGCAGTCGCCGTATTGCTCAACAAATGGGATAAGATCGAGAACAAGACCGACCAGACAGCCAAGGAATATATCGATGCAGCGCGCGAACGCCTGTCGTTTTTGGATCGCGTGCCCGTGTTTACGATTAGTGCGCTCGTCGGTACGCGCACGAACAAAATTCTGGATATCGCGAAAAAGCTCTATACAACGGCGAGCACTCGCGTGCCGACAGGCGAATTGAACCGTGTGTTCCGCCGCATTTTGGAACAGCATTCGCCCCCGACGGTCGGCAGCCGCAATATCCGTCTGTATTTCGCTCAGCAGGTGGCGATTCGTCCGCCGACGTTCGTGATCCAGTCCAATGCGCCCGAACTCGTGCCGACCGACTATAAGCGCTTTATCATCAATCAGATCCGCGCCTATTACGGTTTTGAAGGGACGCCGATTCGCGTCATGTTCAAAAAACCAGCCGGCCGCCGCAAATGGGAAAAGAAGAAATAAAAGCAATCTGTGAGTCATAATACAGCCGAACAATGAACGCCGTAGGCGTTCAATATCAATAGCCCCCGGTTTGAGCGCAGCAAATACCGGGGGAACAATGAACGCCGTAGGCGTTCAATATCAATAGCCCCCGGTTTGAGCGCAGCGAATACCGGGGGATCAAGGATGCTTCCTCTTTCTCTTTCCCAACTTTTTTCCAGCCCAAAGGGCTGGAAAAAAGTTGGGATGGTGGGATGGAGGATCTGCCTAACCCCCGGTAGCTAACGCAACCGGGGGCTATTGATATAAAAGCCCTATCGGGCTTTGGACTGAATCATGCCAAGTTTATATGCGGCAGCCTGGGGACCGCCGTATCATGTGCTTTAATTTGATAATTGATATGGTATAATGCAGAATTGTATGGAGGCAGATGATGGCAAAAAAGAGCAATGATACACAGCCGGGCATCAAGATAATTGCCAAAAACAAGAAAGCCTGGTTTGATTATTTTGTCGAAGAAAAGTACGAAGCCGGCATCGTGCTTCAGGGCAGCGAGGTCAAGAGCCTTCGAGCCGGACACATCTCGATGGGCGATGCATTCGCCAAATTCTCTCAGACCAATAACCCCGAGCTTTTTTTGGTGAACGCGCATATTACCGAATATGCCTGGGCAAACCGTAACAACCATGATCCGCTCAGACCCCGAAAGCTGCTGCTGCACAAGCGCGAGCTCGCAAAGCTTTCACAGGTTCTGGATCGTCAGGGATTAACCCTGGTTCCTTTGAGCATTTATTTTAAATTTGGGCGCGTCAAAGTCGAACTTGGCCTGTGCAAGGGCAAAAAGAACTACGACAAGCGCGAGACGCTCAAGTCCAAATCGGCACAGAGGGAGATGGAACGTGGAGACTAAATCGTTCAATCCAATCGAGCTGGATGGGGATACAGTATTTGTTCCCGAGACCGAGGAAGAAGAAATCGAGCATGAGGAAATCGAGCATGAGATCGTCGAACGGCGTCCGGCCCGCGGCCGAGTGCGCTGGTATGAGCGTTCTCTGGGCTATGGGTTCGTCCACGAAGACGGCAACAGCAAAGAGATTTTTGTCCACCAGAAATTTCTTCAGATGCCGGGGGTACGCAAGCTGCGCAATGGTCAGCGCATCGTCTTTGAATTGTGCAAAACGAGCAAGGGCAAAGAAATTGCGCTGAATGTGATCCCAATTATGGAGCGTCCGGGAGCTGTCGAAAAATATAAGGCAGAGCATCCCGAAAAGACTTGATTTGAGCGGGGAGAGTCATTATACTGCTCCCTCGTCTGTACAGAGCATGGTGCTGGGTGTACAGTAAATTGAAGCCGGCAAATGGCCGGTAAACGGGATGGCGGCTCAAAAGATTTGGGTGACGGTCCCTGGAGGTTATTATGGCAAAAGCAGTAATTGGTCGTAAGATTGGTATGACGCAGATATTTACACCAGCGGGCGATTGTGTCGCCGTGACTGTTGTAAAAGTCGGTCCGAACACTGTCGTTCGCAAAAAATCTGAAGACGGTAAAGATGGTTACAATGCACTCGTCGTGGGCTTCGAAGAAGTCCGCAGTGCCGAAGTCAATGGCGAAAAACTTTATAAGATGAATCGCCCCGAACTCGGCGTCTTCAAGGCAGTCGGCATTGAACCCAGCAAATCCCTGCACGAAATCCGCGTCTCTGCTTCCGATCTCGATAAGTACGAAATCGGTCAGAAACTCAACGCCGATCTGTTCGTCGCCGGTGAGCGCATCGACGTCATCGGCACCAGCAAAGGTAGCGGTTTCACCGGTGTTATGAAACGTCATAACTTCAACGGTGCCAAACGCTCCCACGGTGCTCACGAATATATGCGTCACGGTGGCTCCATCGGTACAACGTCCACACCAGGCCGCGTTATGAAGAATCGTAAAATGGCCGGTCAGGATGGCAATGCCCGCGTTACCATCCAGAACCTCAAGGTCTTCAGCGTCGATGCCGATCAGAACCTCATCCTCGTGAAAGGCTCGATCCCTGGTGCAAACGGCTCGATCGTTCGCGTTCAGGATGCTGTGAAAGGTCGCCGCGCCTAATACGCTGCACTTCGCTGCTCTCTAAAAGCACCTGCATGGCAGGTGCTTTTTTTTTGTCTTGTTGAGAATCTTGTGAAAACACGGTATAAGCATCCGCCGGTGTGCCACATTGTGTGGCGGTTTGTTTGGGGTCTGGTTCTTTCATGTTCAGTTCACGTTCGTCTCACAGCAATCGCAAATATGGTTTGATTTGTCTGGCTGTGACGGCTTTGTTTTGCCTTGCATGTCTCATCGCGAGTCTTTATACGCCGCGCGTGAGTTTTGATGTAGGCGTTCAGGGTGGCTCTCTCGTCGTTAAACGCGTCCTTCCGGGGTATCATGACGAGGGCATTCAGAACGGTGATGTGATTGAGCGTGTCTCCGGACAGCCCGTACATACCCGGGCCGCTTTCTATCATCAGATGCTGTCGTACGGCAAAGACGACGATTTGACGATTAAACGCACGGGCAGCCGTTTTCAGCGGCCGGTGTCCGCCAGCGAGTTCGCTCATGGCGCATTGCCAGCCGGACTGCAGGTAAACGACAAACCCATCATGATCGCCGATGAATCCGGCAATTTTACGCCTTTGGAAAACGTCGATTTCCAGACGCTGCGCGGCATTCTCGAAAATCGTTCCGGCGCGGTTTCGGTGATCTTTAAACGCCAGGAAGAAGTGCTCTCCACAGGGGCGCACATGATGAGCGTCTTTTCGAGAACCGTCGGTGCATCGCTCATCCTGCTGCTCGTCGTCCTGATGGCTGCTGTCGTTTGGCGTGAAAAATGGAAATCCAGTAACAAACATACGCTTCCCGTCATCCTCACCATGGGCTGCGGTACGGTTGGCCTGATGACGATCGGGCTCTGGGCCGTGCTGATGAATTATCCCGTCATCTTTATGCTTGGGATGATTGGATTGACGCTGTTCAAAGTCGTCGATTTCGATTACCACCTGATGCAGTTCGGCTCCGGCCGAAAAATTGAATCGTGGGCGCGAATCGCTTTGTTCGTCGGGCCTCTGGCAACCCTTCTGGTCCCCATCTGGCTGTGTATTCGCGCGTTTCCCGTCATGTGGGGCGTCGATATCGATCCCGAAATCGAGCTCAAACTCGAAGCGTTTGTTATCCTTCCCATGCTTTGGGTCATCATCTATAC
>JAEEGL016324061.1_pt1 | contig 10037 bp, 11 predicted proteins | sample 9134231 | NCBI WGS metagenome assembly JAEEGL01 (sample SAMN16246548, study PRJNA631951) | gut metagenome | biome: gut microbiome; feature: rumen; material: fiber-attached | host: Bos | place: Iran: Karaj | collected 2018-10 | reverse complement strand
GGTCGGGGCGGGCGTCGGCTCCGCCGTCGGCGTCGGGGCGGGCGTTTTCTGCCCGCAGCCGGCCAGCAGCAGCGCCGCGGCCAGCAGCACGGCCCATATTCGATTCTTATGAGACGGAATCCGCATATTCTATATCTATCCTGTTTTCCCTCAATATGGAGACATTATATGCCCCTTTTTCCGGTTTCGCAAGGGCTTTTTCTCTTTTTTGGAAACGTCAGTATTCGTAGATCCCTCCGCCGATGAATTCGCGGATCAGCGCGTCCTTCGCCACCAGGTCCTTGCTGATGACGCCGAACAGCTGCAGCGCCGGGAGGACCTTGCGCAGCTCCTCGAAGCGCTCGATCCCCTCGGGGACGGACTGGAACAGCTTTGTCGCCGTGTTGTTGAACACACACATTTCATAGGGAAAGGACGAGTCGAACTGATAATCCGCCTTGTCCTTGAACGGGGAGATGTAGGCGATCTCGCCGCGGCGGACGTTGCCCCACATGCGCATGGTATCCTGCGGATCGTTGCCGCGGAAGTTGTAGTCGCGCACCATGCGGCGCACCAGCCGGAACCAGGTCCGCTTGAAGGCGATCCTTCCCTTGAACATCACGTCGCTGCGGGCGCTGATGTAGAGCTTGAACGCCTCCGGATGCACGCCGGTGATCATGTCGTTGAGCGCATGGATGCCCTCGAAGACGACGACCTCGTCCTTCTTCAGCCGGATCGATTTCCCGGGCTCCAGTTCGCGGATCTGCCGTACGAATTCATACTTCGGGACATAGATGCGCTCTCCCCGGCTCAGCATGTCGAAGTGGCGGTTCAGCAGCTCCATGTCCAGGCACAGCGGCGATTCCAGATCCATGTCGCCCTCCGGCGTGCGGGGCACCGTCTCCGGCGTGACCGTCTTGAAATAGTTGTCCATCGCCACATAGTGGGTACCCACGCCGCGGCGATTCAGTTCCTCGGCGATCTTCATGGCCGTGGTGGTCTTGCCGCTCCCGGACGGCCCGGAGAGCAGCACGATGGGGCTGCGCGCGAGATTCGCGATGATCTTGTCCGCTGCCGCGGCGACCTTTGCGTCATAGGCCGCGTCGCTCTCCTCGAGGAACCCCTTCGGGTCCGTGACGGTGCGGTAATTGATGTCCTCCAGAGAATAACTCATTTTCCGACTCCTTGAAAAAATTCCGTGATCTGCCGCTTGTCGGCGCAGACCTTTTCGATCCCTTCGATGTATTCCTTCGGATACTTCGGCGCGAAAACGCGCTTGAGCAGCCCGTTCCCCGACGTGAGCTTGGTGGACGCGCCGGCGCCCATGGCGAGGATGCTGCACAGCTCCTCCATGATGCAGATGTTGTAGAGGTTCTCCGTGCCGGGGCGGCACCAGCCGACGTTTTCGAAGCCGCCGGACATGAACTTCTGCCGGTAGAGAGAGTACGGCGCGTAATCCGCGGCGCGCAGCAGCGCCGCGGCGCATGTCAGCATCTCCCCCACCTCCGCCGCGCCGGGCAGGCGCGTGCCCTCCAGCAGGATGCGGGAGCCCTTCTTCAGCGCCAGCGTATGCACCGTGACGTTTTCCGCCCCGAGGGCCAGCACCTGCCGCAGCGTCCGTTCGAAGCCCGCCGGGTCGTCCTCCGGCAGCCCGGCGATCAGGTCCATGTTCACCTGGAAGGTGCCGACGGCGCGCACCAGCTCCAGCGCGCGCAGCACGTCCGCCGCCGTGTGTTTCCGCCCGATGGCTTCCAGCACACGGTCAGACATGGTCTGCGGATTGACGCTGACCCGCGTCACGTCGTGATCGCGCAGCACCTCCAGCTTTTCCCGGGTGATCGTGTCGGGGCGTCCGGCCTCCACCGTCAGCTCCCGGCAGGCGCTCAGGTCGAAGGCCCCGGCAAGCGCGGTCAGCACCTCGTCAAGCTGCGCGGCGCTGAGCGTCGTGGGGGTACCGCCGCCGAAATAGACCGCCGCAACGCGCCTTCCGCTCTTCTCCGCGGCCTCCGCCGTGGCGCGGATGTCCCGCTTCAGCGCCTCCACGAAGTCCGGGATGCGCTTCATGCTCTTCTCCACGGACTGGCTCACGAAGGAACAGTAGGCGCAGCGGGTGGGACAGAACGGCACGCCGACATAGAGGCAGACGTCCTCCGGCGAGAGCGTCCGCTCCGCCGCGCGCGCGGCCCGGGCGGCGTCAAGCGTCAGCGCGGCGCGCTCCGGCTGCACGTCGTACAGCGCGATAAAGCGCCGGACGGCAGCGGCGTCGTCCAGTCCCTCGTCCATCAGCCGCCGCATGAGCAGCGCCGGGCGGATGCCGCTCAGCGCGCCCCACACCGGTTTTTCCCCGCGGAAGCGGACGCTGGCCCGGTAAAAGCTCTGCTTGACGATGCGCTGCCGCAGCCGCTCGCCGACCAGCGGATCGGTAAGCTCGGCAGCGCGCACGCGCGCGCGCCCGCCGAAGCGCCGGCCGCCGGAAACGATCTCCGTCGTCGCCGTCAGCCAGACCGCCCCTTCGCGGAGATTCACGCGGGCGCACAGCGCGCCCGAGGGGCGCTCCGGGTAAGTCGGCCGCTCCTCCGGAAAGAGCATCAGCATGATCTGCTCCACCGCGTATCGATAGGTATGTCCGGATAAAAACAGTTCCATACGGTATATTGTAGCATACGCTGCGGCGGAAAGCAAAGACAATACGGCTTCGGTCACGCCACAATTTTTTGCCGGGCGCACATCCGCGCGCCCGGCAAAAAAACAGACCGCAGGCCCCCCTGTGCTGCCGAGCGAACGGCGCGCATGGGAAGGTTCGGTTTTTGCTTTTCAAGCTGTCGGCACTTTGCCGACAGCTTGAAAAAAACCGCGATGCCGTGGGGCTCCATGATAACCTGCGTAATTGCAGGTGGGTCGCCTCCTCGCCGCTTCTCTGCTTCCAACGTCCGCGAGCGGTCTTTCACGCTGCGGGAGGCCTGCAATTCACGGCAAGAGAACTCGGCGTCCCTTATAAATCGTGTAGGTCCATACGGAGCCGGTGTTCCACGAACATCGCAGTCATTCAATTAGTATAGTCCGTCGGACGGGAATTATTCCTCCTCGTCCTCGTCGCCGAAAAGCTCCTCCATGAAAACGGCGTAGACCTTCTCCAGAAGCTCCTCGTCGTCGACGCTGTCGAGCATCTCCTCGCCGTCGACCTCGGTGCATTTCAGGATGATATAGCCGTAATCCGGATCGGTGTCCTCCATGTCGGTGGGAAGAAAGACGCGGTAAAGCGCATCCTCATATTCCACCTCGCCGACGATCTCCAAGCGGAAATTGTTGCCCTCTTCGTCGGTGATGTCGACGAAAAAGCCCTCTTCCTTCTCCATGGCGTTCCCGCGCCTCCTGTCTGTACTGGCGTCCCGCAAAGGGCCGGGGACCGACCTCCCCTCGCTTTACAGTATAGCCGACAGCCGTCCGGAAATCAATCGCAATTTCAGCCAAAAACGCCGTCTGAAAATTTACGAACCGAGATCCTCCAGCAGCGACTGCAGCTCCTCCTCGCTGGCGACGGGAAAGCCCCGCTCGATCAGGGCGCGGTCTGTGGCGCGCAGGGAGCCGAGCGCGATGTCCGTCACGGCGCGGGGCGTCCCGGGATCGCTGCCGTCAAAGATCGCCACGCTGCCCTCCCAGGCGCCGAGCCGCAGCGATTCCTCCGGCAGCGGCCGTTCCTTCGTGAGGTCCGCGGCCGTAAACGCCGCCATCGTCACCGCCGCCGCCAGCAGACAGACGCACAGCACGATTCGAAATGTGGTACGCAAGTGCCTCTCCTCCTTCGGATCGAGTATGCCCGAAGGAGCGGGAGATTATTCCAGATAGTCCCGTTTCAGCCGGTCGAGCTGTTCGTCCGTCAGGCCCAGCGCGCCGCGGAGATAGCCGTCCAGTCCGCCCCAGTCGCTCCGGACGGCATCCAGATAGACGTTCAGCGTTTCCGGAAAGACGAGAAACAGCTTTTCCAGGGTCTCCCGCGGCCACGGGCGCACGCCCACCGCCATCGGGTTTTCCATGGTGCTTCTCAGGCCCTCATTGGAGAGGAAATAGTCCTTCTTTGCCTCTTCCTCCTCCACGCCGAGCGCGGTGAGGATCAGAAGGGAGGCAATGCCCGTGCGGTCCTTGCCCTGGGCACAGTGGAAGTATACCGCCCCCTCCGGGCAGTCCAGCAGGATGCGGAACAGCGCCCGATACGCCTGCGCCGCCGTCTCGCTGCGCGCGATCTTGCCGTAGACGGCATGGAAGACCGCGTCAAAATCGGGCACGGTGTTCATCGGGGCCTTTTTCGGCATGCCCGGCAGCACGGGGCAGCTGTGCTGCTCGGCGCCGGGAACGGCGCGGTTCGGCCGTTCGGCACTTTCGCCCGGGTCGCGCAGGTCGATCACGTGCCGCAGGTCGAATTCGTCCCGCAGCCGCAAAAGGTCCGCGTCGCTGGCGTTCTCCAGCGCCGCGCCGCGCAGCAGGCGGCCTGGCCGCACGCGCCTCCCGTCCGCGGCGGGGATGCCGCCGAGGTCGCGGGCGTTTTCAATGCTGTCAAATTCAATCCACATCGTCGCTCTCTCTTTCCTTCAGGTTTGGATTCAGATCACAAGCTCTTTGACCGGCTGCGCCGCAACGCACTCGCGGTAAGACGCGCGCAGCGCTTCCGCGGCACGGCCGGCGGCCTCCCGGTCCGGGAACAGGCCGAACACCGCGCTGCCCGTCCCGCTCATCACCGCGCCGAGGGCGCCGAGATCCAGCAGGGCGCTCTTGATGGCGGCGATCTCACTGCAGCGCCGGGGCAGAACGTCCTCAAAGACGTTGTACATCCGCCGCGCCAATCCCTCCGTGTCGCCCGCCGCCATGGCCGCGAGCAGGCCGTCCGTGTCCGGGTGGACGCGGCTGCGGCGGCTGTCGATCCGGGCGAACAGCTCCGGCGTGCGGATGGAGAAGCGGGGCTTGCAGATCACGATGCCGCACATGGGCATCTCCGGCGCCGGCAGGAGCCGCTCGCCCCGCCCCACGGCCAGGCGGGTCCCGCCCCGGACGCAGAACGGCACGTCGCTCCCGAGCGTCTCCCCCAGCGTCTCCAGCGCCGCGGCGTCCATTCCCGTGCCGCACAGCGTGTTGAGGCCGCGCAGCACGGCGGCCGCGTCCGCGCTTCCGCCGCCCAGCCCCGCCCCCACGGGGATGCGCTTGCGCAGCGTGATGCGCGCGCCCGCGCCGGGCATCTCCGCCGCGGCGAAAAAGGCCGCCGCCGCCTTCGCGGCGATATTGCTCCCGTCCTTCGGCAGGAAGGAGAGGTTGCTCTGTACCGTCACCGCGCCGTCGCCGGTCAGTTCGATGCGGATATCGTCGCACAGCGAGGCCGTCTGCATCACCGTTTTCATCTCATGGTAGCCGTTGGCCTGCTTCCCCAGCACATCCAGCGAAAGGTTCAGCTTGGCCCAGGCCCTGACTTCGATCTCGTTCATTCTCCGCCCCCGCGCATCTTTCCGGTTTTGTCACGCCCATTATACCGGACGCAGCGGCGTTTGAAAAGGGGCTTTTGATTTGACAGGAGGAGGACCCGATGGTAAAATCGGTCCGCAGAGGAAAGTGAGGGATCGATATGCCGCGCGTCTACAGCTTCATCGCCTGGTCCGGCACGGGCAAGACCACCTATCTGGAGCGGCTGATCGCCGCGCTGAAGGCCCGCGGCCTCCGCGTCGCCGCCGTCAAGCACGACGCCCATCGCTTCGAGCTCGACCGCGAGGGCAAGGACAGCTGGCGCTTCGCCCGCGCGGGCGCCGACGTCGTCGCCGTCGCGGACGCCGAAAAGTGCGCCGTCATGGAATACCGCCCCGTCGGGCTGTCCGATCTGATCGCGCGGTTCCGGGACGTCGATCTGGTGCTGGTGGAGGGCTGGCACGAGGAGGCCGGGAATCCGATCCTCCTGCACCGCGCCGCGGCGGGAAAGCCCCCGAAGCTCTCCCCCGCCGACTGCTTCGCCGTCGTCAGCGACGCGCCGATGGATACGGGCGGCCGCCCCTGCTTTCCGCTGGACGACCCGGCGCCGCTGGCGGAGTTCCTGGCGCGGCAGCTCAAATGAATACAAAGAATGTCCCGGACCGCAGATCGCGGTCCGGGACATTCTTTGATGTTATGGTCCGTCATACGACGCGCTTCGCGCCGACGAAGTTGGTGGTGTAGTAGCCGCTGAGGTCCGAGATGATGACGCCGGTGCTGTAGGTGCTGGCGTGGATCATCTGACCGCTGCCGATGTAGATGCCGACATGGCCCACGCTGTAAGGACCGTAGCCGAAGCACAGGATGTCGCCGGGCTGCAGATCGTTCCAGCCGACGTAAACGCCGTCATAGCTGTAGATGTCCTGTGCCACGCGGTGGAGCGAGATGTCGTGCTGGCTGCATACATAGTTGGCAAGACCGGAGCAGTCGAAGCCGGTCGCGGGGCTCATTCCGCCCCAGCAGTAGGCATAGCCCTTGTACAGCATGGCCGTCTGCACCAGGGCGTCGCCCGCGCTCTGGTTCGCGGGGGCCGATCCCGCGCCCGGCGCCGGGTCAGCGCTCTTGTAGCGCACCAGATCGCTGCGGATGTAGCCGGAGGCGCCTGCGGCGTCCGTCACCGCGAGCCACTGCCCGCTGACGCCGGTCACCGTGAGCCCGGTACCGCTCGCCTTCAGGTTTTTGACCACGGCCGTCGCCGTCGAAGCGCCGGCGCGGAGGTTGACGCTCGTGCCGCCGGTGGCGGCGACGAAGCTGTATGTACCCGCCGCGTTCTCGGAAAAGTCGGCAAAGTCCGCGGAGACATAGCCCTCCGTCCCGTTGCAGACGACCTTATACCAGCCGTCGAGCTTCTCCTCCACCAGAAGGAAGGTCCCCTTCGCCATCTCCGTAAGGATGTTCGCGTTGCTGGACGTGTCCGTGCTGGTGCGCAGCCGCACGCTGCTGCCCGTGACCGTGGCGCCGCCGATGGTCACCGCGCAGCACGGCGCCGCCATAAGGACCGCCGCCAGCACGAAGGCCGCGGCCGCCCGGATCCATTTTGTTTTCATATCTCTTCCCCGTTTATGGTTTGCTCTGCGATGTTCAGCCCTGTGCGAGGGCGCGCTCCAGCCAGACGGACGCAACGTCCATCGCGGTGTACAGACTTTCCTTTTCGGTCTTCTTCACCACGCGGTCCCGGCTCTTGATGTCCGGATCGGTGAGCTGCAGCTGGACGGACACCTTGGAGGCGACGTCCATGTCCTTGACCTTCTTCGTCTCAAGGATCTGGAGCATGATGATGTATTTGTCCGCCATGGAGCCGAAATAGATCAGATTGTCCTTCCGGCGCAGCGGGTGACCTTTGTATTTCAGCACGGCCTTCTCTGCCAAGCCATATCACTCCTATTCTGCCATCTTATCATTTTGTAACCGGATTGTAGCACATTTATGGTATTATGTCAATCATCGGTAACAAGGTTTTACAACATTGATGCATTTTTGTCATATTTGGTGCGGCGGCCCGGGGACAACCGCCACATATGGTATGCATCGGTCCCGGTGAAGAGGCGCCCGTGCGCGCGGTAAGCGCACGGGCGCCTCATACGGTCGGATCCGGATTATGCCAGCGCGACGGTAATGATGGCCATCTTGTAGACCTCGTCGGCGTTGCAGCCGCGGCTGAGGTCGTTGATGGGGGCGTTGAGGCCCATGAGGATGGGGCCGTAGGCGTCGTACCCGCCGAGGCGCTGGGCGATCTTGTAGCCGATGTTGCCCGACTCGATCTGCGGAAAGACGAAGGTGTTGGCCTGTCCGGCCACGGGGCTGCCGGGGAACTTCAGCTGGCCGACCTCGGGGGCGACGGCGGCGTCGAACTGCATCTCGCCGTCGATGTTCAGCTCGGGCGCCAGCTCCTTCGCGATCTGCACGGCCTCTCTGGAGAGCGCGACGGTGCCGCCCTTGCCGGAGCCCTTGGTGGAGAAGCTCAGGAACGCGACCTTCGGATCGATGCCGAAGATCTTCGCGCATCTGGCGCACTCGACGCCGACCTCCGCCAGCTTCTGCGCCGCGGTGAATCTCACATTGCCGTCCTTGTCCACGTCGTCTTGATAGTCGATGTTGATGGCGATGTCGCCCATGCACAGCGTACGCAGGCGCTCCTCGCCGAACTCGCGGCGGAGGATGACGCAGGAGGAAACGAGGTGGGCGCCGGGTTTGGTCTTCACCAGCTGCAGCGCCGGCCGCACGGTGTCGGCGGTGGAATAGGTCGCGCCGCCCAGGAGCGCGTCCGCGGCGCCCTGCTTGACCAGCATGGTGCCGAAATAATTGCTCTTCAGCAGATTGGCGCGGCAGTCCTCCGGGCTCATTTTGCCCTTGCGGAGCTCCACCATCTTCTCGACCATGGCGTCCATGCCCTCATAGACGGCCGGGTCGATGATCTTCGCGCCGTCGATGCAGAAGCCGCCCTTTTCGGCCGCGGCCTTCACATCGGCCTCAACGCCGATCAGGATCACGCCCATCAGATCGTCGGCCAGCAGGCGGGACGCGGCGCTGAGGATGCGCGCGTCGGTGCCCTCGGTGAAGACGATGGTCTTTTTGTTCTCCTTCAGTTTGGCGATCAGTTTATCAAACATGTCTGGATTCCTCCCGTATCGTAATATAAATAATTATGTATCACCCATAACGAAATTACTTTATCACTTCTCCGGGAAAAGTCAAGGCTTTCCTCTTTACAAGCCCCGGGCTGTCCGGTATAATACTATCTGTTATCACTATCGACAGGAGGCGTCCGATGGCACGCACTTTTTCCGAGACCATGTCCGCCCTGCGCCGGGGGCGCGGGTTGAGCCAGCGGCAGGCGGCGGGCGATCTGCACATCAGTCAGGCCCTGCTGAGCCACTATGAAAACGGCGCCCGGGAGCCCGGGCTGGACTTTGTCTGCCGGGCCTGCCGCTATTACGGCGTTTCCGCCGACTATCTTTTGGGGCTTTCCGAGCTTCCCTCCGGCGCGGACGCCGCGCTGGACGCCCTCGGTGAGCTCGCCGCGGGACTGGACGCGCTGCGCGCCCGCGGCCTTGCGCTGCAGGAGGGGCTGAAAAAATGACCGAACGCGATCACATCCGCAATTTTTCCATCATCGCCCACATCGACCACGGAAAGAGCACCCTCTCCGACCGGCTGATCGAGCTGTGCAAGGCGATCCCCGCCCGGGAAATGGAGGATCAGATCCTCGACAATATGGAGCTGGAGCGGGAGCGCGGGATCACGATCAAGGCCCGCGCCGTCCGTCTGGACTACACCGCGGAGGACGGGGAGAGCTATGCCCTGAACCTCATCGACACGCCGGGCCATGTGGACTTCAACTATGAGGTGAGCCGGTCCCTTGCCGCCTGCGAGGGGGCCGTTCTCGTGGTGGACGCGGCCCAGGGCGTGGAAGCCCAGACCCTGGCGAACACCTACCTCGCCATGGACCACGATCTGGAGATCCTGCCCGTCATCAACAAGATCGACCTGCCCGCCGCCGACCCGGCGCGGGTCAAGCAGGAGATCGAGGACATCATCGGCCTGCCCTGCGACGAGGCGCCGGAGATCTCCGCCAAGCTGGGGATCAACATCCCCGCCGTGCTGGAGGACGTCGTGAAGAACGTCCCCGCGCCGAAGGGCGACCCCGACGCGCCGCTGCGCGCGCTGATCTTCGACAGCCAGTATGACAGCTATCTGGGCGTCGTCGTCTACGTCCGCGTCATGGAGGGCACGCTCTCCGTCGGGCAGGAGGTCCGGATGATGGCCACCGGCACGAGCTACAAGGTGCTGGAATGCGGCTATCTGCGCCCCAAAGCCGTGGAGAACGTCCGCTGCCTGCGCGCCGGCGAGGTCGGCTGCTTCACCGCAAGCATCAAGAACGTCAAGGATACCCGCGTGGGCGATACGGTCACCGGCGCGGACGATCCCGCCGCCGAGCCGCTCCCCGGCTACCGCCCGGTGCGGCCGATGGTCTACTGCGGCATCTACACCGAGGACGGCAGCCGCTTCGGCGACCTGCGCGACGCGCTGGAGAAGCTGCAGCTCAACGACGC
>JAEEGL015878343.1_pt1 | contig 10037 bp, 10 predicted proteins | sample 9134231 | NCBI WGS metagenome assembly JAEEGL01 (sample SAMN16246548, study PRJNA631951) | gut metagenome | biome: gut microbiome; feature: rumen; material: fiber-attached | host: Bos | place: Iran: Karaj | collected 2018-10 | reverse complement strand
GGATTCGAACCCGGGACCTACGGCTTAGAAGGCCGTTGCTCTATCCTGCTGAGCTACAGACGCATCGCAGTTCCGAGAACATATTGTAACAGACGGTTATCGAAATGTCAATTGTTTTTTTAACGCCCGCAGCATTTTTTGTATTTTTTTCCGCTGCCGCATGGGCAGGGATCGTTGCGGCCGACGGTCGGTGCAGCGACAAAAATCTGCGATTTGCGAAATTCCTTCGTTAACGCTTTGCGCTCCTCTTCCGTCCGGACATCCTTCCATTCGGGCAGGTTATACAGCCAGTCTGCTTTGGCTCGATGCATGTTCATATACAGCTTATCAAAATCGACCTTCAAGGCAATCTCGCTGTTTTCGTCAAGTGAATCAAGGTCGATTTCACCGTCCGCCAAGCTCGAATTGATGCCGTCAAGGAACCCGACAAATACATACGGCTCCATATCAAAAGAGGCGGCCAGCTCGGACAGCTTGCCGGACAGAACGGTATCATGCTGCTTAAGGATCTTGCGATAGTTTTCGGTTTCCGCGGCAAAATATGTCTTCCAATATTCGTTATAGGCTTCCTGTGTGCGGTTTTCCTGGGCTTTATCCTGCCAGATTTGATATAAACTCATAATAATACTTCCCCCTTACTTTTCGAACGTTTCCCATTGTAAAACAAAAGAATCCTGAATGCAAGCCTTGCTTTTGAGCGTTCTCTGTAAATTTGTGTTCCAAAGCAGCAAAGCGCCTTCCCCGGTGTCTTGATAATACCGTTTGCGGTAGCCTTGCTTTTCAAAATCGAATTGCTGATATAGCTCCTGCGCGATGCGGTTCGTCTCCCGCACCTCCAGCGTCATAGACGTCGCCCCGAACAAATCACCGACTGCCATAGCCGCATACAGCATTGCTTTTCCGCAGCCTTCGTGACGATTGGACGGACTTACGGCGATGTTGGTGATATGACATTCTTCGAACAACACCCACATGCCGCAGTAGCCGATCAGTTTTCCATCCAACTCCGCGACAAGGTAATGCGCCAGATGATTGTCGAGCTCGGAAAGCAGGGATCGCTTGGACCAAGGCATGCGAAACGACAATGTTTCGATTTTGTACACGTCGGAAATGTCCGACTGTGTCATGGCACGGATGCTTAACATGGCCTCATCCGCTCCGCTTGCGATAATTTCAAGTACATTGGAGAAATCTGCTTCTCCCCTGTCCGCTCCGCGGCAATCCGCACAACGGATTCGGCAGAAGGCAAAGCCTTGTCCGAAGCGGCTGTTCCGGTGATACGGCAGCTTTCCGGCAAGTTTTCTACGAATGGAATGACCTCGCAGGCGCAAGGCGCCGTCAGACATTGACACCCGCTGTATACGGCGCCGTAGCCGTTTCCGTTACGCGCGTCGATCAATGCGCAGACCGGCATATCCGTATCGTGAAAAGGATATGCAAGAGATTCCAAAGCGTTGACGGCAATAACGGGCTTGCCGTGTGCAAGCCCAAGTGCGTTTGCCATCGTCACGCCGATACGAACGCCGGTAAAAGAGCCGGGACCTACGTCTGCGGCAAAGGCGTCCATATCCGCTGTGGAAAGACCGTTTTCACGCAGCAATTCTTCTGCTGCAGGCAGAACAGACTCCGCATGTCTCTTTTCAGCGGATAACGTTTTGGATATAACGTTGCCGTCCACATACAATGCAACAGACGCGATCACATCCGTTGTTTCAAACCCGAGAATTTTCATAAGGCGTTTACCAGCTTTTCATACACTTGTCCTTGCGGCTTTAGGGACACACAACGCGGTTCCATGCCGGAACCGAGGATATGGATATCAAGCCGATCCTTTGGCAAACATTCCGGCACCAGATCGGCCCACTCCATCAGAACGATTCCGTCTTGTGACAGATAATCCGAAAATCCGATGGCATACAGCTCATCTGCATCGGAGAGCCGATACGCGTCAAAATGGAACAGCGGCGGATCGGATGGATATTCCTGCACAATTGTGAAGGTCGGACTTGTCAGCGACGGAATACCGAGAGACAAAGCCACTCCTCTTGCCAATACGCTTTTGCCGGCACCGAGGTTGCCGTAAAGCGCGACAAAGCTGCCCGTGTGCAGAAGATCGCCGAGCGTTTGCCCGAGAGAAAGCATGTCCGCTTCCGTATTGACGGTTATCGTACGTTCCATCAGAACAGCTTCCTTTCCAACAGCTCTGCGGAGAAATCGCCGAACCGATCCTCTGCAATCGCTTTTCTGGCGTCCTCCATCAGGCGCAGAGAGAACCGAAGATTATGAATCGAAATCAGCTGCGCAGATAAAATTTCGTCAGCCTTGATCAGATGGCGAATGTAAGCTCGCGTGAAATGGCGGCACGTATAACAGTCACATTCTTCTTCAATCGGTGAGAAGTCGTGTTCAAAGGTTTTGTTGCGCAGCATCAGCCGACCGTGCCGTGTCAGCGCCAAGCCGTTGCGGGCAGCGCGCGTTTGCAGCACACAGTCGAACATGTCGATCCCGCGGGCAACGCCTTCCAACAAACAGTCCGGACTGCCTACGCCCATCAGATAGCGCGGCTTGGATTCCGGCATATAGGGCATGATCGTTTCAAGCATTTGATACATGATCGGCTTCGGTTCCCCGACACTCAAGCCCCCGATCCCGTAGCCGATAAAGTCCATCGAAGCAAGCGTTTTGGCGCTTTCAATGCGGAGATCCTCATAAACGCACCCTTGCACGATGCCGAACAAGGCTTGATCCTTGCGTGTGTGCGATTTTTGGCAGCGATCCGCCCAACGATGCGTACGATCCATCGCTTTCCGTGCATAGGTATGATCGGCAGAAGCGGGCGCACATTCATCAAAGCACATAGCGATATCCGCACCGAGCGCCTGCTCAATCTCCATCACCTTTTCCGGTGTAAAGAAATGCTTGCTGCCGTCAAGGTGTGAACGAAACATCACGCCGTCTTCACGGATATCATTGATTTTTGCAAGACTGAATACCTGAAACCCGCCGCTGTCGGTCAGGATAGGATGCTCCCACTGCATGAACGAATGCAGTCCGCCGGCTTCTTCGACAAGCGCATGACCGGGACGCATGTACAGATGGTACGTATTGGATAGAATGATCTGTGCATGAATGTCCTCAAGGTCGCGCGGCAACATTGCCTTTACAGTCGCCTGCGTACCGACCGGCATATAGATCGGCGTTTCGATCACACCGTGCGGCGTGTAGAGTTTGCCAAGACGGGCGCCGGTTTGTTTGTCAATATGCAACAGTTCAAATCGAAACGGTTGTTCCATTCTATTTCCTCAAACAAATAAATTTCGTTAATCTGTAATGAACATGGCGTCGCCAAATGAGAAGAAGCGATAGCGTTTCTGAATCGCGTGCTGATAGACGGCAAGCATTTCTTCGCGTGACGATAAGGCAGAAACAAGCATCAACAAAGTAGATTCCGGCAAATGGAAATTCGTAATCAACGCATCGACAGCCTTAAAACGATACCCCGGCGTGATAAAAATGCTTGTTTCTCCGCTGCCAGGATGTACAATACCGTTTTCATCCGTAACCGTTTCCAGCGTTCGCGTAGAGGTCGTCCCCACACAAACGATTCTCCCGCCGCTTTGCCGAACGCGGTTGATCGTGTCCGCCGCTTCCTTTGTAACTTCGTAGTATTCGCTGTGCATCGGATGATCTTCTATGTTTTCCTCCGATACCGGCCGGAACGTGCCGAGACCGACATGCAGTAAAATATCGACGATCGTAACGCCCTTCGCGCGAATCTGATCTAAAAGTTCTTCGGTGAAATGCAGACCCGCTGTCGGCGCTGCTGCTGAACCGTTTTGCTTTGCATAAACCGTCTGATAGCGTTCCTTATCGGCAAGTCGTTCGGTGATGTACGGCGGCAGCGGCATTTGTCCTGCACGATCCAATACTTCCTCAAAGATGCCTTGATACTGCAAGCGAATTCGTTTGCCGCCGTTGATTTCGGTATCTTCGAGCACCGTCGCGGTCAATTCATCCGTCAGCACGTAGGTCGTGCCGGGCTTGGCACGCTTCGCAGGCTTGCAAAGGCATTCCCAGTCGTCCCCTTCGATACGGCGCAACAATAGAAATTCCATTGTACCGCCGGTTTCGGGACGCGTCCCGATCAGCCGTGCCGGAATGACGCGCGTATTGTTGCGTACCAATACATCGTTTGGCCGAAGCTGGTCTAAAATATCCGTAAACACCCCATCCTCGATCATTTTAGTCGAGCGATGGTAGGTCAAAAGCCTTGATGCGCTGCGATTCGGAATCGGCGTTTGCGCGATCAGTTCACGCGGCAGGTCGTAGTAAAAATCACTAGTTTTCAATGGTTCGTTCTCCCCGCATAATTCGTTCCGATTATACCGAATCCAGGGCGACAAATCAAGAGAAAAAAAGAAAGTCCCGCGTAAATTTACGGGACCTTCCAAAGGCTTACTTATCTTGGCTGCCAAACGCCGTTTGCATCGACCGTATGTTCCCCATCCGGCAAAAGCTCCGGAATCGTTACAAACCGATATCCTTCCGCCTGCGCCTGCTCGAGCAGCTTGGGCAGATATTGCTCTATATGATAGCCGTTATTGTGTGAAAGAATAATACTGCCGCTTTTCAGCTTCGGAAGAACAGTATTCAAAATCTTTTCCTCTGACCTACCTTCCTTCCAGTCAATGCTGTCCACGTCCCATTGTACGATTTCGTATCCGAGCTTGCGCACGGTCTTTACAACGGTATCATTATATTCGCCAAAGGGCGCACGGAACAGAGAACAGCGTTTGCCGGTCAGATCTTCGATCATATCGTCGAGAGAGAGCAACTCTTGCTCGATCTGCTCCTCGGTCAAACGATTCATGTGGGGATGTGTCAACGAGTGATTGCCGATGACGTGTCCGCGAGAAGCAATTTCTTTCACCATTTCGGGATACGCCTTTACCCATACGCCGCACAAAAAGAAAGTTGCTTTCACGTCGTATCGGTCTAAAATATCCAGTATAGAAGCGGTTTTGTCGGCGTCCCATGCAGCATCGATCGTCAGGGCGATAGATTTGTCGTCCCGATTCACGCTGTATACGGGCACTTCCTTTGCAGTATACGGAATCATCTGCAGCTCATAAGAATCCACATGCGCCATTGTAGGAACAGCCGTATCATCATTATGACTCTTAATCAGCAGCCAAATCCCTGTGCCGATCAAAAGCAGAATAAGAATCGCCACAACCAAAATTGTGATCCATTTTCTCTTTGTCAGAACTATTACATGCATTCGCTTTTCCTCCCGTGTTTGTTAAACGATATGCATGAGATAACCTGCTTATGAACAGGAAACAGTATTCTGAAGAAGAATCCTACGAAGAAATGTGTTTACCGTGTCATGGATATTTCAAAGACTGGCAAATAAATTGTATCGAAAAAACAGTATTAAAAAGCAGATTGCCGTGGGCAAAATTTGGGCAAAAATAACTGTTATAAATGTCCTAAAACGCCTACAAAATGCCGATAATCCCGTCAAATTGTTCAAACCAAAACCCGGAAAAATCCAGTAAAATAGGGAAAAATCCCGATTTCTCGGGATTTTTCGATTGGTGGGGATGTAGGGGCTCGAACCCTAGACCTCTGCGATGTGAACACAGCGCTCTAACCTGCTGAGCTACATCCCCGGAAAACGAAATGTATTTTACACCATTCCAAGCCGATTGTCAACCCCTGCTTTTTCGGTTTTATCGTTTATGCGCATCGTTTCCTTCGTAAATCGCAACAGAAATAATATGATTATATAGTAATAAATAATTTATATATACATAAAAATATCATATACGACCATTTAATGCATAAAATATATATAAGACATAGGTATCTTTCTTTTTCATGCGAGGATGGATATGAACAGCAAAAAAAGAAAAAGCCCATAATGGACTTTTTCTTTTCATGGTCTGGGTGAGAAGATTTGAACTTCCGGCCTCTTGAACCCCATTCAAGCACGCTACCAAACTGCGCTACACCCAGAAGCTTGGAACCGAATGCTATTCTATCATTCGGTTATTCATTTGTCAAGCCTTAAATTTACGGTTCCTGAAAAGTCAGTACAGGCTTTTCGGTGCTCGGCGCCGCGGTCGGGAACGGGATATAATCCTGGTTTTCCAGAAAGTCCATTGTATCATTGACAGTACCCTGACAATGGTTTGCTACGTCATTGATCCATTTGGACAGGGAGCCATGCAGATAACCGAAGCTGTTCAAGGTATACAGCGCCAAGGCAGCGACAATGCCGACAACGACGATAAAGCCGATCAGCCGGAACAGATATTTCATACGGCATTCACTCCTTCCTGTTCGATTTCAAACAGTATACCACAATATATGTCTTTTAATCCGAAACAAACTGTGAAATTTTCATGAGTTCCGCGGTTTCAATGGCTTTTTCGATCATCGGTTCAAAATCCACAAGGGATTCGCTCTGCCGAAGCTGTTCAACCTTCGGCCGTGTGACGGGATGCTGCGGCACAAACACGGTGCAGCAATCTTCATACGGCTGAATCGACGTGTCGAACGTTCCGATTTGCTGTGCGCGTTCAATAATTTCTTCCTTATCAAAGCCGATCAGCGGACGGAACACCGGCAGACTTACCGCGTCATCCGTGCAAGCTAAGCTGTCCATCGTCTGACTGGCGACCTGCCCGATGGCCTCTCCGGTAATCAAAGCCTGCGCACCGCAGCTGTTGGCAATGCGTTCAGCAATCTTCATCATCAGGCGACGCATCAGCACGGTCGTTTCGGACGAAGGACATTGATCATAAATTGCAAGCTGGATTTCGGTGAAGGAAACAAGGTACAAGTCGATCTCGCCCGCATAGCGCGCGACGATCTTGGCAAGTTCCACAACCTTATCCCTTGCCCTCTCGCTTGTATACGGGTAGCTGTAAAAATGAACTGCCGCCAAGGAAACACCGCGTTTTGCGATCATGTAACCGGCCACCGGGCTGTCGATTCCGCCGGAAATCAGCAGCATTGCCTTGCCGTTGGTTCCGACAGGCATACCTCCGACACCGCGCATTTCCTTAGTAAACACAAACGAATGATTCTGACGAACCTCTACCGTGACCTTGATTTTCGGATAATGCACATCCACGGTCAGGTTCGGATAGGCCATCAAAATCGTGTGCCCAAGCTCACGGCAGATTTGTTCGGAAGTCATCGGAAACCGCTTGTCGGATCGCTTGGCAAAGCATTTGAAGGTGGACGGCTTGTCCCCATTTTCGTTGAGCAGCGAAACGGCGGCAGATTCGATCTCTGCCCATGTCTTTGCGACGCAGAGCGTCGGACTGACGGAATGTACACCGAAGACGCCGCAGATTTTCTTTGCGGCTTCCTCGAGCTTGTCCTCCGGGACGCCGTACACGAATACGCGTCCCTGCTCCCGTTCAATGTGTGCCGGAATCGAACCGAGCGCCTGCCGCATCCGATCAACCAGCATCCGTTCAAAATACGGACGGTTCAGTCCCTTTAAATGAATCTCCGCATATCGAACCAATAAAACCTTTTCCATGTTTATCTCCTTCTGTAACGTCGTAATAAACCGTATGCATCTGCAATGCAGGCTGCTGCATAATCCGCTTCCTCCGTCGTGTTAAAGGGACAGAAGCTGAACCGGATCGCTCCCTCCTGCCGAGTTCCGTCAATGCCGACAGCGTGCAGAATTCTGTTTTTCCCGAGTTTTTTCGCTGAGCATGCCGATCCTGTCGAAACAAGGATATCCTTCTGCTCCAAAGCGTGCAGCAGCACTTCGCCTCGAACGCCGTTAAATGACATATTCAGAATGTGTGCAGCGCCGGTTTCCATACTCGGCCCGTTCAGTTGGACGTCCGGCAGCGACATAAGCTGCGTATAGAGACGATTCTTCACGGCTGCCATATTGTGAATCCATGTGTCGTAATTTTCCGTGTATAAACGGAGCGCCGTATCCGTGCCGACGATACCCGGAACATTGCTTGTGCCGGAACGAAAATTACGTTCCTGTCCACCGCCGATCTGTCCGCCGGCATTACGTACGCCGCTGCGCATATACAGCATGCCGATCCCCTTTGGCGCATGGAACTTATGCGCTGAGATCGAATAGAGATCGCAAGGCATTTGGCGGAATATGTATTTCGGGAATGCCTGCACGCCGTCCGCATGAAAAACGGCGTTTGGCGCATACGTACGCACCTTGGCACCGATCGCGGCCAAATCGTTGATGCTGCCAAGCTCGTTGTTAACATGCATAATGCTGACGAGCACCGTGTTCTCATTCAATATTTCGTGCAGCCGTTCGACACAAACCGTGCCATCCTCATGCAGCGGTGCATAAAGGATTTCTGCATCATATTGCTTGGCAGCGGCGCGGATCGTTTCAAAAACGGAGGCATGCTCCACCATAGTGGTCACGATCTGCTTGTGCGGAAGGCGAGATGCCTTCAGGGTTCCGAAAACGGCGATGTTATTGGACTCCGTACCGCCGGACGTATAGTATAAATCCTCCGTGGGAACATGCAGCAGCATGGCTGCGTATTTTCTTGCGGCTGTCACTTCTTTTTCTGCGCCGAAGGCGGCGCCGTATGCGGCGGCCGGGTTATAATACAGTTCTGTCATAGCGCGATAGGCACGCTGCGCAGCGGGTGCAAGTACCTGCGTGGTCGCGCTGTTATCAAAATAGATCATGGATCGTCCTCTGCTTCTTCAATAGATTCTGCTTTATAGTATGCGAATTCGTTCAAAGCTGCATCTTTTTATACCATACTTTCCCATGTTTGACAAGGAATGGACACATATTCCATGCAAAATGTTTACACATTCGTCACGCATCCAAACAATATTTAGTTTATAATACAATACATAATGAAGTATTCTACTTAGGAGGTACCCTATGATTTGTAAAGAATGCGGCGCTTACAATTCGGATCATGCATCCTATTGTAAGGTTTGTGCCGCGGCCCTGAAGGGGGATGTCAGCGAAAACGATGCAGCGGATGTTGTGGAAGATTCCCGTCCCACCCGCCGCTTTGTAAGTCCCTCTTGGACAGCTCCGGCTTTCAAAGCTTCCAAGCCGGCTGCGGCAAAGTCTGCCGAATCCGTTGAAGAAGAGGAAGAAGATCTGTTCATCCATTCGGTGCCTGTGAATAAGCCTGTCCGCCCGATCGACAAGGTAAAAGCAAAGCATGTGATTCCCGACGAACTCGAAGCTGAGGACGAGCCGGAGGAAGAACCGGAAGAAAAGCCGGTGATGGAAGAAATTGTTGATCCGGAGGAAACGGACGACGATTTCGAAGCTGCCGAACCGATCGAAGACGTTGAGCCGGAAGAAGAATCCGATGAAGAGCCGGATGCCGATGAGGAACCGGAAGAAGAAGCTGACGAAGATACTTCCGACGATGAAGAGGAAGAAGAATACGTCCCTGTTTATCACAGAAACACCAAGCAGCGTCGGAACAAAATTCCTGCTCGCAGACTGGTTGATGAAGACGAGGATGAAGCGGAGGAAGATTACGAAGAAGATACTTCTGCTTCTGACGAAGACGAAGACGATTCTTATGAATATGAACCGACACCTCCGAAGCGCAAGAAAAAGACCAAGTCCGGCGGTCCGCTGTTCTGGATTCTTTTGATTGCGATAATCGTTGTCATTCTCTGCATCGTTGCGGCAGGCGTGCTGATGGTGATGCAGTCCACCGGCAAGACGCTGTCCTGCGCCGCACAGCAGACGGCGGTTACCAAGACCGGCGATCAGCAGTCGCCCGACACCACGACCAACCAGCCGGTCGGCAGCAATGACGCCAATCCGACCGTCACTTCGGATACCAACGATCCGTACATCGTAAAGACGGAAGAGACTGTGAATCACCAAGGTGAGGAATGCTGGGATTTCCATATCATCGTTCCCGCACACGCCGTCGTTACGATGGTCTTCCCCGCGCAAAACGATTATACACATACCAATACGCAGGATATGACCGTTGAGGTTCGTCTGCTCGTTCCGAAGGCGCAGT
>JAEEGL015720894.1_pt1 | contig 10037 bp, 9 predicted proteins | sample 9134231 | NCBI WGS metagenome assembly JAEEGL01 (sample SAMN16246548, study PRJNA631951) | gut metagenome | biome: gut microbiome; feature: rumen; material: fiber-attached | host: Bos | place: Iran: Karaj | collected 2018-10 | reverse complement strand
TGTCTGCGCGCCCCTCATGATCCGTATCATGTACGGCATCGGTTTCGCCCCTTCGGTGGATATCCTTCGTTGGTTGGCGCCGATCCCCTTCCTCGTGATGGTCGCTACTTTGCTGACCGTGCAAGGATTATACGGCATGGGCCTGCAGCGTTGGGCACCCTGGGTAGGACTGATCCTGGCCATCAGTTGTGTGGGACTCAACCTGTGGCTCTTGCCGATGATCGGCGTGAAGGGTGTGTGCATCAGTTGGATAGCCGCTGAAGTGCTGGAGTGTTTGTTGGTAAGTATCATCTTAATGACGAAAGGACGTAAACTATGTTCTATCTGATCTGTTTCGGCATATTATTCTTTCTGGCGGTACTGAACGTGCAGATGCATGACAAACTCAGTTCGCAGATCCTGAGCGGCCTGTCGGCTATCTTGCTCATCTGCATCGCCGGACTGCGGTACGAAACCGGTGGTGACTGGGATAACTATACCGAGCTGTTCGGTATGTACCCGCCTTTCAGTCGTTTGATAGGACGTCCGATCGAACTGCTGGAGCAGCAGACCGAAGAAGGATTTACCTTGCTTTGCGCCCTCGTTAAATCGCTCGGTGGCACGATTCAGCATCTTTTCTTCGTCGTCACTCTCATCAATATATCGCTTATCACCTCGGCGCTGCGCAAATATACGAAATATCCGGTGGTGGGACTGCTCTGCTATTATGGTATTCTCTATTTCAACCTGGAGATGATTTATATCCGTCAGGCTACGGCTGTGGCGCTCTGTTTCTTTGCCTTGCAGTACCTTCGTTCGCATGAGATATGGAAATATATGCTGGTTATCATCCTCGCTTGTACGTTCCACCGCGTAGCGGCATTGATGATTCCGCTCTATTTCTTTATCGATCGTCAACTACCCGAATGGGTCTATCTGACGGTGATCGGTGCCGGCGCACTGTTGATGTTAGCCGGTATTCCGTGGATACAAACGATCTTCCTCACCGTGGCAGGATGGCTCGGAGAGAACTATGCGCATAAAGCCGAAGCGTATACGGAAGAAGCGATGTTTGCCGTCAGCCGCGGTCTGAGTATCGGCTTTATCCTCAATCTGGCGATGATCATTGTGATCATGTTCTTTAAGAAAAAAATCGATGCCATCCCGTACGGCACGGTCATGCTCAATATGTTCGCCCTCAGTCTGGTGCTCTATTATTATTGCTTCGAACTGGTGGAGGTGTCCAATCGTATACGTCTCTTCTTCTATATCGGTATCATCGCTTTGTTACCGATGGTATTGGAAGTGCTGCCGCTCTTCCTGGAGCGCTTGGCGGGACTGATCGTCGTCACGCTTTATTGCTTCAGTTTCTCGCGAGGCATCTTCCTCGAAGCACCGCAAGCAGCAGCCTATAATCCGTATCAGAACTATATCGAATATAAGATCCATCCGCGGCCCAGTACCGGTAAACAGCGCTTGGAGCAATCGAAGAAAGCCTTCCGAGACGAACGCAAATGAGTCATATTCTCTTCATATCGCATGCCCGCGGAGTCCATGGTGCCGAAGCGGTGATGGTGCAGGCAATCAAAGCGTGTGCCGCCAAAGGTGCGCGGGTCACACTCATCGTGCCCTCTATCGTGCCGGATGAGGGATTGGAAGAGGCCTTGAGCGGTTTATCCGTGCAGGTGCTTCCTTTGCCCTATCGCGCAGCAGGCGTACATGCGTTACGTACGTTGCTCGTACGCGCGTATAATGCGTACGCGCTCTCGCGCCTGAAAGCATATGTGAAGACCCAACAAGTGGATACCGTCTATTCGAGTACGTCCATCACTATTCTTGGTGCCGCCTTGGCCCAAGTAACCGGTATACGGCATATATGGCATTGGCATGAACCCGTTGATCAACGTTTTGGATGGCATCGTTCGCTAACCGCCCTCTATCGCCGTATGGCGCAAGAGGCCTCAACGATCATCTGTATATCGCATGCCCAGCAAACCGAATGGGAACAAACCCTCGGTATAACACTACCGAAGGCGCAGATCGTCTATAATCCCATCAAGCGCATTGAGACCCGCGCCAAAGAACCCCATGAGGGCATTCGGCTCGGTTTCATCGGACATTTTGAGGAACGAAAGAACCTTCCCCTGCTCCTTCATGCCTTCGAAAAACTGCATATCGCCTATCCGGAAACATCCTTATGGCTCTGCGGTGCCATCGGGGAACGGGATAAGGCCTATGTGGAGCAAATGACCGCTTTGCGTGAACCCGATATCCAAATCCTGCCGCAGACCGCAGATGTAGCATCCTTCTATAATGCGATCGATATCCTGGTGCTGCCTTCGTGGAGTGAGACCATGCCGCTCGTCGTACTCGAAGCCATGCAGGCAGGCGTATGCGTACTGCAAACGAACCGCTCGGGCATGACCGAGTTGATTGCGGATCGCAAAGAGGCTCTTTTCTTCTCGCCTGAAGATGAAGATTGTTTATCCGCTCTCCTGACGCAATGTATGGATACCGACCATCGTCGCAAAATTGCGCTCGCCGGGCAGAAGAAAGCCCTCCAATTAGTGAATAACCAGTCGTTTGACGACCAAATAACGAAACTCTTATGCGCGTAATAGCTTATTATCTGCCGCAGTTCCATGCGATACCCGAGAATGATGAATGGTGGGGAAAAGACTTCACCGAATGGGTCAGTGTACGCAATGGAAAACCGCTCTTCAAAGGGCATCAGCAACCCGTTGAACCCGGTGAGTTGGGGTATTATAACCTCTTAGACGCAGATATCAAAGAGCGGCAGGCACAACTCGCTCGCGAGGCAGGCATAGAAGGTTTTTGTTATTGGCATTACTGGTTTGGAGGAAAACAATTGTTGGAAAAACCATTGCAACAAGTGATGAAGAGCGGCAAACCCGATTTTCCGTTCTGTCTGGGTTGGGCGAACGAGAGCTGGAAAGCCAAGACCTGGCTGGACCAGCAGACCGCTCCCGACCGCATGCTTATCGAGCAGACCTATTCGCCTGAAGATGACCAAGCGCATTTTGAAGCGATCTTGCCTATGCTGCGCGACAAACGCTATATACAGGTGGACGGAAAACCACTCCTGATGGTCTATCGCCCGTTTGATCTTCCGGAGCCAAAAGCATGGACGGAACGGTGGCAGCAAATGGCGAAAAACGCCGGTTTCAACGGACTTTATCTGTTGGGTCACGTAGCCTACCAAAAGCAAATAGACGATGTGCTGGCCATGGGTTTTGATGCCGTCAATCTGGTACCGCTCGGCGATACCAAACGCAATAAGTGCCTGGCGCTGCGGCATCTATGGACCCTTATTCGCCATCTGCAGGGTAAATCGCCTCTCGTCTATGATTATGCCAAAGCCATCAAAGTATTCGCTTCGCGTGTGATGCGTCGTGAAGAAGTGGTACCTACTATCTTACCCGGTTGGGATCATTCCCCGCGTAGTAAGAATAGGGCATTTATTATGCATAATTCTACGCCGGATGCCTTCCGCAAGCATGTGCAGGCCATCAAAGATATAGTGGATAAGAAACAGAACCAACTCGTCATGCTCAAGTCCTGGAATGAGTGGGGAGAAGGTAATTATATCGAACCCGACAAGCGTTGGGGACGGCAGTTTTTGGATGTGTTAGGAGCAATCAATCGTAAATGAATGTAATATTTGATAATATTATTTTCTCGCTGCAACGCTTCGGAGGTATATCCGTGGTGTGGAATGAATTGCTGCAGCGTGCGCAGGCAGATAAGGAACTGAATCTGACGGAACTGGACTACCGGAATGAAAGGCTGTATAGATGGCTGGAGCGGTATCGTATTCCCGACTACATGGCAGAGAAGCCATCGGTGTTCCACTCGTCGTATTTTCGCGTGTTGCCGCAGCCCGGAGTACGTAATGTGACGACCGTACATGACCTGACCTATCATTTTTACCGGAAAGGTCTACCGAAAGCGGTACATCTTTGGGAAGAAGCGCGGGCACTCAAGCATAGCGAAGCCATCATATGCATCAGTGAGAACACCAAGCGAGACTTGTTGACATTCTATCCGTGGGTGAAAGAAGAAACGATACATGTCATTTACAATAGTGTGAGCGATGACTTTTACCCAATAAAGAACATAGAGAAGAAAGGCTATTTGTTGTTTATCGGTAATAGTAGTGTCAGTTACAAACGCTATGACATAGCGCAGGAAGTGGCTAAAAGAACTGGCTTGGAGTTAGTCGCAGCAAGAAATGTGACAAGTGAAGAACTGAACAAGCTTTATAACGAAGCCCTTTGTCTGCTCTATCCTTCTGACTACGAAGGGTTCGGGCTGCCGATACTGGAAGCGCAGAAAGCCGGATGTCCGGTAATCGCGCAAAATTACTCCTCTGTGCCTGAGGTGATAGGAAAGGGCGGATTAATAGTCGAACATAGTAGTACGGAAAAAATAGTACAACAAATGGTTGAGAAAGTAAACGAAGTACAATCAAGACCGATGCAAGGTATTATAGCCGCAGGCATTGAGAACGCCAAGCGCTTCTCTTGGGATAATACCTACGAGCAAACGAAGAATGTATATCGCCAACTATTGCAATAAACGAACATGAAAATATCTATCATAACCATCACATACAATAGTGCTAAGTCCCTTCAGCGGGCGTTGGAGAGCGTGCAGAGTCAGACCTACACAGACATTGAGCATATCATTGTCGATGGGGCATCTACGGATGGTACCAAACAGTTAATCGAGGCATACGCCAAGCAGCATACGAACGTGCGCTGGATCTCGGAGAAAGACAAAGGGATCTATGATGCGTTGAATAAAGGTATCAAATTGGCCACAGGAGATATCATCGGTTTCCTGCATTCGGACGATATGCTATATTCCGCCGATTCCATCGGACAAATAGCTGCCGCTTTTGAGGATAAAAACGTGGATGTGGTATATGGCGATTTGCAGTACTGCAGCGGAGGGAAAGTAGTGCGCCGGTGGAAGAGCAATGACTTCAATCCCCGAGCTCTCAAGTACGGCTGGATGCCTCCGCACCCTACCGTTTATGTGCGTCGCGAGGTGTATCAGCAGGTAGGCGAATACGACGAGTGGTTCCGTATATCAGCGGACTACGACATGATGCTGCGTATCTTCACCGCCGGATACAAGAGTAAGTATATCCCCGAAGTACTGGTGAGCATGGAGACCGGCGGTGCCAGCAATAAGAACACCAAGGCACGGCTCTCCAAAACACAGGAGGACTATATCGTACTCAAGAAAAACCATGTCGGTGCCGGCTACCTGACCGTTGCATGCAAACAACTCCGCAAACTGCGTCAGTTCCTCCGCAAAGAGTAAAAGAATGTTAAACATTTCAATAGTCTTATATCGTCCGAAATGGGAAGACGAGGTGCTTCCCCTGGTGAAAGAGCTGCTGAAGGTCAAAAACCTGCGGAAGATATACCTCTTGGATAACAGCGAGAAAGAGTGGCTCAAGGAGCATGTAGATATGCAGCAAGCTCCGCCGGCATCCAAGAAACTCCGTTATATGGTAATGTCGGAGAACCTGGGGTACGGCAAGGCGCATAATATCGCTATCCGCGAGAGCGCGTATCATCAGACGGAAATCCATCTGGTCATGAATAGCGATATCCGCGTCAGCGCGGAAGATATCGATGCCATGCATGATTTCATGATGGCCCATCCGCCTGTAGGTCAACTCATGCCGCGCGTGGTCCATCCGAACGGTACGCAGCAGTATCTGGCGAAACGCCTGCCTTCGCCACTCGATGTGTTCGGACGTCGCTTCTTACCGAAGTGGATGACGGAGAAGCGCAATAGGCGCTATGAGTTACGCGACTTGGATCTCAGTCGTCCCGTAAATGCACCCTATCTCAGCGGTTGCTTCATGATGCTGCGTACGCAGGCGGTGGTGGAAGCCGGACTCTTTGATGAGCGGTTCTTTATGTATCCCGAGGATATAGACCTCACCCGCCGGATTCATCGGAACTATCTCACCCTCTACCATCCCCAATGGACCATCACGCATGCGCATGCGCGTTCCTCTTATAAAAACAAACACATGCTCCGGATTCATATCCAAAACATGTGCCGCTATTTCAATAAATGGGGCTGGTTCTCCGATCCCGAACGTCAGACCTTCAATCGTTCACTTTGATGCCCTGTACGTTGTACGTTGCGTCGTTGCGACGTATATAGATTACGCCGTCTCGCATCATCTTCTGCGCAGGCGGTGTTTGTCTTACTTGCTCAAACGCTTCCGTCGGTTCGGGGTCCGGTATTACCGCCGTCGGCTCAACGATATAGATCGAGTCGGTGGTAATGGTCATTTGGCATTTCCATATACCGATATGCTTGCAGTATAGTTTCTTTGATTCGCTTATTTCGCCGACGCGAACCGCAAACTCAATCTCGTAATTGCCTTCCGGATAATCCTCGCGGTTGCTAAAATCGGCACTATAGGTCATCTTATAGCGGGTTGAACCTGCTTTCAAATTTTTGCTGTAGTCCTTTCCTGTACGTCGCTTATAGGCGGCGCCGTCCTTGTAAATATGTAATCTGAAATGACCTTTCCACTCGGTGAAGTTGCCGTTATAGATCGTATCCACGCGAAATCGAACCAGCGAGTCGCGGTGATAGGCCGGCTGCAGGGCATGAATACTGTCGCAGAAGAACGAATAATAGTATTCTCCGTTGGCATCCGGGTGGATATTCGTGAATAACTTAATCTTTTGCGTGAAGGCTTTGCCGGTGGCCGAACCGCCTGTACCCTGTTGCTGCGGAGCGAAAGCTGACAAACGGTAATACCCGTTGCTCTTACCGCCCCAACCCCAGTTGATATGCAGCAGTCCTTCCGCGTCTATGCCGTCGCATACGAAAGCGTGACCGGTACCGTCTTCGGCCTTCGCGCTGATATAGATCGGCTGACCGTGCTGCATGTTATACACGATCTCTTGCATGATCAGCGAGTCCGGACTGTAATCCTTCAGATAGGTCCGTACACTCTTGTCGTACCCGAAATGCTCGATCATATTCTGCACCATGTGGTGCGAGTTACCATTGGTGGCGGATGCCGCATACTTGAGTTCGTCCGCTACTCCGCAGTGGTACACCAAGGTTGAAACAGCATTCATCTGCTTGGTTGTAGCGGTGTTGTCATATCGGTCGAGCATATTGCTCCAATCATAGGTCGTGTTCTCGAAATCCGCACTCAGCACAACCGAGTCTCCGTTCTCGTTCGCCCATTTATAACTGTGACTCCCGATACCGTGTTCAGGGTAGTTATGCTTCTTCATGATCTGCGAAGCGGCTGTGGCTGTGCAACCTGTCACGCATCGGTTGTATTTCCACATCGGACACATGTTGTAATAGGGACTCCTTTGACTCCATTCGGTCGTACAAAGGGGAGCAACCGGCGTATAAGTCGGCTCTTCTTCCGACAGCATATCAGTATGGCTATTTTGCATTTCATCTGCGAGCATCTCAAGCCATGCCTGCGCGTTAGCCGGTATGTCGTTTGCATCCCAGTGTCCTTTGTCCGTATATCCTAATATCGTGTGAGCGCGGTCGTCCGCGGAGATAAGTATATAACCTCCTTCGTTCGGACGGTCAAATACATAAAATGCAGGCTGCCCGTTCGGCTGCATTGCCGTATAAACATGATGCATTCCGTGGGCTGCGATACGTGCTTGTTGAAGACTGCGTGGAGAAGCCCATAACATGGTACTCATCAACGCACTTAGCGTGAGTAGCGTAAACTTTTTCATATGTTTAGTAGTCTGTACGTCAGATAACCGCCATATACAAGCAGCAACAAGGCCCCGGCCCAGCGTTGGATCTTACGTTCCTTATTGGTCTTAACAGCCATCCATACAATGATACTACCGGTGGCAGCCATCAAAGCATCCAGTTCAATACCGTCATAGGCCGGCAGCGGACGAATAACGGAACTGGTGGCCAGCACGAAGAACACGTTGAAGATATTCGAACCGAACACATTACCCAGCGCAATATCGCTGTTATGCTTGGCTGCCGCGATGACCGATGTGGCGAGTTCCGGCAGGGAAGTACCCAAGGCAACTATGGTCAGACCGATAATCGCTTCGCTCACACCCATCCTTGTTGCCAAATCCACCGCACTCTTCACAATCAACTCACCACCAACTATCAGTCCCACAAGACCGCCTAAAATAAGACATAAAGCCCTGCGGATACTTATCTCCTTTGTACTTTGTCCTTCGTCACTTGGTACTTCACTCGGGTGGTCTTTCGCATGACGGAACGTATTATAGAGGAAATAGCAGAAAAGCAAAAGCAATATCGCACCGCCTATACGCCCTACGCCGCGACCCTCCTCTCCGAAAGGAAGTTGTACCGCTACGAAGGACAGCACGAAAAGACCTGCAATGATAGACATCGGAATGTCGAAATCACGGCTGCGTTTCTGCGAAGCAATCGGATAAACGAGTGCGGTGAGACCCAGAATAACGAAGGTGTTGATGATGTTCGAACCCAGTATGTTGGTCAGTGCCAAATCGGTTGAACCTTCTGCCACCGACACCATGTTCACCACAAACTCCGGCATCGAGGTGCCGAAAGCTACCACCGTCAGACCGATCACCAGGTCGCTGATACCGAAGCGTTTGGCGACGGCTGAGGCACCGTCCACTAACCAGTCTGCACCTTTTACCAATGCTACGAAACCGACGATAATAAACACCGCCGCTACCCACCAGCCATATGAAAGCAAACTCTCAATCATACACCGTACACTTTACACTGTACACTTTACACATTGAACAAAAAATGCATTATATCGCCATCTTGCACAAGGTAGTCTTTTCCTTCGATGCCGAGTTTACCGGCAGCGCGGCATTGCGCTTCGCCTCCAAGTGCAATGAAATCGTCGTATTTGATCACTTCGGCACGGATGAATCCGCGTTCAAAATCCGTATGGATCACTCCGGCACACTGCGGTGCTTTGGCGCCTGCTTTGAAGGTCCATGCGCGTACCTCATCGCTACCCGCCGTAAGGAACGTGCGGAGGTTAAGCAATGCGTATGCCGCTTTAATGAGACGGTTCACACCGGACTCTTGTAATCCTATCTCTTCCAGGAACATCTGCCGCTCTTCATAGGTCTCCAATTCGGCAATCTCACTCTCGATCTTTGCGGCCAGAACCAGCACCTGTGCATCCTCATCCTTTACGGCCTCTTTAACCTGCTCTACGTAAGCGTTACCTGTCACGGCTGCGCTTTCATCGACGTTGCAGACGTACATAACGGGCTTGTTGGTGAGCAGGAATAGGTCACGCGCTGCGGCTTCCTGATCTTTATTATCCAACTCCACCGTACGCGCGTTCTTACCCTGCGACAGTGCCTCTTGGTACTTAACCAGTACTTCCAATTGCAGTTTCGCATTCTTGTCTCCACCGGCTTTGGCGGCTTTTTCGCATTTAGCGATACGGCTTTCTACGGTCTCCAGGTCCTTCAACTGCAACTCTGCATCGATAATCTCCTTGTCGCGCACAGGATTGACAGAACCGTCCACATGCACCACGTTCTCATCGTCGAAGCAACGGAGCACATGGATGATGGCATCCGTCTCGCGGATGTTGGCGAGGAACTTATTGCCGAGTCCTTCGCCTTTGCTGGCGCCCTTTACCAAACCGGCAATATCCACGATTTCAACGGTAGTCGGGATGACGCCGCGCTCGGGATGACATATCTCACCGAGTTTGATAAGTCGTTCATCCGGCACGGTAATGACACCTACGTTCGGTTCAATGGTGCAGAACGGAAAATTGGCACTCTGCGCCTTGGCATTACTCAGACAGTTAAAGAGGGTCGATTTGCCGACATTCGGCAACCCTACTATTCCACATTGTAAAGACATCTTTATTTATGATTTACGAATTGACAGTTTACAAAAAAATCCCACACATGTTGCCATATGCGGGATTTTTGTAGCGGGACCCAGGATTGAACTGGGGACCTCATGATTATGAATCATGCGCTCTAACCAGCTGAGCTATCCCGCCCTTA
>JAEEGL014473379.1_pt1 | contig 10037 bp, 4 predicted proteins | sample 9134231 | NCBI WGS metagenome assembly JAEEGL01 (sample SAMN16246548, study PRJNA631951) | gut metagenome | biome: gut microbiome; feature: rumen; material: fiber-attached | host: Bos | place: Iran: Karaj | collected 2018-10 | reverse complement strand
GAAAGATTTTGTTAAATAAGCAAACATAACAGTTTTACCAAATCCGGTCGGAAGTTTGAAATAACCTTTTGCAATATCTTCATCAGAAAATTCCGGTTTTAATAATGCCTCAAAAACTTCAGGTTGTTTTTTACGAAGTTTACGTGGAGCATCATTAGGCAAATTTTGTTCTTCTGTTAAAAAATTCTTAATACCTGTTCTTAATGCTTTAACATTATCTAATATTGTATTTTTCACTGAATTAACTATATTCATTTTATATACTCCATTTGATATAAATATAGACTTATAATTATTATTTGTCAATATTTATTTTATCAATAATTTAGTCTAATAATTAAATTTATCATACCATAAATTAGGAATAATTGGAAGGAATTTCTTTTTATTAATAAAGTCTGTGGGCTCTCTATAACCCTGCGGAAAACTAAGGTTTTACAATTTAAGACTATCTCTATGCATCAGTTAGCAAATATGAATCCTCTACTGGTTAATTTTTTTACAACTTTTCTATCGTACCCATCAAAAGGAAATTAAGTAATATCAAATGGTTAACGTAGCCCACAGATAAATCATAGAGAATAGAGAGAAAATATTGTAAAAAATCAATTTCTAATCAATTCTGTGGGTTTTATAGAAAAATTGGAAATCCAAACATTAGGCAGAACCTTGGGTTTACAGGCAAAGAAAAAGCCGTCACTAGGACGGTTTCTTGATTTTTGGTGGGCCATTCAGCACCATTTCTCTAACTTTTCTAAATTAGCAGAAATCTGCAATTCTAAGTTGTTTTAATCTAAAACGCTACCCCTAACAACACTAATCTCTAACTCATCTATTTCTTTTAGAAATGCCTAAAATTAGAGCTTTTATGGAATAGTTTTCCATATTCCAAAGTTCTTTTCTAAATTCTTCCTTTGATACCAACATAAACAGATGTATATCCCTTTGATGTCATAGCATCTTCTTTTTTTATTGGAACAGCATATGATACTGATGCATCTAACATACCATAACTAAATGATAATTTTGTTCCGGCTCCAGAAAGTTCATTCTTACTATCATCTGAATTTGATTTTACCCATCCATAATCAAAAAATAAGCTTGGAGTTATTGACTTTGCCCAAATATTTTCTGTTTTAAGCATCTGGGAAAGATTGAAATTAAAATCATTTCTTATGTAAAAACCACTATCCCCACTTACACCATCTCTAAATCCACGAACAGAAGTTTCTCCACCTATATAAACTGTTTCTGAGGAAAGAACTTCATCATCCGTATATTGCCCATCAATTGTTGTTGTAAAGTTAACATATCCTAAATTCCAGTTAGAATACAAATATAACTTATAAGCATCAAATTGTGCCTTTTGTGGATAAGTTCCATCATCTTTCTCTACACCCCAAAAGTTTGCTCCATCTACAAAAGATGGTTTTACAAAAATTATACCTCTATCAAAATAAAAAGTTGTAGGTAAAGCATATTCAAAGAAAGCAACTTCCCTGCTTGATGAGTCATTTTTAGTCTTTATATCAAGCACCTTTGTATAATTATTTGGCTTTTTGTAATTCATACTTGCAGATAATGAAAATTTATATCTCTGTCCCCTAGATAAAATTCTATCAATAATAAAACTTTCACTAAAATTATTACCATATGAATAAAGTTTTTCATTACTTACAGGTAATTTCATATAGGTTTGATATTCTGAAAATGATGTATTATTTGTAACGGTCCAATATCCAAAAGGAACAGACATTCCCAAACTTAATGCCCGAGAATACTTTTCTTCAATATCACTACTAATACTGTTTGTATAACCAAGATTTATTTGATCATTAAGTCCTAGTAGGTTATCTTCAACAAACCCAAGACCCAATCTATATTCACCTGTTGATTTTGAGCCAAGATTATCAGTATAAACAGAATAGCTTGCTGGACTTTCCTTTTCATTAGTTATTACAACCTGACTTGTTCCATTAACATCTTCATTTGCTTTTATTTCCATTTTTGCATGGTTGGAGGAAAGTCTGTTCATCTGATCCAAACCTTGTTCTATATCACGAAGATTAAGTATTGACCCAAGCACCCATGGAAAAGCTGTTTTACGTTCTGCCTCGGTTGTGCCTGTAAATTTTGTAATAGTCCCTTCTACAATTTTTATTTGAAGAATACCATCATTAAGTTTTGTTTGAGGGTTAATCAAATATGCACCACTTGTAATATATCCTGCATCAATATAGGCATTTGTGATAGTATTTAAAATCTTGTTTATATCATCAACAGTCAAACATTTATTAAGATATGGTTTTACTATTCTATTAATCCTATAATTTGAAAGTTTTGTATTACCATCAAATTCAACTGTTTTTATATCAACACATTTTGAAGATTTTGTTGATTGAGATTTGGCTTGAGTAAATTTAGGAGCAGAAACTGGTGTTTGATTAATTGCACGATCAAGTTCTTGCTTTTGAAATCCAGCATCAATCAAATTCTGCTGATGACGTTGAATATCCTCCGCCACCTGAGCATTTACTGATAAGGTAAACGAAAAGAATAAAAGAAAAATATAAATTAGAAATTTAGTAATCATCTTTTAATATAATTTATTAAATTTTTATCTTCAGACACACTACTATTAAACATATTATTTCCAATGGTATCATCAATAATTGCAAACACTCCATTATTTATTCTTTTTTTAACAACTTCAATAAAACCATTTTCTCCAAATTTACAATATTTATTTAATTTTTTATTGTATAAAGATGTTTTTCCATTTTTCCAATTATTGAAAATATTATTAACTGAATTTTTTATAACATCGGGTGTGGATTTTTGTTCTAAATAAAAAAAATCTTCATTATTAATTATAATCTTTCCAATATAATAAATATTTTTTGCTGAACTTAGATCTCTCTTCCCATATTTATCATATCTAACTTTTTCAAGATAAATAATATGATATTCTTCTTTTTTTTCCTGCATATATATACAAGAAAAACATAACAATAATAATACTAACAAGATATAATAATTTTTCATTTATTTTCCCTTTGTTACTTCTTCATTAAGTATTCTTAATATGTTAGCTACCATATCTTTAATAGTATTGTAACTATAAAAACCATTTCTATCAGCTAAGCCACATACTTTTTCATCCAAGGCATTAGGATCATAAAGATCCAAATCATATGCTAACTCAAGAAGATATTCAAAAAAATCTTTACTTTCATCCCAAATAATAGTTTGAAATAATTTTATATTATTTTCAATATCTATATTGTTATAGATATTTTCTAGATAAGATTTAACTTGTAAGAGGTCTTTTTTATCGTTCATTATTAATCCTGTTTCAATGTAGATTTACAACTTGCAAGTTTTTAATTTTCATTTCAAATCCCATTTAGATACTCTAATGCATATTTTTTTAAATTTTGTGGCATAGTATTTGCTATAGAAAAAGCATCATCAATATTTTCAAATCGATTTACAAATGCTTCAATAAATCCAGTTGTAATACTTAAATCAAGCATTTTATCTTTAACATAAAGATTTTCCACATAATCAAAAATATTTTTTACATATTCGATATTGTTATTTTTATATTTCTTATAACAAAAACGTCCAATAACAGCAAACATTACTATATCTAAATAAGACAAATATTTTATAGTATTTAAAGGAATGTAATGATATAATAACTCTTGCTCGATATCAGCTTTTGCATCTGGAAATTTTTTAATTATATCTTCTAAAACAATGCCTAAATTTGTTGGTTTATCAGAAAGAAAGTCATCTCCTTCCAATTTATGAATAAATCTAGATATTTTTAATTTTATATCATCATTTATAGTCTTATTTTCATATTTATATAATTCAGTTAATAAATCGTTCATATCATTTGAACAAGCATAAGCAAAATCCGTGATATTATTACTTGATACAAAACCAGTATTAAAAATTTCCTTTAAAATTCTTAATTCAACTGTTGAAACAGTGCTATTTTTATTTTCTGCAAGCAATAAATGTAATTTATTCAACAATTCTTCTTTTGGAATAATAAATTCTTCGCCTTCTTCTTGTGTAATAATATCTAGCAAAATCTCTCTAAATCTATCAGAATATTTAAAATCAGAATAAATACCTCTGTAAAAAAATATATCATTTGCTATGGAAATAATATCCTTATCATCTTTTAATAAATGTATTAATTTTAATATAACATCTCTTTCTTGCATTTTATTTTCCTATTTATTGTTTGTAATGTGGAGCAATAATAACCTGTCCATTAATAGATTTTGGATGAATTTCTGATACTTTACCTAAATTATTATAAGTTTCAGCCCAACTTCTAGAAAAACCTGTTTGTGGATTATATTCTGTAACATAGGAATTTCCTATATTATAAACAGTTTTATCTTTAGGAATATTATTTGCTGATCGTAATTTACCATAATATCGAATTCTACCATCAGGTAATATTCTAGTATTATTTGCTTCCATTTGAGCTTTTTCTAAACCTTTAAATTTAGAATCAAGTGCTTTTTGAGAATTTATATTTTTTACACTATTTACTGTCTCATCCCTAACTACTGTTTTTCCGGATTTTATACCATTTATAGATTCATTTATTTTACTTCCTGTAATTTTTGTATTTTTAGTAGTTTCTGTTGCTTTACTTAGTGTTTGTCCAACTCCTTTTACAACGGAAGAGCCTAAAGATAATCCTGTAAGTGCAACTTCTGTTCCTGCCCAAATTTTATTATAAAAATTATTATCTTTTGCTTCCTCTAAATCGTAAAAACTGTAATATTGATTTTCTCCAACTTTATACAATATTGGTGTCATATTAAGACCAACATTACTTACAAAAGAACTTTTTGAAACTTCTTCCTCTGCCATTGGAACAGCACTATATAGCATATCTGATTCTGTGTTTAATGCTGTAAATCCAAATGTCGCAACATTTCTTAATTTAAATGCAGTTGAACTGGAATAATTAGATTTTTGATCATCATTCATATTATTCCATACTTCTTCTCCTTTGTAATATTTATCGGCTATGGAAATTGTAGCAAATCCTATAACACTTAAACAAAACAATCCACAATCATCTTTATTTTCGATATTTGAATAATTGATATTGTTTTGAGCTATATATAATGGATTTGTATCGCCAGAACTCCAACTTCCCAACTTAGAATCTACCCAATTTATCCATAGACCATCGGTGTATGCATCGGTAAACCTTGAACCAATGTAATTTGCAGTTTCTTCATTATCACCATATACGGCATGTCCTGTTTCATGGCCCAATACTCCCAAACCTGTTTCAATATTATCTCCTACATATAAATCATTAAGGTAAATATCTTTGTTATCTTTATCAAATGAACCACCAACTTTCTCTTTTGTAAGCATTGTTTTCACATCACCAACATCAACACCATAAATACTTGCAATTTCAGAAGCAAATATTGAAAGAGCTTTATCTTTTTCTTCTACAGTTGCACTTTCTTGACCAGAAATTATTGCCAATATCTCAGCACCATTTTCTTTGGAAAGTATATTTTCAACAGCTTTCTTTGAAACTTCTTCAAATCTTACAGACTTCAATGCATCAGAAAACTTTGTATCTTCTACCATGGCGTTATAAAGATTTTCTGAAACATTTTCAATGAAACTTATCGCTTTTTTATGATCCTTTACAATATCCGCACGGCCTTCACTTGTAAATACTCGGTTATCAATGGATGCAGTGGCATCAAGGGCACCGGTTGTCATATCCTTTGTAATTTCTTGGGCTTTTGTGGTGTCACGGTTAAGACCAGTCAAATCAGAACCCTGTGCAACCTCAATTACACCTTCACCAATTGTTGCGTGGGTAATTTGCTCTTTATCATTACCTGTATCCTTTAAAGTAAGTGATGTTTGACCATTTGGATGAAGGGTTGTTTTTTCCTTATCCGTTGAAAAACCAACTGATGTGGAAAGTCCAAAACCATCTTCTTTTGTTTTATCGAAATCGTGAATATCCTTGAATTCAAGTTCATTTGTTGCAAGGTGGAGGCTTTCACTTCCATCAATCATTGCACCAGTAAGTGAAGTTTTTCCTGCTACATTTATATCAACATTCTTTCCAGTCAACTCAGTTATATCGTTGACCCAAGCACTGTCATGATATGATGAAGAAGAATTTACACCAAAGCCAGAAGAATTTTTACCCTTTGCATCACCTTCTACACCCACACCGCCAGAGGTGTTAAATCCAAAACTTTTACCTTTTGCATAATCAGTATCTTGTTTTGACTCAAGAGATAAATTTCCACCAATTGAAGCAATAAGAGTTTCGTTTGCATTTATGTTGGCACCACTAAATTCTGCATCACTACCTGTTGCAATTAAAATATTATTTGCATTTGTATTTGAGCTTGTATAATTTGTTCCATGGGCACGATTGGTTGACTTATCATAACCTGCATTCAACTGAACTGCATTATTTCCATATGATGCACCAGCAACAATATGTTCATCAGATGATGAAGATGAGTATGTATTTTCTCCCGCTAATACCTTTAATTTATTTAATACATTATAAGATACTGTATCATTTGCAATAACATTTGAACCAATTTGATTTAAATCATTATCTGATGAATTATAAACATTTTCTCCTGAAATATTACTTGCAACACTTTGCATAGATGTATAATTATCAGTATGCTTATTTATATCATTATTTGAGGAAACAGATACATACATGCCTGTTCCAAAACTTGAAGCAGCAGCTGTCGCAGCACCTGAAACACTTGACACTAATCCAATTTCTGCATTTGCCAAGTTAATCAATGCTAATGATAAATTATATTCTGCATCTTTAACAGCTTCATTACTTGCTTTTCCATTATTTCGAGCATCTTTTATTTTGTTAAGATTTTCTTTAGCATCACTTACAGCTTTAGTTGCATTATAAAAATCTTTCGTTGCATTAACAGTATCCACATAACTATTTCCAATATTTGCTCCTGCAAAAACAGTTATATCTTTTCTTATATTTTCTTTGCTTACAGTATCATAATCATTCAAAATATTTATGTCATTACCTGACTTTAAAGTTATATCTTGATTAGAATTAAGATTTGATGCCTTTATATTAATATCTTTTGTTGCTCCAATTGTTAGATTGCCTTCAACATTAAGGTTTGAAGATACAACTTTATTTTCCGTTTTACTCTCTTCAGAAGAACTCTTTTTTGCAATATCTACATTTGCACTTACTTTAGCATTTTTTACATCTACATCTAAACCAACTGGAATACCCATAGATAATGCTGTAAGTTGTAATCCAGCATTTACAATACCATTTAATGCATTTGTTTTTTCATGTTTCTCATAATATTTAGATATTTCTGTATCACTAATTATATTAACATTGGCATCATTTTCTGTCTTTTCTACACCACTTTCTGTAAGTTTATAACCAGCAAGTAGGTTTGCATCACCACCAACATCTATATCACTTGCAATAATATTGATATCTTTGTTTGATACTATATTTAATCCATCTTTTACAGTAACATTCGAAGCTTTAAGCATTTCATTATCATCTATTACTGTATCTTTTTTAGTATATAAACCTCCGAATTTGGATTTAGACGTCTTGTTGTAATTATAATCTCTATCCTTTACAGCTGTAATGTTTGTATTACCACCTATATCAAGTAAAGCATCTTGTCCAACAGTTATATTTGCTCCTGCAAAATTTGCATCATCCATTGTTTTTAAGGTGAAGTTTCCACCTGCATTTATTTCACTTTCTTTATTTTCAATAGTATCTGTAATTGATGTAGAAGTTTTCTTGGAAAGGAAACCACTCTTTTTTGATTGAGATTCACTTCTATTATGAAGTTCAACTGAACTAAAAGTTGCAGTATCTGCTTTTATATTAATATCATCACCAGCATTTAATTCACTTCCAATCACATTAATATCTTTATTTGTTAAAATATTTAAATTATTTCCAACATTAAATTTTGAGCTTGTAAGAGTTTCTTTTTCACTTAAAGAATAATTATTTTTAGAACTGCTTATCATAGAAGATTTTGAACTATTACTATAATTATATTTTTTATCTTTTACTGCTGTAATATTTATATTGCCACCTATATCAAGTAAAGCATCTTGTGCAGCATTTACATTTGTTCCTACAAAATTAGCATCTCCTGAAGTTGTAAGTGTAAAATTTCCACCTGCATTTATTTCACTTTCTTTATTTTCAATAGTGTCTTTAATTGATGTGGAAGTTTTCTTAGAAAATAAACCACTCTTTTTTGATTGGGATTCACTTCTATTATGAAGCTGGATGGTATTAAATGTTGCAGTTCCTGCCTTTATATTTACATCTCCATCTTTACTTTCTATCTTTGCTCCACTATTAATTAAAGCATTATTTGCTTCTATAGATAATCCTTTTTCTCCACTGATAGTTGCTGTGTTAGCTGCTATTTCGGTATGTTTCTTAAGTTCATATTTATCATCATAATCTGAACTTAATACTTTTGTTTGATTTACAAGATTATCAGACTTTATTTGGGTTACTCTACCATCTATATTACCTGATATGTTTGCAATATTTTTAGAATCTATTGTTGTTAATCTTTTAGATTTCATTGTTGCAACTTGATCATCATTGCTTTCATTTACAAGACTATTAGATTTTACTGAGAGAATATTGTTTGATGTAATATTTCCATAGTTAGATACATAATCAGATTCAATTCCTACATTAAATCCACTAATTTTTGATCCATTATTATTATCTATTGCATCTAAGGTTGCTTGTGATAAATATAATTCTGGAACAAGAACCTTTTCTCCATTAACTTCCTTTGTGACATACCAAATAATATCTTTTTTAAGGTTTGTAATCTGACTTTTGTTTAATGCAATACCGACTTTTAAACCTAATTCTTCTCGAACTTCTAATGCATTATCATAAAGTTGTTTCATTTGATCGGCATCACTACCAATACTTCCATCATTAGCAAGATAGTGTTGTTGCGTAGATCTTACAATAGCATCCATGATTATCTTTGTTTCATAAGCAGGATCTCCAAGTATTTTAACGGTATCTATACCATCCAAAATATTACCTAATCCATCAAAAAAATATCCGCTTCCAATATAATTTTCTACATTTATAAACGGAACATTATTTTCAATAAGATATTTACCACCTTCAGAAATCTTAAAACGTCCATTATTTCCTACTGGTAATTCTATATCAACAGGAATAACAGCTTCTTCTATATTTTTGTTTATAAGTGTTGCTACAATATCACCATTTGGATTTACATCTTGATCATTTTTTACATGTTCGTTTGATACAATTGATAAATTACCACCAGCAAGGATTGTTGACCTTTGTTTATTATAAACACGCTTTTTACTTACTTCTGTCTTGTTTTCATGATGTTTACCAATTTTCCACTTTTTTCTTTTTATTTTTATTCTTTGTGAATTTACGGTAAGAGAAGCTATTTCACTTGTTGTAAGATTTTGTAAATTTTTAGCTTTTAATATCATATCGCCTTTTGATGATAGAATACTATTCTGATTTAAAATATCTCCAAAGGCATTAAGAACAAGTTTTCCACCAGATAAAATTCTTGATGGTAAACTGTCAAGATTTACACTATCAATTTCTTCCTGTCCTAAAACTTTCCAACTACACAACCAACTGCAAGCTTCACTTCTGATTTTGTGATAATGTTTTGTTATAGCTCTATCTCCAGTATTATAATCAAAACCTTTATTTGTGATAGAATTAGCAGAGATTTCTATATTTCTGTTGGCTTCAATTTGTCCTGCATAATTTAAGAAATTATTTAAAAAATTATTTATAAATGGATAATTAGTCGTAATACTTTTAAAATTATCCAATACATTGTTATCCACAACATTTGTACTATCTAAAACTATTTCTTCATCATTTGGATCACCTGCAGGTATAGTTTCAGTATAGGAAATATTGT
>JAEEGL014216157.1_pt1 | contig 10037 bp, 9 predicted proteins | sample 9134231 | NCBI WGS metagenome assembly JAEEGL01 (sample SAMN16246548, study PRJNA631951) | gut metagenome | biome: gut microbiome; feature: rumen; material: fiber-attached | host: Bos | place: Iran: Karaj | collected 2018-10 | reverse complement strand
GCGTAGATCTCACCGTACTCTACGGGCTCGTCACCGCTGACGCCGAGAGCATTTCCCTGGCTCCCGGGGAATCGGTGACCGTGGAGGCCAGCTGCTTTACCCAGGGGGTAGACTGGTATTACCTCTCCGCGGACACTTCCGTTGCCGGCATCGTCTCCCTCGAATGGGGCGCGTGGCGGGAAAACGGAACGGACTGTCCCCTGACGATCACCGGCCTCGCTCCCGGCAGCACGGAGGCAGAGCTCTACCTGTACGACTCCGACTCCGGCTACTGCCTCGACAGTCTGCTGCTTCCCATCCGGGTCTCCTGACCCCGGCGGGACCCGGCTACTCTGCATCCAGGAGGTAGAAACATGAACATCGTCATTGCAGGCGGCGGCAAGGTGGGCGGCGAGCTGGTTCAGCAGCTCAGCCAGGAGGGCCACAGCGTCACGGTCATCGACGTCAGCGACTCCCGGGTCGAGGAGATCAACGGCCAGTACGACGTGATGGGCATTGTGGGCAACTGCGCCACCCTGCAGGTCATGCAGGATGCCCAGGTGGGGAAGGCCGACCTGATGATCGCTACCACCGCCTCCGACGAGCAGAACCTGCTGGCCTGTCTCCTGGCCCGGAAAATGGGGGCCAGGCACACCATCGCCCGGGTCCGGGATCCCCAGTATGTGGGACAGATGGAATTCCTGTCCGAGGAGCTGGGCCTCAGCATGTACGTCAATCCAGAGTATTCCGCCGCCACGGAGATCTTCCGGCTGTTGCGCTTTCCCTCCGCCCAGAAGATCGAGGTCTTCGCCGGGGGCCGGGTGGAGATCGTGGAGGTCACCGTGCAGGAGGGCAGCGGCATCGCCGGCATCCCCCTCCGGGAGCTGTCCCGGACCTTCGGCGCCCGGATCCTCGTCTGCGCCGTGCAGCGGGGGGATCAGGTCTCTATCCCCAAGGGGGACTTCGTCATCCGGAACGGCGACCGCATCAGCATCACCGGCGAGCCCAACGAGGTCACCAGAGTCTTCAAAAAGTGGGGCCTGCTGCGGAAAAAGGCGGACGACGTGATGCTGGTGGGGGGCGGCCTCATCAGCTACTATCTGGCCCGGATGCTGCGGGGCATCGGCACGAACACGGTGATCGTGGAGCGGGACGAGGCCCGCTGCCGGGAGCTGTGCGAGCTGCTGCCGGAGACCACCATCATCCACGGCGACGGCACGGACCACGAGCTGCTGGGCGAGGTGGGCATCCAGCGCATGGACGGGGTGGCCGCCCTCACCGGCTCGGACGAGGAGAACATCATCCTGGGCATGTACGCCGATTCCCTGGGCGAGGCCCGGAAGGTGGTGGTCAAGGTCAACAACGGGAACCTGGTCCGCCTGGGCGAGCGGGCGGGCCTGGAAAGCGTCCTGAGCCCCAAGCACATCACCGCCAACATGATCCTCCGCTACGTCCGGGGCATGAACAACTCCCTGGACAGCAACGTGGAGGCGCTGCACACCATCTGCTCCGGACAGGTGGAGGCCCTGGAGTTCTCCGTGGGGAAGCAGGCCGAGGGGGTGGCGGGGATCCCCCTGAAGGACCTGCGGCTCCGGCGGGACCTGCTGCTGGCCTGCATCATCCGGGACGGCCGGCCCCTGATCCCCGGCGGCGGCGACGTGATCCGCCGGGGGGACCACGTGCTGGTGGTCACCACCGCCGACGGGCTGGACGACATCACCGACATTCTGGAATAATACCGGGGCCCGCAGAACACTGCGGGCCCCCTGTCAGAGAGGAAACGACTATGGAAAAGAACAGCTGCTGCCATCCCGGCGGCGAAGAGCTGACCCTGGAGGCCGCCGGGGCCTGCGGCTGGAAGGAAGGCGACCGGATCCTGGACCTGGGCTGCGGCGCCGGGGGCTCCATGCTGCTTTTGAAGGAGCGGCTGGGCCTGAAGCCCGTGGGCTGCGACCGGGACGAGGGGATGCTGGCCCGGGCCAGGGCCCTGGACCCCAGCTTCAAGCTGCGGAAGACCGACGGGATGAGCCTGGACTTCCCCTCCCTCTACTTCGACGGGGCCCTGCTGGAATGCTCCTTCAGCCTGATGAACCGGCACGACGAGCTGCTGAACGAGCTGTACTGCGTGCTGAAAAAGGGCTCGAAAATGGCCATCACGGACCTGTATTACATCAATCCCGACCCGGACCGGGCCGGAGAGGTCTATTACGAGGCACGGCGAATGCTGAACACGCCCCGGACGGAGAACGACTGCGACAGTGCCGACGAGCTCCCCTCCCCCTACCTGCTGGACGGGCTCTTCGTGGTGGACAACCTCCTCCACGCCATCCGGGAGGCGGGCTTCGAGATCACCCTTTTCCGGGACCGGACCCGGCAGCTGCAGAACTGGTACGCCCAGCTTCTGATGGACTACGGCTCCCTGGACGCCTACTGGAAGGCGACCCTGCCGGAGGGCAGCGCCCCCTTCTGCCGGGCCGAGCCCACAAAGCACACGGGCTACTTCCTCCTGACGGCGGAAAAGCTGTGATCGGCGGGATCGTCCTGGCGGCGGGGTACTCCTCCCGGATGGGGGAATTCAAGCCCCTCCTGCCGGTGGGGGGCGTCCCGGCCCTGCGGCGGAGCGTGGAGACCCTTCGGGCCGCCGGGGCGGAGACCGCCGTGGTCACCGGGCACCGGCGGGAAGAGCTGCGCCCTCTGATGGAGGCGCTGGGGGCCAAGGAGCTGTATAACCCGGACTATGCCCGGGGCATGTTCACCTCGGTCCTCACGGGCCTGCGCCATTTTGCCGCCCTGGGGGCGGAGGGGGTCCTTCTCCTCCCCTGCGACTGCGCCGCCGTTCCCGCAGAAGCCGTGCGGCAGCTCATCGCCTGCGCCGGGGACAAGGGGGAATACGCCCTGCCCACCTTTGAGGGGAAAAACGGGCACCCGCTCTGGATCCCGGCCCGGTATTTTGACGAGGTCCTGGGCTTTTCCGGCCCCGGCGGCCTGAAGGGGGCCAGGCTCCTCCACGAGGACACGCTCCTGCGGCTTCCCATGCCCTGGCGGGGCACGGTGCTGGACATGGACACCCCCGAGGATTACGACGCCCTCTGCCGCTGGGCGGCGGAGGACGGGCTTTCCGGGCTGATGAAGGGACGGCGCTTCTTCCTGCTGCGCCACGGGGCCACCGAGCTGCACAGCGGCAAGGTGGTCATGGGCCGCTACGACGCCCGGCTCTCCCCCCTGGGCCGGGAGCAGATGGCGGCGGCGGGGAAGCAGCTGGCGGCCCTCTCCCTCCGGGCCGCAGCCCTGTACGCAAGTCCCCTGCGCCGGGCCAGGGACAGCGCCGAGATCGTGAACGAAGCCCTGGGCCTTCCCCTCCGGCTGGAGGAGGGCCTGGCGGAGATCAGCCTGGGGGCCTGGGACGGGCGGCTCATCGAAGAGGTCAAAAAAGAATGGCCCGCCGAGTACGCCCGGCGGGGCCAGTTCCTGATGAGTTACCGCTTTGACGAAGGCAGCGAAAGCTTCTACATGGTGCAGCAGCGGGTACGGGATACCCTGCTGCGCCTTTTGAAAGAGGATAAAAGCCCGGACATCCTCATCCTCAGCCACGCGGGGGTCATCAAATGCCTCTACGGCCTTATGCAGGGGAAGGACATCGACTGGGCCTTTTCCCGCTGCCGCCCGGAGAAGGGCGCGCTGACGGTGGTGGAAACCTGAGCTTACGCCTGGGCCCGCTGCTCCTTGATGGCCTTCAGGGCCTTTGCAAGCTGGTCCGGGCAGGAGGTGGGCTTGGCGCCGCAGCGGATCCCGTCGACGATGCCGATGATCTCGTCGATGTTCCGCCCCTCGCTGAGACGGGCGACGCCGATGGTGTTGCCGGGACAGCCGCCCACGAACTCCACCTTCTGCACCGTATCTCCGTCCATGTCGATGATGATATTCTGGGAGCAGACGCCCCTGGTCTTGTACGTATACTGCATGCTTCTCTCTCCTTTGCTTTGGTTTTGTTCTGCCTATTTTCCCTATCTTAGCACACTCTCTCCCGTTCTTGCAAGCCCCGGACAGGCATATACTTTCCCCAGGGGGTGATGCCTGTGAAGCGGCTAAGGCGGGACCTTGTTTTTCTGCTGCTGGTGCTGCTGCCGGCAGCGGCGCTGGATCGGCTGGGGGCCTTCCGGGCCCTGGCGGCCCAGGTGGAGGCCGTCGTCGCCGAGGCGCCTCCGTCCCTGACGGAAAGTGCGCCCTGGCGGCCCCCGGCGACGCCGGAGCCCGCTCCTGACGTGCCGGAGCAGCCTGCCCCGGCGGACACGGCGGAGGACGCCCTGCCCGCCCTTCGCATCGGCGGCAGCCGCTCCCCGGACCTGCGGAGCCTTCTGCGGGAGGGCTGGTCCTATACCCTGGGCGGGGAGGGGCCCCAGATCCTCATCCTCCACACCCACGCCTGCGAGGCCTTCACCCCGGAGGGGAGCGACAGCTACGTTTCCTCCGGGGACTTCCGGACCCTGGAGGACAGCCGGAGCGTCATCGCCCTGGGGGACCTGCTGACGGAGGCCCTGGAAGCGAAGGGCTACGCTGTCCTCCACGACCGGGAGAAATACGACTGGCCCGCCTACAACGGGGCCTATGACCGCTCCGGGGAGGCGGTGCGGACCCGGTTGGAGCAGCACCCCGGCATCCGGGTGGTCATCGACCTGCACCGGGACTCCCTGGGGGGCCGGAAAACCGCCTACGCCGCCCCGGACGGGGAGGACAGCGCCCAGGTGATGCTGCTGCTGACCACCGGGGAAAACGGGCTCTACCACCCCAACTGGCAGGAAAACCTGAAGCTGGGGCTGGAGCTGCAGCGGCAGATGGACCGGGACTATCCGGGCCTGGCCCGGGACCTGGACCTCTCCCCCGCCCGCTACAACCAGCATCTCTGCCCCGGCTCCTTCCTGCTGGAGGTGGGCACGGAGGCCAACACCCTCCGGGAGTCGAAAAAGGCCGTCAGCCTTTTTGCCGACTGCCTGGCGGCGGTGCTGGAGACCCACCGGGAGACCGGATAACGCCAAAGAAAGAAGGAATCCCCCATGCCGGAGCTTGTATCCCTGGGCGAAGCCCTCATTGATTTCACCCCCTGCGGTCTTTCCGAAGCGGGCATGGCCCGCTATGAGCGGAATCCCGGGGGCGCTCCCGCCAACGTGGCGGTGGCGGCGGCCCGGCTGGGGCTCTCCGCCGCCTTCCTCGGCAAGGTGGGAGACGACCTGCACGGCCGCTTCCTGCGGGACACCCTGGCGAGGGAGGGGATCGACCTCAGCGGTTTTCTTCTGGACCCGGAGACCCCCACCACCCTGGCCTTCGTGGACCTCCGGGAGGACGGAGAGCGGGATTTCAGCTTCGTCCGCCGTGGCTGCGGGGACACCCGGCTCCAGCCGGAAGAGCTGCCGGAGGCCCTTCTGCGGAGCGCGAAGCTGCTGCACCTGGGCACCCTCTCCCTGACGGAGGAGCCGGCCCGAAGCGCCGCCCTCCGGGCCGTGGAGGTGGCGGAGGAGGCCGGGGTTCCCGTCAGCTGCGACGTGAATTACCGGGCGCCCCTCTGGCCCTCGGCAGAGGAATTCCGCCTGGCCTGCGGCACGCTGCTGCCCCACGTCTCGCTGCTGAAGGTCTCCGGAGAGGAGGCGGCGCTGCTCACGGGCCTTTCGGACCCGGCGGAGGCCGCCGCGGCGCTGAAACGGCAATACGGCATCGGCACCGTGGCGGTGACCCTGGGGGCAGAGGGCGCATATCTGGAGGGTTACCACCCCGCCTTTCCCGCCAAAGCCCTGGACGCCACCGGCGCCGGGGACTGCTTCTGGGCGGCGTATCTCTTCGCCCGGCTCCGGGGCCGGGCGGACCCGGCGGCCTTCGCCTGCGCCGCCGCCTCCCTCTGCGTGGAGAAGCGGGGGGCCATCCCCGCCATGCCCTTCCTCCCGGCGGTGGAAGCACGGCTGGGAAAAGGCTGAACGGCCCCGGGGATCACCGCAGGCCGTTCAGATAGGTTTCCAGGATCAGGGTCGCCGCCACGGCGTCCACCTTCTGCTTCCGCTGCTTTCCCCGACGGCCCGCCTCGGAGAGGATGCCGTGGGCCTCTACCGTGGTGCGCCGCTCGTCCACCAGGACCACCTTCAGCGCCCTCGCCTCCAGCTCGGCGGCGAAGGCGCGGCTTTTTTCCGCCCGGGGCCCCTCGCTGCCGTCCATGTTCCGGGGAAGGCCCAGCACCACCGTGTCCACGCCCCGGCTTTGGGCCAGGGCCGTCACCTCTTCCAGGAGTTTTTCGTGGTTCCAGGAGGACAGCACCGCCGTCTCCCCCGCCAGAAGGCCCAGCGGGTCGGAAAAGGCGACGCCGGTCCGGGCGTCTCCGTAATCCAGTGCCATGATTTTCATTTCATCACCCGAAGGCAGTATAGCACAGGATTTGTCCTTTGGAAATCCGAAAAATCGTGATATACTGAGGGTGTCGAAATAATCGACACCCTTCCAATCGGACCCGCTTCGCCGGGCTCCGATTGGAGAAAGGATGCGCTTCGCTCCCCGCACTCGCTTCCCTCGCACAGTCCGCTCCGAGAGCGGTCTTTTTCGCGAGGCGCATGTCCCCGCGAAAATATTATCCACCTGATTCACGCCTGGGGGCGTGTACTCTGCGAGGCTTTCTCCGGAGACTGGAATTATGTATTACGTCTATCTTCTCCGCTGCACCGGCGGCAGCCTCTACGCCGGGATCACCACCGACCTGGGCCGCCGATACCGGGAACACCGGGGACCGGGGCGCCTGGGGGCCCGGTATACCCGCGCCCACCCGCCCCTGGGCTACGCCGGGGCCTGGACCGCCCCGGACCGGGCCGCCGCTTCAAGGCTGGAAGCCCGGCTGAAAGGGCTGGGCCACGGGGAGAAGGAGGCCCTTTTGGGCCGGGACCTGCCGGAGCATCCGGCGGTGCCGGAAACCACGCTGCGGGAGGCGGAAGCATGAAGATCCTGGTCAGCGCCTGCCTCCTGGGGCGGCCCTGCCGCTACGACGGGCAAAGCAAGCCCAACGCTGCGGTGCTCGCCCTGGGGGAGAAGCACACTCTGGTCCCCCTCTGTCCCGAGGAGCTGGGGGGCCTTCCCACCCCCCGGGCTCCCGCCGAGTGGCAGGGGGCGCGCATCGTGAACGCCCTGGGCGAGGACGTGACGGAAGCCTACCGCCGGGGGGCTGCGGCGGCGGCGGCTCTGGCGCGGGAGCAGGGCTGCCGCTGGGCCATTCTGAAGGAGCGCAGCCCCGCCTGCGGGGCGCGGGAAATCTACGACGGCAGCTTTTCCCGCCGTCTCATCTCCGGAAAGGGCCTGGCCGCCCGGCTCCTGGAGGAGGCAGGGGTCCGGGTCCTGGGAGAGAGCGAAGCGGGTCTGCTGCCGGAAGGTCTTTGATCCGTAGGGCGTCTCCGAGGCCGGAGACGCCCGCAGTTTTTCGGAAGGCAGCCCGGACATTCTTGACAGGAAAATGTTATTGCTTTAAACTATATGTATATTCCTTATGTGCAGAAAGCGAGGAAGCTCCGATGAAAGGAAGTCTGAAAACCCTGACCCTGGCGGCGCTGCTGCTCCTCTGTGCCATCCTGCTGCCCCTGAACCGGGCCGAGGCGGCCTCTTCCGGCCGCTGCGGGGACAACCTCAGCTGGACACTGGACGATGCGGGGAACCTGACCATCCGGGGCACCGGGGCGATGTCGGATTATCTCTATTCCGGCAATTCAGCTCCCTGGGGGCTGGAAATCAAGACCGTGACCCTGGAATCCGGCGTCACCTCCATCGGCAACTACGCCTTCTACGGATGCAACAGCCTCACCGAGATCGCCATCCCCGATGACGTTACCACGATCGGCGAATACGCCTTTGCCGGCTGCAATAGCCTCACCACCGTCACCATCGGCAGCGGCGTTAATGCCATCTACAACTTAGCTTTTTACGGTTGCAGCAGCCTCACCGGCGTATACATCTACGATTTGGCCGCTTGGTGCGGAATCGAGTTTTTTAGCTATTATGGCAATCCTCTTTCTTCCGCACATCATCTATTCCTCTCCGGTGAAGAGGTGACGGAACTGGTGATCCCCGACAGCGTCACCTCCATCGGCAACTACGCCTTTATCGGCTGCAGCAGCCTCACTCAAATCACCATCCCCAACAGCGTTACCGCCATCGGCAGTTCTGCTTTTCGAGGCTGCAGCGGTCTCACCGACTTCACCATACCTGACGACGTAACCGCCATCGGCGACTTCACTTTCGATAGCTGCAGCGGCCTCATCCAGATCTCCATCCCCGACGGTGTCACCTCCATCGGCGGCAGCGCCTTCTACGGCTGCAGCGGCCTCACCCAGATCTCCATCCCCGACAGCGTCACCTCCATCGGCGACTGCGCCTTTCAGGGCTGCACTGGCCTAACCAACTTTTCCTTCGGCAGTGGTGTCACCTCCATCGGTGAATTCGCTTTTCGGGACTGCAGCGGCCTTTTCTCCGTTACCATCCCCGACGTTGTCACCTCCATTGGTGACAACGCCTTCTACGACTGCAGTTGCCTCACGGAACTGAGCATCAACACCCGCACCATCGGAAGCTGGTTTCATGGGAACAGCCACCTGAAAAAGCTGACCATTGGCAACAACGTCATCTCCATTGGTGACAATGCCTTTCAGGACTGCGATAGCCTCAACCAGATCATAATCGGGAGTGGCGTCACCTCCATAGGCGATAATGCCTTCGGCGACTGCAGCAACCTCACGGAACTGAGCATCAACACCCGAACTATCGGAAGCTGGTTCCGTGGAAACAGCAGCCTAAAAAAGCTGACCATTGGCGACAACGTCAACTCCATCGGTAGAGCCGCTTTCTCCGGCTGCAGCAGACTTACCACCGTATCCATAGGCAGTGGCGTCACTTCTATCGGCGAGAATGCCTTCGGCGACTGCAGCGGATTCACCGAACTCACCATACCCGACAGCGTCACTTACATCGGCAACTCCGCCTTCTACGGCTGCAGTGGCCTTACCGGCATCTCCATCGGCAGCGGCATTACCGCCATTGGGAGCGCAGTCTTCCGGGGCTGCCGCGACCTTACCAAGATCACCATTCCCGACGGCGTTACCTCCATCGGCAATTACGCCTTCTCCGGCTGTAGCCGCCTCGCCTCCGTCAACATCGGTAGCGGCGTCACCTCCATCGGCGGCTCCGCCTTCGAGGGCTGCAGCGGCCTCACGGAACTGAGCATCAACACTCCCACTATCGAGAGCTGGTTCCGAGGCATGACCAGCCTGAAAAAGCTGACCATTGGCAACAACGTCACCTTCATCGGCGAGAACGCCTTCGACGGCTGCAGTTCCCTCACGGAATTGAGCATCAACACAAGCACCGCGAAAACCTGGTTCCGAGGCATGACTAGCCTGAAAAAGCTGACCATTGGCAACAACGTCACCTTCATCGACGAGAACGCCTTCGACGGCTGCAGTTCCCTCACCGAGACCTCCATCGGGAACTGCGTCATCTCTATCGGGAACTATGCCTTCCATAACTGCAGCGGCCTTTCCAGCGTCACCATCCCTGACAGCGTCTCTTCCATCGGCGACAGCGCCTTCTCCGGCTGCAGCGGCCTCACCCAGATCACCATCCCCGACGGCGTCTCCTCCATCGGCGGTTCCGCCTTCTGGCGCTGCAGCGGCCTTACCCAGATCACCATCCCCGACTCCGTCACCTCCATCGGCGACTATGCCTTCTACGGCTGTAGCGGCCTTACTGAGATCACCATCCCCGACGGAGTCACCTCCATCGGCAAGTCCGCCTTCTCCGGCTGCAGCGGCCTTACTGAGATCACCATCCCCGACGGCGTCACCTCCATCGGCAAGTCTGCCTTCTCCGGCTGCAGCGGTCTCACCCAGATCACCATCCCCGACGGCGTCACCTCCATCGGCAGCGGAACTTTCTACAACTGCAGCGGCCTCTCAGAGATCACCATCCCCGACAGCGTCACCGACATCGGAATCTCCGCCTTCGACCGCTGCAGCGGCCTCACCCAACTCACCATTCCCGACAGCGTC
>JAEEGL013155198.1_pt1 | contig 10037 bp, 6 predicted proteins | sample 9134231 | NCBI WGS metagenome assembly JAEEGL01 (sample SAMN16246548, study PRJNA631951) | gut metagenome | biome: gut microbiome; feature: rumen; material: fiber-attached | host: Bos | place: Iran: Karaj | collected 2018-10 | reverse complement strand
CAGCGCAAGACCCATATTCCGGTACTGCGGTGCATGCACATGCAGGTCGTTCATCGCGGGCATCACCAGCTGGTCGCCGAAATCGACTACCTCTACGTTCTGGCAGTCATTCGGCAGGTCCTGGCAGGTCTTGATGATGATGCCGTCATCGCCTACAATCACATACCCGCGCTCCAGAACAGTAAACTGTTCCGGAGTGGGCGTGAAGAGAATATTTCCTCTATAAATCTTCATATTATAACAAGTGGTAAGTGACGGTCAATCCGGCCATCACGATGGATACCATCGACATCAGTTTGATGAGGATGTTGAGGCTCGGGCCCGAGGTGTCTTTGAACGGATCACCTACGGTGTCGCCTACGACAGTCGCCTTGTGGCAGTCGCTGCCCTTTCCGCCGAAATGGCCTTCCTCGACGTATTTCTTCGCGTTGTCCCATGCGCCGCCGGCATTCGCCATGAAGACCGCCAGCACGAAGCCTGTTGCCAAGCCGCCGATCAGCAGACCGAGCACACCGGCTACGCCGAGAACCAGACCCGTGATAATAGGCACGATAATAGCCAGAATAGACGGCAGCAACATCTCGTGTTGCGCACCCTTCGTTGAGATAGCTACGCAGCGGGCATAGTCCGGATCGGCTTTGCCTTCGAGGATACCCTTGATGGTCTGGAACTGGCGACGAACCTCTTCCACCATCTTCTGCGCCGCGCGGCCCACCGCGTTCATCGTCAAGCCGCAGAACAGGAAGGCCATCATTGAGCCGATGAAGATACCTACCAGCACAATCGGGTTCATCAGGTTGACATTATACGCATCCATGAAGTCCACGAGCGTCGCTTTCGCCGCCTCTACGCCGTTCGGCAGCGCCTCACCCGTGCGGATGAGCGCAATCTTGATCTCCTCTACATAGGAAGCTAACAATGCGAGCGCCGTGAGGGCTGCACTACCAATCGCAAAACCCTTACCTGTAGCGGCGGTGGTGTTACCCAGCGCGTCGAGGGCGTCCGTGCGTTGACGTACTTCGGCGGGCAGACCCGACATCTCTGCGTTACCACCGGCGTTGTCGGCGATAGGTCCGTAAGCGTCCGTAGCCAGCGTGATACCCAGCGTCGAGAGCATACCGACAGCGGCGATACCGATGCCGTAGAGACCCATACTCAGGTTCTGCGCAGTGAACTCAATAGCGAAACCGTTCGCGCAGAGATACGCGAGGATGATCGCTACACCTACGGTGATGACCGGGATAGCCGTCGAGAGCATACCCAGACCCAGACCGCTGATGATCACGGTGGCCGGACCGGTTTGCGAACTCTCGCTCACTTTCTGGGTCGGCTTATAACTCTGACTCGTGTAGTACTCAGTCGATTTGCCGATGATCACACCGGCGAGCAGACCTACTACCACCGAGAGGCTCACTTGCCACCATTGATTCGGCGCAGCAGGGTTATCACCTAAGAGCCAGTAGAAGATACCGAAGGTCACGCCGGCGATGAGGAACGCCGCGGTGTTGGTACCTATAGCCAGCGCGCGGAGCAATTCCTTCATGCCTGCGCCCTCTTTGGTCTTCACCATGAAGATACCTATCAGCGACAGCAGCACGCCGCATGCCGCGATGAGCGACGGCGCGAGCACCGCTTTGAGCTGCATCTCAGGCACTAAGGCAAACGCCGAAGCACCGAGGGCCATTGTAGCAAGTATCGAACCGGCGTAGGACTCATACAGGTCAGCGCCCATACCGGCTACGTCACCTACGTTATCGCCTACGTTGTCCGCGATCGTCGCGGGGTTACGCGGGTCATCCTCCGGGATGTTATATTCGGTCTTACCTACGAGGTCCGCACCAACGTCCGCTGCTTTCGTGTAGATACCGCCGCCGACGCGGGCAAACAGCGCTTGCGTCGAGGCACCCATACCGAAGGTCAGCATCGTCGTAGTGATGGTGATCAGGTCACCGTCCGCACCTACAAGCGCGAGCAGACCCGTCTTCTGCAGGATGAGGAACCATCCGGCGATATCTAACAGCGCCAGACCTACAACCGTCAGACCCATCACAGCGCCCGAGCGGAAAGCGACCTGCAGACCGGCGTTCAGACTCTGACGCGCCGCGTTAGCGGTTCGTGCCGAAGCATAGGTCGCCGTCTTCATGCCGAAGAAACCCGCCAAGCCGGAGAAGAAACCGCCGGTCAGGAACGCGAACCATACGATACCGTTCTGGAGGTTGAAATACGCCATGATGGCAAAGATAGCAGCCAATACGACGAACACGATCGTCACCACTTTGTACTGCTGTTTCAGATACGCCATTGCGCCTTTACGCACGTGCGAGGCAATGGTCTTCATCAGTTCTGTGCCTTCGTCCTTGCTCAACATCGAGCGGTAGAAGAAGTACGCAAAACCGAGCGCTAAGACGGACGCCGCTAATACGACATACATCAAAACTGTTAAATCATTCATACGATTTTGTGTTTAGAAAAATTGGTATTAATTAATGTTAAATTGTTTGTTGTTTCGTTTACTCACACTTTGCGACTGCAAAGTTACTGCTTTTTTTCCATATATGCAAACAAAAATGAAAAAATGCAACAAAATTAAAAAAAATTTGCATATGTCGGAAAAAAGTAGTACTTTTGCCCCGCAGAACTATGCAAAGAGTTAAAAATTAACCTTATAACAAACAATTTTTTAATCTTTATTACAATGAAAAGAAGCTTTATCTACGTATTGGGTCTGCTGCTGATAGCAGGCGGCTTCTCTGCTTGTAAACGAGTAGAGAGCGTACAGAGAGAGGAGTCGAAGATCACTGTGTACAAAGACGGCTCGATCGAGCAGAAGTACTACAAACTCGTTCCTCCCGACAAAGATGCAGAGCAAGCTGAAGAGCCGGAGAGCCCGAAGAAACTCTACAAATTCATTGCGAAGCACTTGCTGCGTCAGCAGCTGAAGAAGGCGGATCAACTTCGCCTCACCGCTCCTATTCGCATCGGTTATTATGAGTGCAACAGCTACGCTGAGCGTCTCAACCTCATGAAGCTGGCAGCGAACAATATCATCAAGCTGCAGTGCGATGAGATCGTCACCGAGTACGGACCGACCTATTGGGTAACCGTAGACCTGACCTGGAAAGGCTGGTGGCTGCGCGAGAGCCCGAAGAAACCTGTCTTCCCCGAGGATCGTATCACCGAGGAAGAGGCAAAAGCATTCCTGATCCCGTCGCTTGACCAGGATCCTTGGGGTATCCCGACGACCGACACCCTCGTGCCCGCTCCGATCAAAGAGGCCCTCAAGACTTTCTATGCCGGTCTCCAAGCCGGTCAGAGCTACAACCAGAGCCTGATGGATGCGAAGATGGTATGCGCGATGCGCCTGCTCAACACGCTCGCTTCCTACGGTGTGGACAAACTGGGTAGCAACCCCTTCACCCGCGACGCTGAGTTGACGCCGGAACTGGTGCAGAACATGAGCATCCTGCGTATGCCGCGTATGAAGAACGCTTACCTCGTTTCGATTGGCGAGAACGACTTCCTCTACGTGATGAGCGAAGAGAATCCGGTTGTTATCGAGGACCTCGCTTACATCGCTCCGGACAAACTGCGTTCGCTCAAGCAGACCGTTTGCTCGCTCGCCGGCACGCTGACCAAAGAAGAGATCCTGGCAGCTCGCGCAGCAAAAGAGCAACGCGACAAGATCGAGGCAGAGTTGCGCCAGGCTATGGCTCGTATGCAGCAATATCAGGCTCCCGAACCCGAGCCCGAAGAGGATGACTTCGAGATGTGCGAGACATCCGGTAGCCTGGCTTACGTAGAGCATACCGACCCGACGCTGTATGAGTTGGCAAAAGAGAAAGAGCATTTCGAGACCGTGAAGTTGCTGGGTGGCGTGGTTCGCGTTAGCGACATCGACGACATCGAAGAGCACGGCAACCAGAAAGAAGCTTGGGCAACCGCTACGGCTACCCTCAAGCTCGCTCGCGTTAACGGCGTAGGACGTATCTACCTGGGCTTGACCAATGGTACCAAGACCGATCACAACGTATCGTTCACCTACTCGAAGAGAAACGGTTGGAGACTGGCTGACTAATAGCCTCTACGACCAAACAAAAAGGACGACCTCGAGTCGTCCTTTTTTTGTTTACTTGCTGCTTGCGTATGCTTTATAGAACTCGCTCACAGCAATGATACCCTTCTCCCATACCTCGAGGTCCATCGACTCATTCGGCGAGTGGATAGCGTTCTGCTCCAAGCCGAAACCCATGAGGATGGTCTTACAGCCGAGTATCTGCTCGAAGGCCGCGATGATAGGTATCGAGCCGCCGCGACGAGCCGCCAACGGACGTTTGCCGAAGGCGATCTCAAATCCCTTCTCAGCCGCCTTATACGCGGGGATATCAATCGGGCAGACATAACCCTGTCCGCCATGCATCGGCGTGACGTGCACGCGTACACCTTTCGGCGCGAGGGTTTGGATATAGTCGATAAAAGCCTTCGATATCTTCTCGTGGTCCTGGTTGGCTACGAGCCGGCAACTGACTTTTGCAAACGCCTTGCTCGGCAGCACGGTCTTCGAGCCTTCGCCCGTATATCCGCCCCATATGCCGCATATATCGAACGACGGGCGGCAGGAGTTGCGCTCTAATGTGCTGTACCCTACCTCGCCGAACACATCGTCTACGTCAATGGCTTTGTTGTACGCCGCCTGGCAGAACGGTATCTGCGCGATCATCTTACGCTCCTCCTCGGGGATAGGCAGCACGTCATCGTAGAAACCCGGGATGGTGATGCGGCCCTCGCCGTCCACCACTTTTGCCAGCATCTCGCATAGCGCATTGACGGGATTCTTCACCGCCCCGCCGAAATGACCGGAATGCAGGTCTCTGTTCGGTCCGTCCACCTCGATCTGCCAATACGCGAGTCCGCGCAGACCCGTCGTGATAGACGGCGTCTCTTTGCCAATCATCGAGGTGTCGGAAACCAAGATAATGTCGGCTTTCAGCAACTCTTTATGGTCCTCAAGGAAAGCCTCCAGCGACGGAGAACCGATCTCTTCTTCGCCCTCGAAGATGAACTTTACGTTGCAGTTCAGTTGCCCCGTCTTCGCCATATATTCGAAGGCTTTCGCCTGAATCATCGCCTGTCCTTTGTCATCATCCGCCCCGCGTGCATACAGTCGTCCGTCGCGGATCTCCGGCTCCCATGGATCGGACTTCCACTGCTCCACCGGCTCCACCGGCATCACGTCATAATGCGCATAGACCAAAACGGTGGGTGCGTCCTCTACCCTATACTCTCCGTACACAAACGGATTGCCTTTACTCGGCAGCACTTCCGCTTTCTGGCACCCGGCTTCGAGCAGCAGTTCTTTCCACCGCTCGGCGCACCGCGTCATATCCGCTTTGTGCTCCTCTTGACAACTCACACTGGGGATGCGAATCAAACTCGCCCACTCTTCCATAAATCGCGCTCTATGCGCAGCCATATACTCCTGAATGGTCATAATAATAAAAATTATGCTGCAAAGATACGTTTTTTTTTGCATATATGAAAATATTTTTGTATTTTTGCCCCGCAAAAATGTGTTTAACCATGAGAAAAGTACTGTTTTTCGTTTTTTCGGCCCTTCTGTGGGCGGGTTGTCAACCAAGTAGCGACATCGCAGATACGATCGCGAAGAGTAAACCGATCCTACCTATCCGCATGCTGAGTGACACGACGCATGTCGTGCTGACCGACTTTGTGCCGGTGCTATACGGTGACACGACGCTCTGGCAAGGATTGCAGTGGACGACGGGTGAAGACCTGGAGTGCATCAACCATATCGGCACACCGGCGGTATTGCGCGAGATGGACATCGTCAACCGCGATCGCGGCATTCACGCCATCACGTTCCTCGACAAGAGCGGCAGTTTTGCCATCCCTGTGCTGCCCGCCAAGCCTGTTCGCCAAGCCCTGATATCGCTCGGCTACGCCGACAACAAGTTGCGTGTCGGCTTCTATGACACGGTGGAGAACCCGAGTTTTGAGGCCTTCGTGCAGAACAGTCTCATCGACCATAGCCTCTGGCAAGAAGAGGAAGACGGCACATGGACGCTGGACCTCTCCGGTATCACGCTGCCCGGCCGCTCATACCTGCGTATCTTCGCCGAGGACGAGACATTCCTCTATAACGACATGCTGCTGCCGCTGCAAGACGGCAAGGTCATCACCGATGCAAGTCAGCTGAACCGCCACGACCCGCAAGCGCAGGTGCTCTACTCCTTGCTCGTGGACCGTTTCTACGACGGCAACACGGCGAACAACTGGAAGATGAACTCGCCGGAGGTATTGGACATCGTGGACTACCAAGGCGGCGACCTCGCGGGTATCACAAAGAAGATCAGCGAAGGCTATTTCGACCAACTGGGCGTGAACACGATATGGATCAGTCCGATCACCCAGAACCCCTATGACGCATGGGGCTGCTATGAGTTCAAGAACGGCAATAAATACGACCCGTCGAAGACCTACACGAAGTTCAGCGGCTACCACGGCTATTGGCCTATCTACGCGACGAAACTGGAAGAGCGCTTCGGCACGCCGGACGAGCTGCGTACCTTATTAGACACCGCGCACACGCACGGGATTAACGTGGTGCTCGATTATGTCGCGAACCACATGCATATCAACTCGCCGACGCTGCAGGAGCACCCGGATTGGCATACCGACTCTATCCTACCCGACGGCCGTCGTAACTTCGAGCTGTGGGACGAAGCGCGCCTCACGACCTGGTTTGACAAACATATCCCGACCTTGGACCTGGAGCGCCCGGAGGTATGCGAGGCGATGACGGACCGTGCCCTCTATTGGCTCGCTAACTACGAGTTGGACGGTTTCCGTCACGACGCATGCAAACATATCCCCGAAGGCTATTGGCGTATGCTCGGCCAGAAGATCGCGACGCGTTGGCCGGGTCGCGCGATATGGATGATCGGCGAGACCTACGGCAGTCCGGAACTCATCGGCAGCTACGTGAAATCCGGTATGCTCGATGCGCAGTTTGACTTCAACGTCTACTTCACGGCGCGCGAGGCGCTCTGCGGACTGAAGGGCATGGATGAAGTGCTGAACAACGAACTGACCTCCCTCCGCACCTACGGTGCGCACCATACGATGGGAAATATCTCCGGTAACCACGACCAGATACGCTTTGCGTCCATCGCCGGTGGCGACATCGACATCGCGAGCCAAGGCAAGGAAGAAGGCTGGACACGCGAGGTAGGTATCGGCGATGCGGAGAAAGCCTACAAGCGCGCGCTGCTGCTGGAGGTACTCAACATGACGCTGCCCGGCGTGCCCTGTATCTACCAGGGCGACGAGTATGCCGAGGTGGGAGGCAACGACCCCGACAACCGCCATATGATGCGGTTTGAGAACCTGAAGGAAGAGGAGATAGCGATGCGCGCGCAAGTGGCAGAACTGATCCATATGCGCCGCCACTCCATGCCGCTGCTCTACGGCGACTTCATCCCCCTCATCGACCGTCCGGACGAGATCATCTACCAACGCGTGTACCTGGGAGAGAAAATCACCGTCATCATCAATCGCAAAGAATTAACATACCAAATACTAAAGGATTAACATGAAAAGGACATTATGGCTTGCGCTGGCTGCGATGGCACTCATCAGCTGCGCTGACAACACCCCGTTGCGTCACCCGAAGTTTGCGTACGACGCGACGATCTATGAACTGAACGTACGTCAGGCTACGCCGGAAGGTACTTTCCAAGCTGCGGAAGCTTTGCTTCCGACGCTGCGCGATAATGGTATCGACATCATATGGGTGATGCCCTGTCAACCGATCGGCGTCATCACCCGTAAGGGCACGCTCGGCAGTTACTACTCGATCATCGACTACTGCGCTATCAACCCTGAGTTTGGTACCCGCGCGGACTTCGAGCACTTCCTCAAAGTGGCGCATAAGCAGGGCTTCAAGGTCATCCTCGACTGGGTAGCTAACCATACCGCTCCGGATAGCGAGTGGACGCAGCACGAAGGCTGGCACTATCGCGACAGCCTCGGAAACCTGATGGTGCAATACGACTGGACGGATATCTCCAAACTGAACTATGACAACCAAGACATGCGTGATGAGATGCTGAAATCGATGCACTGGTGGATGGACTCGATCGGTATCGACGGTTTCCGCTGCGACGTAGCCGGTGAAGTGCCGACCGATTTCTGGAACTGGGCGATGGCCGACCTGCGCCTGACGCATCCGCATATGTTCACCCTCGCGGAGGATGAAGACAAAGCGCAAGAACTCACCGAGACGGCCTTCGATATGTACTACGGATGGACGCTGCATCATATCATGAACGACGTGGCGCAAGGCAAGAGCAAAGTAGAAGACCTGTGGGCATACTTCGCGAAAGCCGACACCACCATTCGTCCCGAAGCTATTCGCATGAACTTTATCTCCAACCACGACGAGAACAGCTGGAACGGCACGGAGCAAGAGCGTATGGGTGAGGCAGTGAACCTGTTTGCCGCCTTCTGCTATGTAGTGCCCGGCATGCCGATGATCTACACCGGTCAGATTAGCGGAAACCATCACCGCCTGGCGTTCTTCGAGAAAGACCTGATCGACACCGACGAGGCGTTCGCTCAGGGCGATCTATACAAGAGTCTCAATGCGCTGCGCAAGCGCAACAAAGCGCTGTTCAGTCCGGAGGTAGGTGCGCCGATGGAGCGCGTAGCCTGCGACAACGAAGCGATCTTCGCGTGCCGCCGTACCAAAGAAGGACGCTGGCATACCAATAGCGTGCTGGCAGTGATGAACATGAGCGGCGAGGCGCAGAGCGTCACCCTCGAGAGCGGCGAGCATTTTGACCTCGCGCCCTGGGCTTACGAGATCATCGAGAAATGACAATCTGCCATTTTGGCAGGTTTGCGCCCGTTGGCACGAATATTGGAGAGTAATAATCGGATTTCGGTATTTCGGTATACCGGTATCTCGATATCTCGATAAATCGTTATAAAAACAACACAATAATATGAAGATTCAACCGTTAGCAGACCGCGTGCTGGTAAAACCCGCGGCTGCAGAAGAGAAGACCATCGGAGGTATCATCATCCCCGATAGCGCGAAAGAGAAACCGCTGCGCGGTGAGGTGCTCGCCGTAGGCGAAGGAACGAAAGATGAGGCTATGGTGCTCAAGGCCGGAGACCAAGTGCTGTATGGCAAGTATGCCGGTACGGAACTCGAACTCGACGGAGAGAAATACCTCATCATGCGACAATCTGACGTTTTGGCAAAAATTCAATAATCATGGCAAAAGATATTACGTATAATACGGAGGCGCGGGATGCGCTGAAGCGTGGAGTGGACCAACTGGCGGATGCCGTCAAGGTCACCCTGGGTCCGAAAGGACGAAACGTCATCATTGACAAGAAATACGGCGCGCCGCATATCACCAAAGATGGTGTGACGGTAGCCAAAGAGATTGAACTGGCGGACGCCGCAGAGAACCTCGGCGCACAACTCGTCAAAGAGGTAGCATCCAAGACCGGAGACCAAGCCGGAGACGGTACGACCACCGCTACGGTACTCGCACAGGCGATCGTAGGTGTAGGTCTGAAGAACGTCACCGCTGGCGCTAACCCTCTCGACCTCAAGCGCGGTATCGACAAAGCCGTCGCTGCGGTCGTAGCAGAGATCAAGAAGAATGCCGTGGTCGTAGGCAATGACTTCGACAAGATCGAGCAGGTAGCTACCGTGTCGGCTAACAACGATGCCGAGATCGGCAAACTGATTGCCGACGCGATGCGTAAGGTCAGCAAAGACGGCGTCATCACCATCGGCGAAGCCAAGGGTATGGACACCACCATCGACGTCGTACAAGGTATGCAGTTCGATCGCGGATACATCAGCCCGTACTTCGTGACCAACACCGAGACGATGCAGGTGGAGATGGACAAGCCGTACATCCTCATTTACGACAAGAAGATAAGCAATCTCAAAGAGCTGCTTCCTGTTCTCGAGCCGGCTGTTCAGAGCGGTCGTCCGT
>JAEEGL012660931.1_pt1 | contig 10037 bp, 7 predicted proteins | sample 9134231 | NCBI WGS metagenome assembly JAEEGL01 (sample SAMN16246548, study PRJNA631951) | gut metagenome | biome: gut microbiome; feature: rumen; material: fiber-attached | host: Bos | place: Iran: Karaj | collected 2018-10 | reverse complement strand
TCTTCAATGGTGTCGTTGGCCAGTCCGATAGATTTCAGCTGCTGGTTGTTCCAATATGTCTTGACCGTATCTTGGGCATTCGCTATGCTAAGTAGCAGAATTACAGACAGAAAGGTGGTAATCGCTTTCATGGTTTCAAGTTTAGAATTTTATTTTGCAAAAATAATGTTTTTTATGAAAAATTCGTCAATTATTCATCTTCAAAAAACTGACACTCCAATCCCTCGTATGTAAACTTAGAAATCTAATAAAAAACTCAAATCCCAATTGCCAAGAAAATCGTATATTTGCAGCTTGATTTTTCAAATATTAAATTATGGGCAAATACACTGAATATCGCGGACTTAACTTGTCGAACATCGGCAAGGAGATGCAGAAATATTGGGAAGACCACGACGTTTTCGCACAAAGTTTGAAACAGCGGGAGGGCGCAGAATCCTTTGTTTTCTTCGAAGGACCTCCGTCCGCCAACGGTAAGCCCGGTATTCACCATGTGCTGGCCCGCTCCCTCAAGGACATCGTGTGCCGCTACCAGACTCTGAAAGGCAAATACGTAGGCCGCAAGGGCGGCTGGGACACCCACGGTCTGCCCGTGGAACTCGGCGTGGAAAAAGCCCTCGGCATCACCAAAGAGGACATCGGCAAAACCATCACCGTGGAGGAGTACAACAAGGCCTGCCGCCAGAACGTGATGCAGTTCAAGGATATGTGGGACGACATCACCAAGAAGATGGGCTACTGGGTTGATCTCGAAAATCCGTACATCACCTTCGACAACAAATACATCGAATCGGTATGGTATTTGTTATCAGAACTTTATAAGAAAGGGATGCTCTACAAGGGCTACACCATCCAGCCCTACTCCCCCGCTGCCGGCACCGGCCTCAGCTCGCACGAGCTCAACCTGCCCGGCTGCTACCGCGACGTGAAAGACACCACCTGCGTCGGCCAGTTCAAGGTGCGCACTGACCAGGTGCTCTCCACCGACGTGCAGATGTTCATCGGCGAACAAGGTGTGCCCAACAACCTCTACTTCCTCGCCTGGACCACCACCCCGTGGACCCTTCCGTCCAACACCGCCCTCGCCGTCGGCCCGAAAATCGACTACGTGCTGGTCAAGACCTTCAACGCCTACAGCGGCGACCCCATCATGGTGATCCTCGGCAAACCACTCGTGGGCAACTTCTTCCCCGAGAAGAACAAAGACCTCGCCTTCGAGGACTATAAGCCTGGCGACAAGAACATCCCGTTCCAGATTTTGGGCGAAATCAAGGGTGAAAAGCTCGCAGGCATCCAATACGAACAGCTCATCCCGTTCATGCGCCCCGACGGCAAGGCCTTCGAGGTCATCCCCGGCGACTATGTCACCACCGAGGACGGTACGGGCATCGTGCATATCGCCCCCACCTTTGGTGCGGACGACAAGCGTGTGGCCGCCGACGCCGGCATCGCCCCGATGCTGCTCATCGACAAGGCCGGCAACCCGCAGCCGATGGTCGATAAGACCGGCAAGTTCTTCCTGATGAGCGAACTCGACCCGCAATTTGTGAAAAATCAGGTCAATGCAGACCTCTATAGCCAATTTGAGGGCCGCTACGTGAAGAACGACTACGACCCCGCCGCCACGCCCGAGACCGAAAACCTCGACGTGACCATCTGTCTGTGGCTCAAGGGCGAACACAAAGTGTTCAAGATTGAGAAACACGTCCACAACTACCCGCACTGCTGGCGGACCGACAAGCCGATTTTGTACTACCCGCTGGATTCTTGGTTCATCAAGAGCACGGCTGTGAAGGAGCGGATGATTGAACTCAACAAGACCATCTACTGGAAGCCCGCCGCCACCGGCAGCGGCCGTTTCGGCAACTGGCTGGAGAACCTCGTAGACTGGAACCTCTCGCGTTCCCGCTTCTGGGGCACCCCGCTGCCCATCTGGACCACCGAAGACAAGAAAGAGCAGATCTGCATCGGCTCGGTGGAACAGCTGGTGAACGAAATCAACAAGGCCGTCGCCGCCGGCATTATGAAGGAAAATCCTTACAAGGACTTCGTGCCCGGCGATTTCAGCAAAGAAAACTACGACAAAATTGACCTGCACCGTCCCTACGTGGACGAGATCTTCCTCATCTCCCCGAGCGGTCAGAAGATGACCCGCGAGACCGACCTCATCGACGTGTGGTTCGACTCCGGCGCCATGCCCTACTGTCAGTGGCACTATCCTTTTGAAAATCAGGATATTTTCAAGAAGAACTTCCCCGCCGACTTCATCGCCGAAGGCGTTGACCAGACCCGCGGTTGGTTCTTCACCCTCCATGCCATTGCCACGATGATTTTCGATTCCGTGGCTTATAAAACTGTGGTTTCCAACGGTTTGGTTTTGGATAAAGACGGCAACAAGATGTCGAAACGTCTCGGCAACGCCGTTGACCCGTTTGCCACCATCGAGAAATACGGTCCCGACGCCACCCGCTGGTATATGATCACCAACGCCCAGCCGTGGGACAACCTCAAGTTCGATCCCGAAGGCATTGCCGAGGTGCAGCGCAAGTTCTTCGGAACGCTCTACAACACCTACAACTTTTTCGCGATGTACGCCAACATCGACGGTTTCGACTACAAGGAGGCTGACATCCCGAACAGCGAGCGTCCCGAAATCGACCGCTGGATTCTCTCCGAACTCAACACGCTGGTGAAACACTGTGACGAGTGCTACGCCGACTTCGAGCCGACGAAGGCTGGTCGCGAAATCCAAGATTTTGTCAATGAATATTTGAGCAACTGGTACGTGCGCCTCTGCCGCCGCCGTTTCTGGAAAGGCGAAGGCAAGGACAAACTGTCTGCTTATCAGACCCTTTACACCTGCTTGGAGACTATCGCCAAGATTGCCTCGCCCATCGCGCCGTTCTTCATGGACAAGCTCTTCCTCGACCTGAACAGCATCACCCACCGCGAGGATGTCATCTCCATCCACCTTTCCGACTATCCGAAAGTTCACGAAGAACTGATTGACAAGCCTCTCGAAGAGCGCATGCAGCTGGCCCAGAAACTTTGCTCCATGATTCTTTCGTTGCGCAAGAAGTCGAACCTCCGCGTGCGCCAGCCGCTCGCCAAGATCATGATTCCTGTGGTGGAGAACTCCAACTTGAAGGAGCAGATTGAGAAGGTGAAAGACCTCATCTTGCACGAAGTCAACGTGAAGGAAGTAGAATTCGTTTCCGACGAAGCCGGTATCTTTGTAAAACGTATCAAGCCTGATTTCAAGAAGTTAGGACCCAAATGCGGCAAGATTATGAAGCAGGTGGCTGCCACCATCACCGCCTTCAGTCAGGACGACATCCGCGCCATCGAGAAGAACGGCAGTGCCGTGCTGAACATTGACGGACAGGAGGTGACCATTGACGTAACGGATGTGGAGATTGTGGCAGAGGATATTCCAGGCTGGGTTGTGGCCAACCAAGATGCACTGACCGTCGCCCTCGACATCGAGCTGACGGAAGATTTGCTCAACGAAGGTTACGCCCGCGAGTTCGTCAACCGCATCCAGAACTACCGCAAGGACTCCAACATGGACGTTTCCGACCGCATCACCATCGAGGTGGAAAGCCATCCGCAACTCGACAAGGCCTTCACCACCTTCGCCGACTACATCAAGACCGAAACGCTCTGCACCAGCCTCGAAATCAAGGCCGGTGTGGAAGGCGACGTTTTCGAGATTACAGAAGGATTGAATGTGAAGGTGAAGATTAGGAAATAAGGGTATCAGTTAGCCAGCCATAGGCTGAAAAAACGGTCATAGACATAATATGTACCGTTGTTTTCAAAAAGCAACTCTTTGTCCACAAGCGATTGCACTGCACTTCGCACTGTACTGGCTGAACCGAGCTTGTACTCTCGCAAAAATCGGCTGTTCATCACCTCCTTCACACCATCTTCCATGGCAATCGCGCGCATAACACCTTGCTGTCGTTCGGTAATCAACTGACAAAAAGTCTGATATACCGGTTCGTTCTCTTTCAGAATTGTAAATAAGGTGCGTTTAATGATTTCGGGCGTGATAACAGATTCACCTTCTTGGTACAACCGGTTCAGTAATGTCTGAACGTACCATGTGTGCCCGTGTACCTGCGTATAGAGTTCATGGAAGGCATCGTCGGATATGCTCTGCTTATGTCGCTGGAAATGATTTTGCGCAAAAAACGCATACTTTATCTCTTCAATCTCACCGACATCCATCATTTGGGTGCTTTGATAAAAAGGACGATTGGCGGCAGAAAACATCTGTACCATGGTGTGCTTTTTACTCCCCGCAAAAATAAAGTGCGTATTGACAAGATGTTGTATATAAGAGCGAAGTACTGCCTCCATCTGACAATCGGTATAATCTGCAATCACCTGAAATTCATCGAAGGCCACATAGCAAGGAATGGGCGATTTTTCAAGATATTCGAACAATTGCCGAAGGGTTGCCTCCTCATTTTGGGGTTGTACATCAATCCTGCACTGGGGCTGTCCAGTAACGGGATCCACAGAAAATACCGGGCGTAACGAAGCAAAAGTTTGCATAATTTTCTTCCAAATACGAGTTGAAAATGGAGTTATTTGGCGCGTTAAAATAGCTTCTGCAAAAGTTTTAGTAAAGTCGGAGAGAGATCGTGACTTATAAATATCCACATAAAAACATGCGGCTTCCTGTGTTGGAATGGAATGGAAAAAATGATGAATAAGTCCTGTTTTTCCAATTTTTCGAGGACTTATCAGTGTGATATTTCGACCATTAGAAAGAGCATCTCGAAGTATCTTTGTCTCATCTTCCCTATCACAGAAATAGTCACTACCCAAGTACGATGTTACTGAAAATGGATTTTGAACTTGATTTTTACCCTTCATATTTTGCAATTTTATGTTGAACTTTTCGTGATGAACTTTTCGTTACAACTTTTTCGCGGCAAAAATACAAAATTCCAACGAATAAATACCATTCTGCTGTCATTTTTCCAACGAATATTTTTTTGCCCTTAATTTTTCCTCATTTCGGTTATTTATTTCCGAAAAACATAACGCTCAAGCCCCTCTGCACGTATCTCGGACGAACTTCAAAAAAAAAAGCAACATTATAATTAATTGAATTTCAACACACCCCCCCTAATTAAAGTAAAAAATCAAGACAAAATGTTTGGAAATGCAACAATGATTGTGTAAATTTGTCGCCTTAAAATCCATGCTTCAAATCATAATTTTCAAGAAGAAAATCCCCCCAAAAATCATGGCATACAAAACCGTTTTTCTACTGAGCTGTTCGCAGAAGAAAGCCAACTCGACAACCCAAGCAGAACACCTGTACCAAGGAGCCTATTTCAAGAAAGCACTGAAGTATGCACGACACCAAGATGGAGACATCCTTATCTTATCTGCCCAACATCACGTTTTAAGCCTTAGCGACATGGTGGCTCCATACAACCTTACCTTAAAAAATTTGTGCGTAAAAGACCGCAAAGAGTGGGCGAAAATCGTACAAAAGCAACTCACAGACAAAGGATATGATTTACAGGACGACCATTTCGTATTTTTGACAGGAAAAGACTACTACATACACCTAATCCCCTACATATCTCATTTCCAAATAATTGGAGAAGGCTTGTCCATCGGTAAAAAACTCCATCATCTGGATATAGTAAACAGCAAATATCAATTGTAAAACAATCAATAGTAACATGGGAAATCAAAAATCCATCAAGGAACTTCGCAGCGACCTTACTTGCGTTGACGGAAAGCCGGGATACTACACCTGGTGGTTCGACAAGGCGGGGACCAATCTCTTGTTGAAGGAACTACCTGCTATCGACAAGTCGAAAATACAGGAGAAGGACGGCTATTTTGCACTCTATTTCGGGATTGCCAATAATTGTCACGAACGCATCAATTGGCATATCAACCAAAAGCACCGCGTTTCAGCCGTGAAATCAGGCTACCTGTCAACACTTCGAAAAACACTAAGCGCCTTACTGGGAAAAGACATGACACAATCGGAAGAGGCTGTCAACCAGTTCATGGATGCACATTGCCAATGGACATGGGAATACACACCTTCAAGAAAAGATGCTGAAGACCACGAGAACAAAGAACTCACCCACAAGCCCTACCTCTATCCGCTCAACATTCAGAAAAACAAAAATTTGGATAAAGCGATGATTCAGAGATTGAAAGAACTTAGAAAAAAACACAAAAAATAAAGACCAATTCGCAAACAACCTGTTTCAAAACCCTAAAACTATGGCAGACAAAAACACCTATGAAAATCTTCAGGCATACCGCCCTGAAACAGATTGGCTTTATGGCCTGAAAGACGACAAGGACAATGTCATTCTTCCACCGACATACGAAACGATCGCTGAGTTCAGCGACGGTCTGGCAAGGGTTGAGAAAGACGACAAATACGGCTTTATTGACAAAAACGGCAAAGTGGTCACCCCGGTGGAATGGGATGACGCTAAAGATTTCAGCAATGGTCTGGCCATGGTTGAAAAGGACCAGAAGTGCGGTTTCGTTGACAAAACCGGCAAGATCGCCATCCCGCTGGAATGGGATCACGCAGAATCTTTCCGAGACGGATACGCCTTCGTCATGAAAAACGGAGAAGAATTCCTCATCGACAAAACCGGCAAAATATGGGAAGCCCCCGCAAAGTAGCCAACACGCGGATTCGATAACTTTTAAACAAGAACAATACGGAGGCAGCCGAAAATCCATAAAAGAGTAGGCAAAATTAAAAAAAATTATAGTATGTCATACAAATTAATGGTAACAGCAAGAGGAAGCGGTGAACTGCAATGGGTCCAGAAACCTGACGGAAGTATGGTGAGCACGTCAAGCAACGACTCCAAATCGTGGATTGTTGAGTCAAATTACAAAGACTGCATCTCCTCTGACGATTTCCTGAAACAAACCGGTCTTGAGTGGAAAAAAGGTATCGCAAAACCCAGTACCATTCGGAATGCCAACGGTTGGACAGTAAAGGAAGTGTAACTTTGTTATTTCCTTCGATTGAGAAGAGGCGGGCGAGAAGTTCGCCTCTTCAATTTTAAACAAAAAGATGCCATCTCCACAATTTCTAGGAAATTTCCCCACAAATTGGTCAATAAAATCCCCACAAATTGGTCAACAAAATCCCATCAAATTAGTCAATAAATAGAAATAAGTTATTTATTTTGAATATTTTGCGTATTTTTGCAGCGCAAAATGAAAATACGTAAAATGCACCAATGTAAACGACGTATTGCAGACCAATTGTTGAGCTTCAGATAATCACTGCAGTTGGTGAACGGGCATACATGCGTACCGACGGAGTTATGGTGGTTCCCATTGGATGCTTAAAGGATTGATCCGACATCGCAGGTTTCATTTTCGGACTTGTGGCTTGGAAATATGAAGTGCCGCCCCGCTGGTTCTGGATCAAATCGAAAACAGGTCTGTTTGAAAACTATGTGGGCAGCGCCTTCGGCTACGGCTTCAAGTTCGCTTTCATCCCATTTGCCATCCTTGGAATTATGGTGATAGTGGATACGATATAAGAATAAAAATTCGGTTGTATATTTGCAATCTCCATTTCAGTGTATAAAACACTGAATATCAGTGATGATAGAATTTTTAATGTTGGATCTTTAATATTGATTATGCGAAAATTATTCCTTAACGAGAAAGCTATGCTTTGCGTGGTGATTCTCAATGTGCTGGTCATCTTCCTGCAAGGTTGCGGCATTGAGAATGTTGCGATGGGCATCATCGACACTTTGTGTACCCTGATTTTTGTTGTGGAGATGGTGGTGAAACACCGCGAATATGGATTCAAGGGTTATTGGCGCGACGGCTGGAACATCCTCGACGGTTCGGTGACTCTGCTCACACTGCCCGCCGTGCTGGTGTACTTCCTGCCCGCAGCCGGCAACATGAGCATTCTCATCACTTTGAGAGCCTTGCGAGTGTTCAAGTCCTTCCGTACCGTACGCCATTTCCCCAATATCAAGGAGATCTGGAAGGGATTCAAGTTGGCCTTGCGACAGTCTGCCGGCTTCCTGATCGGCTATTTCATTATCATTGTGGTGATTGCCATGTTCAATAGTGCTTTGTTCGGACAGGCAGCTCCCCAATATTTCGCCACCCCGCTCGATGCTGTCTATGCTGTCTTCCAGCTTTTCACCGTTGAGGGATGGTACGAAATACCCAATGCTGTGGCGGGACATTTGCCTGCGGTCTGGTCGCATCTCATCCGAATCTATTTCTGCCTGCTACTCATCGGTGGCGGTATCATCGGCATGTCGCTGATTAACTCCATTTTTGTGGACGCGCTGGCCGCCGACAACAACGATGACGTGAAAGCCCAACTCAACAAGATGGAACAGGCCATCGCCGACAACCAGAAATCACTGGAACAGAAGATGGAAGAATTGCAGAAACTTATTGAAAGTAAGTGATATACTTATTCTCAATATTAAAACATCTTCTCCACATCCATCACCTCAAAAATTTTCTTTCCAGAAGGAGTGATGGAAGGCAGCAGACAGGCGAACAGCTGCTGCAAGAAATGATTGACTTCCTGTAGGTTAGACAAAGGCTTCATCACCGCCTTTTTCTGATGGGCGAGGCTGAGAGCCAAGTTCTTGTCGCGCTCGGCACGGTGCGAGATGAGGTGAGATTGATATTCGTCCAGCAGATTCTCCACCATTGTCTGCATGTCGCCGGCTTCCTCATCGTGGGGCGTGCCATTGACCGCAAAGTTGCCGCCACCCATCGGCTCGATGTCGTAGCCTAACTTCAATAGGTCGCCACGAATTTCGGTGAGCAGTTCGGCACGCGCACCGTTCAGCACCACCGTCTCTGGGAAGAGCGACTGCTGCACGGTAACGGGCTGGTCCTTGAGCGCCTGGAGATAATTTTCGTAAATGATGCGCTCATTCGCCCGTATTACGTCAATGACGTGCATCTTATCTTGCAATGACACAAAAAGATAGCGCTTCTGTACCACAATATAAGAGGTAACCTCCGCCAGCATATCCTGTGCCGAGTCTTCAAACTGCATTACCTTCTGCTCTTCGGGCTGGGCAACCGACACTTCCGTCTCTTTAATCCCTTTCAAGAAACTGTCCCAATCGGGATTAGCACTTGTGGAATGGTGGCTCGACTGCTGGTAGGTGGGACGGGGATTCGAGAAACTGTTGAACGGGTTGTAACCCGGACTCAACGACACCTGCGGAACCTTTATAGGCCCGCCTTGCGGCACGTTGTTCAGATCCAAATCGGTGTCGTAGTCGAAGTCTAACTGCGGAATCAGCGAGAACTCGCCAATCGCCTTCTTTACGGCGGCAAAGAGGAAGCCATACACCACGCGGTCGTCCTGCAACTTGATATCCACTTTGGTAGGACTCACATTCACATCCACCGTGGCCGGATCCAGTTCGATGGAGAGGAAGTAGAGGGGATGGGTGCCGTCGGGCAGCACCTGCTCGTAGGCCGACTCGATGGCGAAATGCAGCGAGCTGTTCTTTATAAATCTGTGATTGATAAACATATACTGCTCCGCCCGTTTCTTCTTGGCCGATTCGGGTTTTCCCAAAAATCCCGTAATTTTGATATAGTTGGTTTCTTGTTCGATGGGAAAAATTCTATCGTTGAAATGACTGCCGAAGATGCCAATGATACGCTGTTTGAAGTTGCCCTCTTTGAGCTGGTAGGTAAGTTTGCCGTTGTGATAGAGGGTGAAGGCGATGTCGGGATGGATGAGGGCCACCCGGATGAACTCCTCCTCGATGCAGCCGAACTCAGTGTTGTCGGACTTGAGGAAGTTGCGGCGTGCCGGCACGTTGAAGAAGAGGTTGCGCACCGATATGCTGGTGCCGTTGGCCGTGGTGGTCGGACTCTGCTCCTTCACCTCACCGCCCTCAATCAGCACCACCGTGCCCGTTTCATCCTCCGCCCGCTTGGTTTTCAGCTCCACATGGGCGATAGCGGCGATGGAAGCCAGAGCCTCGCCTCTAAATCCTTTA
>JAEEGL012511298.1_pt1 | contig 10037 bp, 8 predicted proteins | sample 9134231 | NCBI WGS metagenome assembly JAEEGL01 (sample SAMN16246548, study PRJNA631951) | gut metagenome | biome: gut microbiome; feature: rumen; material: fiber-attached | host: Bos | place: Iran: Karaj | collected 2018-10 | reverse complement strand
TACTACAAATGCATTATCTTCATCAATTATTAAAGCATTATGCAATAAACATAAGATAAAATATCAGGATTCTACTGCAAAAAATGATATTAGTGGAGGCTCTACATTAAGCGGTATTAGTTTAAGACATGTAAGCGTAATGTCTATTGATGTAGGAATACCACAACTTGCGATGCATTCATCAATTGAAACATGCTCAACTAAAGATATATATGAATTATATAAAATGATGTATATATTTTATGAATCAAATATAAAAATAAAAAAAGGAAATATTGAAATTAATTAATATTTCCTTTTAATTATTTTTAACACTATTTAATGTTTGCTTTATCTTTTTAGAATCTATATTGCTTATTGTGTACCATCCATAATTAGTCATTTCATCATATGTTCTTTCTTGATGTTTAATTGTTTCATCTAAACCTAGTTTTAAAGTATCTCTTACATCTGGATTAGAACTTTCTAAAGTACCATGTACATAAACTTCTACTGTACTTTTAAGTACTAATAGATAATTTTCCATTAATAATTGATCATTCATTTGATTTCTCCTTTAACATAATCATAAGTTTTTCTTGCATACTTTCATGCTTTTTAATTTCTTTTTTTAAAAAAGATACTAGGTTTTCATCTTCTAAAAAATTAATGGTTTCATTACAAATAGCAATTATATTTTTTTCATGAAGAATTGCATCTTCAACATATAATAATTCTTTTTCTGTCATAATACCTCCTGGTATTAGTATGGATAATTATTTGTAATTTAAACACAAAAAAAGACTAATAATTAGTCTTTTTTAATATTGTTACTTCTTTAAGCTCTTTTTGATTTCAGCAGTGTTTTTCCAAATCATTACAGTAATTAGTATTAATTCATAGATAATTCTAGCAATTAAATTACCAAAAATTAATATAACAACAAATGATAAGAAACTATAGCTTATAAGTGAAAATGAACTTAAAGTTATAAATATTACTACAAATATGTATGCTATTTTAAGTATAGATTCGATAAGCATTGTATCAAAATTTAAGAAACTTTTTAGCCATTTTAAGAATTTACTATCTGTTTTTACTTCTTTTTTTATAAATAAGAAATATACTAGAAAGCATCCAACGGCTGCAAGGATTAGTGATACTAATGTCCATACTGCGCTACCCATACTTACATCTATGCGAGGTGCCATATCAGTAGTAACAAAGTTATTACCTAACATAACAATACTCCTTTCATAATATAATCATACCATAAAAATTAATAATATGGTATAATTATTTTGGTGATTTATATGGATAATAATATAAAAAGAACTATAATTTTGGATAATTATGAAAATCCTTATAACAAGGGATTAACTAATGATAAAGATTATTGTATAGTAAATGCTAATAATGAATCATGTATAGATAATTTTGATTTAGAAATAAAAGTAGAAAATAATGTAATAAAAGATATGCATTTTGATGGAGAAGGGTGTGCAATATCAACAAGTTCTACATCTATAATGTTAAAATTATTAATTGGTAAAACTATAGATGATGCTATTAAAATAATTGAAGAATATGAAAAGATGATAGATGAAAAAGAATATGATGAAAGTGTACTTGAAGAAGCAATAGTATATAGTGATGTATATAAACAGCCAAGTAGAAAAAAATGTGCATTACTTTCTTATGTAAATTTAAAGAAATATTTATTAAGTTTAAAAAAGAGAGTTGGTGCAAGAGCAGTAATATTTAATGGTAATAATGTTTATTTGATGTTTAGAAGAAAGAAAGGTAAAGAATATTATGTATTACCTGGTGGTGGATTAGAAAATGGAGAATCTTTAGCAGATACTGTTAAAAGAGAATTAAAAGAAGAGTTTAGTGTAGATATAAAAATAATTGGATATTTAGGTACAGATGTAAATGATCCAGTTATAAATCATTTCTTTCATTGTGAAATATTAAATGGAACTCCTAATTTAGGTGGAGAAGAATTAGAAAATAATTCAGAAGATAACTACTATGAAATAAGAGAGTTAAATATAAATGATATTGATAATTATACTGTTTATGGTAAGGAAATGATTATTAAAGCATTGAATAAGGATTATAAAGATTATGTTTGATGAAATAATAGATATATCTAAATTGCCAACTATTGATTTACACGGTGAATCTAGTGATATAGCAAGTGTAATGATTAATGATTTTATAAATGAAAATTTAAAGCAGAAGAAATATTTTATTGCGATAATTCATGGTAAAGGTAGTGGTATATTAAAACATACTACAAGTGAAACATTAAGGAATAATAAAAATGTATTGGAGTATAAAATATGTTATTTTAATGATGGTATGACATTAGTTAAACTAAGGAGGTAATATGAATTCTTATATTAGGGGAAATATTAGAGAAGTGTTTTATAAAACTGATAAAGGATTTATGGTTGGTATATTTAAAATTAGAGAAACTAATGATAAAGAATTAGAAGAATATGTTAATAGAACTATTACATTTAGTGGTAATTTTCATGAATTAGTAAATGATAGTGAATATAAATTTTATGGGGAAACAACTAATCATCCAAAATATGGATTTCAATTTAAAGTTAATTATTATGAAAAATTAATACCAGAAGAAAAAGATAGTATTATTACTTTTTTATCATCTGGTATATTTCCTGGTGTAGGAGTTAAAACAGCTACTAAAATAGTAGAAAAATTAGGTGATAATACTCTTGATTTAATATTAGAAGATTATAATAATCTTTTAATGATACCATCAATTAAAGAAGAAAAAGCAAAGATGATATATGATATTTTATATAATGAACAATTGAGTTATAAAACAGTTTTATATCTGGAAGAAAAGGGGTTTTCTGTAAGTGATTCAGTTAAAATATATGAAATATATAAAGAAAAAACAATAGAAGTAATTGAAAACAATATCTATGATGTAATAAGTAAAGTGTCTGGCATTGGATTTTTAACAATAGATAGAATTGCTTTAAAATTAGGAATAGAAAAAGATGATGAAAGAAGAATACTTTCTTGTATTTTATATGCAATGTATGATTTGTGCTTAACTACAGGAAACACTTATGCGTCTTTTAATGAAATATATTTAAAAACATATAAATATTTGGATATAAATATAGATATTTCTACTTTTGAATATTATATTTTAAAATTAAATAAGAGTAATGACGTAATAATTTTAGATGATAAATATATATTAAAAAATATTTATGATGTAGAAACATCTATTAGTAATAAAATATCTATATTAACTAAATATCCACCTAAAGAAATTAAGGGTTTAGATGGTGTTTTAGATATGTTAGAAAGTGTATTTGAAATAAAATATAATGAGTTACAAAGGAAAGCTATAAAAAGCTCATTAGAGAATAGAATAAATATAATCACAGGTGGGCCAGGTACAGGTAAAACTACAATAATTAAAGGAATTGTAGAAGCTTATAAACAAATAGAAAAAATTACAGATGATAAATTAATAAATGATATGGTTTTATTAGCACCTACTGGTAGAGCTGCAAGAAGAATAATGGAAGCTACTAATTTTAGTGCTTTTACAATACATAAATTTTTAAAATGGGATAAAGAAACTGATACTTTTCAAATAAATAAATTTAATAAGAGCGATGCTAAGATAGTAATAATTGATGAATCATCTATGGTAGATATATTTTTACTTAATAGTCTATTAGAAGGGTTGAATGATGATGTAAGAATAATATTGGTAGGAGATTATAATCAATTGCCAAGTGTACTTCCAGGCCAAATATTAAAGGATTTAATAGATAGTGATGTAGTGCCTACTATAAAATTAAATTTATTATATAGACAAAAGGAAGATTCATATATTATTAATTTATCTAAAGAAGTAAATGATGGATATTTAAGTGATGATTTTGTATCTAAAAAAGGTGATTATAATTTTATAGAAGTACCTAAAGATGGAATAAATTCAATTACTTGTGAACTATGTAAAAAGGCTTTAGAAAAAGGCTATAATTACAATCAAATACAGGTGTTGATACCAATGTATAGAGGAGTGAACGGTATTGATAATTTGAATAATAAATTACAAGAAATATTTAATCCAAAAGATGAAAATAAAGATGAATTTATTCATAATGACATTACTTTTAGAGAAGGAGATAAAGTATTACAAACCAAAAATATTAATGATTTAGAAATATCTAATGGTGATATAGGTATTATTGATTCAATAGTTAAAACTATTAATAATGTGTCTGCAATAATTAATTTTGATGGTGTTGTAGTTGAATTTAATAAGAAAAATTTTGATGATTTAAGACTTGGGTATGCTATAAGTATACATAAAAGTCAAGGAAGTGAATTTGATTTGGTTATAATGCCTATGGATATGTCATTTAGAAGGATGTTATATAGAAAATTACTTTACACTGGGATTACAAGAGCTAAAAAATCGCTTACATTAGTGGGGGAAAAAGAAGCATTTATATATGGAGTTTCTAGGATTGAAGAGGAAAGTAGACATACTCTTTTATGTAACTTTTTGAAAGATAGTATAAATTTTTAGAATTAGTAAAGACTAATATTGGTATACCAAAGGCTATAGAGGTGATTTTATGAGTTTAAAAAATGGAATAATGTATACAATGTTAGGCGGAATGGCTGTTTTAGGGTATTTAAAGTATAAAGATGGTACTTTAGAAAGAACTATTAAGAACATGAAACCTATGATGGAAAGTGCATTAGAAAATCTAAAAAAATAGTCTGTAAAAAAACAACAAAAAAGTTGTTTTTTTATGCTTTTTTATGGCAAAAAATAAAGCATTATGGTATAATTATTAAAGATAGATAGTAAATGATAGGAAGATAGATATGAGTACATTGGATAGTTTAAAAGACCAAAAAAATGAAAAATTAAAAGACAAAGCAAAATTGGAAGAATTGATGGCAGCATTATCGCCACTTGCAGCAGCAGCCACTTCACTTCAAGAAACTTTGAAAGAAGCTTCTGAATCTATTGGTAGTGCAGGAACTATTGGTGGCGCACCATTTGATGGCGGCAAAACTGAAGAATATGCAACTAATATTAAAAATGTAGGCGTTAAAATAGATGAAGCTATTAAAGCAGTTGATACTGATATAAAAAGCGTTGAAAGAGAGATTAGAGAACTTGATATACAAATTGATAAAGAACGAGAAAGACTTGCTGCACTTCAAAATACTTCAAATCCTACTTCTACTTCTGGTTCTACTTCAAGATCTTATGGTAAAGGAAGTAAGAAAATTCTTACAAATTATGTTGATATAAAATAGTTGGGGAGTGAGCAAATGAAAGGTAAAACAATAGAAATTTCTCCTTCCATGTCGATTACTTATTTGGATTGTATCGACTCGGATGGTAAAAAAATATACACGTACGGTGTTTTATATAATAATGGAATTCAAGAAAAAAAATATAGTATTCTTTCTGAATCTGATTTTTTTGATGGTTCAATAACAATAAGCAATGATGATTTTGAAAAATTAATTTTAGAAGAAATTTTTAAGCAAGAAAAAGATATTGTTTATATTGGGGCCATTACACAAAATGGTGGAGTCCCAACATTAAAAAAGGATCCAGAAATAGAAAAATATTTTCTTGATGCTAAAACAGATGAGGAAACACCGAAACAAGAAGAAAAGGTTATTGAAGAAAAACCAGTACTACAATATCGCCCTATTGAGTTGTACAGCTATGAGGCTTTTGATAAAGCAATAATTGGAGTACGTAAGATTACAGAAGAGGAAGCTGGAATAGAATTAACAAATCAAATTAAAAAAGTTGTTGATGCTGCAAATGATGTCCCTCAAAAATATTCTTCACCAGATGAGGCTTTAAGTGTTGCAAATGAATTGATGAATATATACACTGAGAATATTGTTGAACTTTCAAAATTGTATGAGGATTTATTTAATGAGATACTTGGGGCTTATGAAAAAGAACATGCTTTCCAATATGAACTTGGTAATATTAAATTGGATTCCGATTGTGTTGGTATATTTAGTGAAGAAGAATTTTTGGCCGAACATAGGGAAGTTGATAGAAAAGCTCAAAATGGTGAATATACAACTTTAGGCGAATATTTTGGCGATTTAGGTGCCATCCAATCTTATTATAATGTTATAAATGAAAAAGAAGCACAAGATATGCTTGATGGCGTGGGTATTGATGGCGAAGTAAATACAGAATACAGAGATTCACTATTCATGGCTTTACATGAATCTCTTAATATTTCGAAAGAAGATTTTGATAGATTATTACAAAATAATAGAAGTTATCTTGCACATGAAATTGCAGAACAATCAAGAACTGCTGCATTGACAGGCGAAGTAGGGACTGCGACTTATTTAAATAAGCTACAAAGCGATTATTATTGTACCGAGAACGGTCAAAGACAACTTCTACAAAATTTTATAGAAGATAGCGGATGCGAGTTTGATGCTGCTATCGGATATACAAATTACATACAATGGTGTATGGCTAATAGTCATACACATGACTGGTTAATGGAAAGTTTAAGAGGAATCCCACAAATAATAACTAGAGTACAAGGAGACCCTAATTTTGCAACGCATGTTGAAATTACTGATGAAAGAACTCTTGCGAACTTAGTTGATGCTACGTATTTGCCTTATAATATCTATGAAAAAGATGGAAAATACTATCAAATACAAACTAATTATTGGGGAGAAGACATGCTTTATTATATGGATATGCATTATGGCGAATTTACATGTAATAAAGGAGAAGATAGGGTTATAACTGCTTTTTCTCAACGTGGGTATACTGAGGCTGTTGGAAGGAACTACAAAGGTGCCTGGATAAATGCTCATGGTTATAGTTCAACAGCGGAAAGAGATTATGCGATATTAAATGGTGAAATTGAAGATGAGGTAAGATTAAAAGAATTGACTGATGCCGGCGAGATATCATATCGTGATATGCTTAATTTATTGACTGTTGTAGATGGCGATTATTTGAAGCTTATAGATGAAAAATATATGGAATCCAACATTGAAAAAATAATGAAGCAAACTGGATTAAATAGGAATCAGTTAGATAGTCTTAAAGTTACTATTTTAAAAGCAACAATAGATGATAATAATGCGCCTCAAGAAGAACAACCTAAAAACACATATAATTTTGATCTTGCTGATGATGCTTTTTCTTATCTTCATCCTATGTTTTCTAGCGCAGTTGCAGTTGTTCAAGTGATTGCAGGATTGGCAAAGTGCATTGAAAATATTGTGGATGCCGTAGATACTTGGGTTCATTCTGATTTGCTTCAAGGAACAGCATTAGATGTAAGTGCTGATTATGATGAACTTTGCAATGAATTTACCGAGGAAATAGCAAATAATTCATATGCCTATATGTTATATAGAAAAAGTCCAGCTTTAAATGCGGTTTGCTTTATAAATGGTGATAAAGAAGGATATGAATCATATAATGAAAGATCCTCATCAAGTTTGTATTTGACTGCATTTAAATATGGAATATTAATGGGCGGTGATTTTTCATTTTTTGATAATAAATTATCCGATGATGTAAAATCAACTGCAAAAAAACAATTTGAAACAATGGAACGAGTATCTTATGATTATACTGGCGAATGGTTTAGAGAACATATTTATGAAACAGATACTTATAAGTGGATAGAAGACCATTCTTTGGTAAAAAAAGACAATATTTTGGGTATTGGGGCTAATCAAATTGGTAATATGGCAATTCCAATAGGTCTTAGTTTGCTTGTTGGTGACGTATTTGGTGCTGCAGCATTAGCCAACCCAGTTAGTAGTGCTGCTTTATGGGCATCAGCATATGGAGGTGCGGCAGAAGAAGGATTTACTCAACATAAAGCTTATGGCCAGGTAATGGACTATGCATTTTTATCTGCTACAACTGAACTTGCTACTGAATGGTTCTTTGGTGGAATAGCAGGTTTTGGCGAAGGCTGGATGGATGATGTTTTAGATGCTCCATTTAAATTTATTGTAGAAAGTGCTGGCCTAGAGAAATCTGTACCAGCACAACTAATAAGAAAATTAATTGTTAAAGGCGCCGGTGAGGCAGTAGAAGAAGTTGCAACTGATTTAATAACTCCATTTTGGAAATATCTTACTATTGATCGAGGAATGGCATTAGAGGATATTTATAATAGAGATGTAAGTTTAGAAAGCTTATGCGAGACCGCATTGGTGTCTTTCCTTACAAGTATGTTCTTTGGAGGCGCTCCTATCACAAAGCAAATGAACACTTTCCAACATAATTATTCGGATTTATTTATAGCAGTAAATGAAGTGCCATTTATGCGAGAAATGGCTAATAGAGTTCTTGCAGATGTAATAGCTGAAAGTTCAGACGGTTCTATATCTTCAATTGATATTCTTGATAAGATAATACATGAATATGCTACATTAATGACAGAGCAAATTCCAGCTAATGAATTACTAATACTAAAAGTAGTGCAAGCACAATTGATTGAGCAAAGAAATAAGTTACATTCTGAAGAAGTAACAATAAACTATAAAGGTGAAGATATTTCGATTCCTAAGAAAGCATTGTTTTCAATAGCGGAATCTGGTAACTTTGATTTATCTAAAGATTTTAGTATTTCTGAAGATGGCATATTAAAATTTAATGATCCTATTAAGCAAGAAAATTTTATGAGAAAGTTATATGAAATGTCAGGTACTCAAAGAGCAAATCTTGCGCAAATATATAGGAGAAATAGGCTAAAATTAGAGCAGGATTTATCACATGGTAATTATGAAAATTTAGGTAATGTAATATTTGAATTAAGCAATATAGGAGAAAATAATGGATTGAGTAGTGCTTCTTTGGGTGTTACTTTTAGCTTTGAGGGGAAAGAATATATTATTCCTATGAGTGTTATAGCGGAAGTTACAAAAAATAGTGATTTGAGTGGTAAATATAGATTGGATGGAACAAGCACAAGGATTACTTTTGAAGAGGGTTATGATACAAAATTTGTAGAAGAAATTTATTCGAAAACCATTGAAAGAATGAAGGAAGTAGAGCATTCTTATAATAGTGGGGTTCAAAATGTTAACATAAGAGAAATGGCAGCACTTTTAAGGACAACAGAAACCCCATTTATAATTAATGGTGTTGAGGATATTGAAGTTGGAGACAAAAAGCTAGTTAAATTAGAAGTAAAAACTTACATTGAAGGGAAAGAAACAACGGTAAATGTATTTGTAGATGAAAATACAAGTTCATGCATATATGATTATACGCCTCATCTACAAGCAGAAGTTAATAGAATTGTATCTGAAACCGGTGCAACAAATGTTTATCTAGGAAAAATAAGTGAAAGATTTACATTTGAATTTGAAAAATTCGATACAACATTAAAATTTGAACGTGATTCAAGGGTTCAGCAGTATGTAGATGGATTGAATACTGATGAAACAATTAGAAGTAATAAAGAATATACAAATTTAGAAAGCGAACAACAGCAAAGTGTGGTTGCACTTGATGAGAGACATAGAACTCAAATAAATGAGTTAAATAGAATTGCAGAAGAAGAAAGAAAAGCATATGAAGAATCATATGAGCAAAGGATGAAAGAAGCCAAAGGTGATATTTTAAAGGAATATGCTTTAGAATATGAAAAAGCAGAATTTGAAAAAACTTTAAGAGAAAGAATGGAACAGTTGCTTGAGCAACAAGCTGATGAAAGAAGTGCTTTGTTGCTTGAAAATTCGAAAGCAAAAATAGAATTAGCGCAGAGATTACTTCAAGAACAAACTCAGACTCAAGGTCAAACTGAGGAAGTAGTTCAAACAGAACAAACTCAAACTCAAGGTCAGACTGAGGAAGTAGTTCAAACAGAACAAGAAAAGACTAATGTTCCAGATAGTGAAAGATCATTAGAATCATTACGTGCAGAAAGAGATGCAATTATAAATAAAGATACTTTAACTGCAGAAGAATATAGAAGAGAACAAGAATTAAATTC
>JAEEGL011905726.1_pt1 | contig 10037 bp, 7 predicted proteins | sample 9134231 | NCBI WGS metagenome assembly JAEEGL01 (sample SAMN16246548, study PRJNA631951) | gut metagenome | biome: gut microbiome; feature: rumen; material: fiber-attached | host: Bos | place: Iran: Karaj | collected 2018-10 | reverse complement strand
GCACCAACCCGAACTCGTATTGCAGATGGTTCATGACGAGGCGAGACATACGCCCGTTGCCATCTACCCAAGGATGAATGGTCACCAATTGATAGTGAGCATCGAAACTCAACAGATATTTAGCTATCATGTCATCAAGGTCTGACAGTTCACTCCTTCGCTGATTAAGCAGCCTACAGAACTCTTCCAACTTGGTTGGCACCTTTTGATAGTTCATGTATGAACGTCCACCAATGCCGGCAGTTACGCCCACCAAACGAAGGTCACCCTTTGAGGCATCGAAAGAGCCTTGGGCAGTATTATATGTGGCACCAGTATTCTTCATGACAATCGCAGAAAGGCTTTTGAGCATTTCCACAGAAAAGTCTTCGTGCTGATGTGCCAACCGCATAGAATGTTCGTATGCCGCTTTCAGGTCAAGGTTCATCATTTGTTCTTGTAGGCTACGCCCCTTTGCGGTGATGCCTTCATCGAAAAGCAGCTGGTTTTCTATTTCTGTAACTGTGCTTCCCTCAATGGCTGTAGAATGGGTAATCAACGAATACAGATAGAACTTCTTGTAGTCTATCTGATCAGCGATTCCCAACGACTCGTATTCTTCGAGCACATCGAATAGCTTCTTTATCTGCTCCTGTTTCATTTTCAATTAAATTGCATCACAGAACCTATGCGGCTACAAAGATAACTATTTTTCTTGAAATGAGTATAAAATAAATCGATAAATATCATTCTCTTCCCGTAAACCGTCATTTTTTCCGCATATTGACCATCATGTACTAAAAAAAGGGGAACCCGATTGAGTTCCCCTGAAACGTTACTGGCGGAAGGTGAGGGATTCAAACCCCCGATACCCGAAAGGGGTATACCGGATTTCGAGTCCAGCGCGATCGATCACTCTGCCAACCTTCCAAAATTGACGAAGATGAGCGTTTCTTCGCTGTTTTGCGGCTGCAAAGGTAATACATTTTATGGAAACGACCAAAATAATTGCAGGAAAAAAGTTGGAGATTCAACATTTTTGCGTATATTTGCACAGTAAAAGCAGAATTATGAAGAAACTGAATCTGGAACCTATTGTCTACGAGTGTCAATATGATGAGCTGAATAGTGATGAACAGCATCTGATTGACATGGCCATTGAGGCTACAAGCCGTTCGTATGCCCCCTATTCGAACTTCTGTGTGGGAGCTGCCGTGCTGTTGGATAACGGTGTGGAAATTCAAGGCTGCAACCAGGAGAACGTGGCCTACCCTTCTGGCCTCTGTGCAGAACGCACGGCGCTGTATTCTGCCGGTGTCCAGTATCCACGCTCTGCCGTCAGGATGCTGGCTATTGCCGCCCGTAACCATGAAGGAGAGTTGCTGGAAGAGCCCGTATCGCCCTGCGGTTCCTGTCGTCAGGTGATTATCGAGACCGAAACGCGATTCCACCAGGAAGTACGGATATTGCTTTATGGCAAGAAAAGAATCTATGTGACAAACGGCATCAAGAACCTGATGCCCCTTTCATTTACTGAGTTCTGACGCCGGCTACTCTTGTTCCTCCTTCTGAGTCTTCACCTCCGGATAGCAGCCTTTGCCCTTTGCCGTTGAGAGTGAATCGAGGTGGAAGTCGTATTTGAAATCCTTTTCGTCGATTAACACGAAATGCTGTTTCCCCTGAATGGTGTCCTTCGGCGTTTCCCATATAATCTGCTTGAAGCTGATGGTATCGTCCTTGACGGCTGGTGTACGCAACAGACAGTCAACAAACTGGTATCGTATCAGGTTGGTATCGTTACGCTCAACCATTACCACATCGTTTTCGTAGCCTGTAATAATGGAATTACTGCACTTTAACCTCATAGGAGCATAGTCGGAAAACACAAGGGCAGCGCCACGATTGGCAATAAATGGATAGAACTGTGCCAGCGTGCAATATTCAATATTGGCATAGCCGCCATAGAGTGCCAGACAGTCGTTAGCGGTATTGGAGAGCTGACAATAATAAAGCCCGATGTTACTATTATAGGAAAGTACTCCGTAGCCGTCGGCATTATGAATCTTGCAGCGTATCATGGTCAGCCTCGGCGAAAGTGTGTCAATCTCGGCAAAATCCTCCAGCACAACGGCATCCACAGCATTACGTATCTCTGTGTCGGTCATCACGTTTTGAGTAGAAGTGCGCTCAAAGCTGATACCTCGCCACTGGCCGCTCACTCTGTCGTAAGGCAGATTTTCAAACATGTGGTCGAGCCTGTCGCCCCGCATCGTCACGTTTTCCGTCTTTAAGGTGCCACCAACGTTGATGCCAGCATTGTCGTGGAAGTAAAGCGTCGTGTTGCGCAACGTCAGCACCGCTCCGCTGTCGACTTTGATACCCTCGCCATAGACAACCATTGGCTTGGATGATTCAATGACGGTATCTGATTCGATGGTCAGGTTGGATACGGAGATGGCATCCCATGTATAACAGCGCAGGTTCACCTGCTGCACTACCCCACTCTCTAACTGAAACACAAGATCGTCTTCTATCAACTGAACGTCCTGCTGCTTGTTTTCAGGAGCTGTCAGTTCAACAAACACATGGATGCTGTCGCCTTTGCGCACTTCAATGTCGTTGACCAGCGAGCCCATCGTGTTGTCAAGGTAGGAGCCGTCGACATTGACACGGAAGCCCGTCTGATTGCCTTTCTTCAAACGGATGGTGCTGAGCCGGATGCCGTCGCTGGAGTGGTTGAACACCCAGAACGCATAGGTGGGCGAGGCTACCGTAGAGAAAATGGTGTCGAGCTCAATCGTGTCGGCCTCGAAGGTCAGCAGGTCAGATCGGCTCGTAGAAAATGAGTCGTTGTCAGAGCAAGCCATCATTAGGCCTGCTAACAGAATTATCACATATAAGCACAAATGCTTCATCTTAACATTAAAACGCAGGAGTCTGCATTTTATTGTACGGTCATGAAGAATAAACATTAACCATCGCTAACGACAGCGTAGCCACTCCCCTCCCTTCAAAGGGAGGGGCAGGGGTGGGGTCTGTAACTTTTTGCAAGTGAAGAAGATACTGACCCCACCCCTTCCCCCTCCCCTACATGGGAGGGGAGTGGCTGCGCACTGATTAATGAGGCTGCAGTTCATTTGATGGCTATTTAAAGTGGGCGTCAGTCCTTAAACCTGTCGCCCCAACAGCTGATCATCCGCTCATAAAGCTTCTGCTCTGAGGGCGAGTGCTGGGCATGCCATATCCGTTCGTTCACAAGTTCGTCGGGCAGGTATTGCTGTTCTGTGAAGTGACCAGGATAGTCGTGCGGGTACTTGTAACCGTCGTGATAGCCCAGTTCCTTCATCAGCTGGGTAGGCGCATTACGTATGGGCAGCGGAACGGGTTGGTTGCCAGTTCGGCGCACCAGGTCGAGGGCGGCATCGATGCCTAAATAGGCAGAATTGCTTTTTGGCGAGGTGGCCAAATAGACGGTACATTCTGCCAACGGTATGCGCCCCTCGGGCCAGCCAATCTTTTGAATCACGTCGAAGGCCGTATTGGCCAGCAATAGCGCATTGGGGTTGGCCAGTCCTATGTCCTCAGCGGCTGATATGACAAGGCGACGGGCTATGAACTTCGGGTCTTCCCCACCCTCAATCATACGCGCCAACCAGTAAAGGGCCGCATCAGGATCGCTGCCGCGAATGGATTTGATGAAGGCCGAAATGATGTCGTAGTGCATTTCTCCATCCTTGTCATAAGCTAAAGGATTCTGTTGCAAACGGGCAACGACGACTTCGTCGGTTATCACGACCTTTTCAGAGGAATCGGCCTCCACTACCAGTTCGAGAATATTGAGCAGCTTACGGGCGTCGCCTCCGCTGAAGCGCAGCATGGCGTCGGTTTCCTTTAACTCAATTTGCCGCTCCTTCAAGATGACATCAGTATGGAGAGCCCTGTCCAACAGCTGCAACAAGTCATCCTTCTCCAACGATTTCAGCACGTAGAGCTGACAACGAGACAGCAACGGACGGATGACCTCAAACGACGGATTTTCGGTCGTAGCACCTATCAATGTCACTATGCCGCGCTCAACAGCCCCCAGCAGCGAGTCCTGCTGGGACTTTGAGAAGCGGTGGATTTCGTCTATAAATAAAATAGGTGAAGCCTCATTAAAGAACCGGCCCTTCTGCGCTTTCTCTATGACGTCGCGTACATCCTTGACGCCGCTGGTGACGGCAGATAGTGTAAAGAACGGCGTTTCCAGCTTATGGGCAATAATCTGTGCCAGCGTGGTCTTACCAACTCCCGGCGGTCCCCATAGAATAAACGACGCTATGCGCCCTGAGTCAATCATGCGACGCAGGACTGCCCCTTCGCCCACCAAATGGCGCTGCCCGATGTAGTCATCGAGCGTACGGGGCCTCATTCTTTCTGCTAACGGTTGTGACATAGGTATTAACAACGTTAAGATGCCTCACGCATTCTTCTTCAGTTCTTCAATCATCTCATCAATGCGGCGAAGTTCCTGTGGAATCTTGATAGCCTGTGGACAATGAGGCTCACACTGGCCGCACTGGATACAATGGTCGGGCTGACGGTCACGCGGCACTACCCGGTCGAGTGAGATGAGATACTGGCGGCGATGCTTACGGTATTCCGAATCGCCGATGCCCATCGGCAGCGAGCCCTCGTTCTTACATTTGTTGTAATGAACGAAGATGGCGGGAATATCGATGCCATAGGGACAGGGCATGCAGTACTTACAGTCGTTGCAGGGAATGTTTTCAAGGCCAACAATCTTATGGGCAATGCTGCCGTGAAGATATTCCATTTCATCTTCATCGAGCGGATCCAACGGACAGTAGCTGAGCAGATTATCCTTCAGATGTTCCATATAGGTCATACCGCTAAGCACGGTGAGAACGCCCTCGGGAGTGCCTGCATAGCGGAAGGCCCACGATGCTACCGAACGCTCCGGCGCACGCTGCTTGAATTCCTTCATGAGATACTGCGGCAGTTTCACCAGACGACCGCCAAGCAAGGGTTCCATGATGACAGCAGGAATGCCACGCTTATGCAGTTCGTCGTACAGATAATGGGCATCCACGTTACGGTTGTTGATTTCGTCGGCAAAGTCCCAGTCAAGGTAGTTGAGTTCTATCTGCACAAAGTCCCATTGATACTTGTCGTGAAGGGCCAACACTTGGTCGAACACATCCTTAAAACCGTGAAACGAGAAGCCAAGGTTACGAATGCGGCCTGCCTTGCGCTCTTCCAACAGGAAGTCCATAATACCATTGTCGACATAGCGACCGTTGAACTCATCCATACCTCCGCCTACAGCGTGAAGCAGGTAGTAGTCGATATAGTCGACCTGCAGTTCTTTCATCGAATTGCGATACATCTCTATCGCCTTCTCACGCTGCCAGTAGTCGCGGTTGAAGTTTGAAAGCTTGGTAGCCACGAAATATTCGGAACGCTTGTGGCGACTCAAGGCAATACCCGTACAGCGCTCCGACTGTCCCTGACAGTAGACTGGGCTGGTATCGAAGTAGTTGACGCCATGCTCAATGGCGTAGTCCACTTGACGGTTGATCATGTCCTGGTCGAACTCGTTGTCATTATCGACTTTGGTCGGCAGGCGCATCATGCCATAGCCTAACAACGACACTTTCTCTTTGGTCTTGGGATTTTCGCGGTAGGTCATTTTCCCTACAGGCGGCTCCACCTGATTCTTATATTCGTCGGTTACATCCTGACTCACGTTCTCTTTGCAGCCAGCCATCACGGCAGCAGTACCCACGGCACCAGCACCAAACAGCTTAAGGAACGAGCGGCGACTTATATTCTTACTTTCCATCATCGTCAATAGTTCAATAGTTAACAGAAAACGTAAAATTGTTAAATAGAGCGGTGTACCTCGTGTCCCTCAACCATAATTGCCGAGAATGGACGGGCAGGACAAACATACTCACAGGCGCCGCAGCCGATGCAGGCCTCTTCATTGACAGAAGGCACCCAGGGTGACTCGTCGTCATCCTCACGCAGGGCCACCATTTCAATCGCGCCGGCAGGACAGTGGCGTTCACAGTTGCCACACTCCACTCCGTCGGTCACAGCGACGCAGTTTTTCTGTATAAACACGGCGTGGCCAATCTGAATGGACGACTTCTCTGCTTGGTCGACCAACTTGATAGCACCAGCAGGACAAACCTCAGAACAACGGGTACACTCAGGACGACAGAAACCGTGTTCGTAGGACATAACGGGCAGCATCAGGTGCATCAGGTCATTGCTGGGACGCAACACGCCATTAGGACATTCCGACACACAGAGCTGACAACCCGTACAACGCTTGGCAAAATACTCAAACGACAATGAACCCGGCGGCGTCAGCGGCGTCTGACGTTCAGGAGCCACCTTGTTCTCTATCTCAGCCAAGCCGCCATCCATCAGCTTCTCCTTCTTCTGAGCAAAGGCTGCAGCAGTCATCAGGGCCGAACCCACTAAGAACGAACGCTTGGCAGAATCAGCAGGTTCGCTGGATTCGGCGGCACGATCAGTCTTGCCGATCTTTCCTGAATACTTCAGCGCACCAAACTTACACTTGCTGATACAATTACCGCAAACCACGCAGCGGGAGTAGTCCACCGTATGGGTCTTATAGTCGATGCAAGATGACTTGCAGTTCCTTGAACACATGGTGCAGTTCTTGCACTTCTCGGCGTCGAATCTGACCTTTAGCCACGAGAAACGAGCCAGGAACGACAGGATGGTACCTACCGGACAAATGGTATTGCAATAGGTGCGGCCGCCTGTCCAAGCCGTCACCACCAGCACCACCAATGTGACAAGGGCAACGATGAATACGGGCAGCGACTTCATCCATACGTCAACGGTATAGAAAGCATAGCTGTCGGCGCGTTCAGCCAAGAATCCCAGCACATTGTTGCCCATCATCCAAAGCGGCTGAAACAGCATGGTAGCAATGCGTCCAAACGAACTATAGGGTGCCAGCAACTGGAACAACGAGCCGACGCCAGCCACCGCAGCCACTATGAACACCAGCAGCACCGGGTAGCGCAGCCAGCGCACTTCCTTGGAATAGCTGTACTTGTTCTTCTTACGTCGCAGGCGTGCCAGCAGGTCCTGAAGGATGCCCAACGGACAAATGACACTACAATAGATACGGCCAAAGACAAGTGTCAGCACAACTAATGCAGCAATGACTATCACGTTGAGAGCCATTACAGCCGGCAGGAACTGAATCTTGGCAAGCCACGAGAGCCAGTGATGCAGAGTCCCCGTAAAGTCAAGGAACAACAGTGTGATACCAATAAACACCACTATGGCCAAAGAGGTTCTAATTTTTTTAAGCATAATAGTAATTGTTCTGTTGGGTTTGTTGCAAAGATACACATTTTTTTCGAATTACCAACATAATTGATGGTAAAAATCAAAATTTATCTGCCCACGAGCACGTTGAGGACATATGTAACACCTTCGACGGACTTTCGGAAATGGTTGAAGACCGAAGGCTTGAACATGCTGGTGATGATGGAACTGTCCTGACGGAAGTACAAGTAGAGCATCTTCTGACCGTCGTTCTTAGTCTGGTCGATCAATCGGGAACGAATGTTGCCCAGTTCTCGCTTGACTTGGTTGCTGACGTTGTACTCTTCTATCAGACTCTGGGAATGCACCAGCATGCCGTAGACGAAAAGCTGGTGGGCCTGATAATAGCCGCCATCAGAACTCTCAGGACGCGGCGTGTGGTCGAGCAATGTCTCGCAGGTGGCTGTATAACTGGCCAAGAGCGCATTAACCCACTTCATAGCATGATTAATGGCTCCCACCTGACGAAGACTGTACTCATAGGTCACGTCAGGTAGCAGGACAACTGACGAAAGGTTCTTGAACAGTGAGAAACACCACTGGATATCGGGATATGACACACCTTCGTTGAACGTAAGATTACTGTTAATCAGCACATCGCGTCGTATCAGCTTGTTGTTGCAATAGAGGAACATGTTGTTGCGAATCATCTCATGGCACATGACATCACCCTTACCACGCAACACCAAAGCATTGGATATATTGTTGAACAGGTTGCGTCCTAAACTGACATGATAGACATTGCCAGCGATGACATCGGCATCCCAATGACGCATCAGGCTCACCATATAGGTGTCGATACAGCCTGCACGAAGCCTGTCTACACCGTTGAGGAACAGTACGAAATAGCCCTGAGCCCTCTGCAGGCCGGTATTGCGGGAACGTGCCAGCCCATAATGGGTCTGATGACGGAAAATGCGGAAGATAATGTTTCCCTTATATCCGCCCACTACCCTGCGAATGACGTTGAGCGTATTGTCTGTGGAACAATCATCGACGATGATACATTCCAGTTGCATATCTGCATTCTCCTGGTCAATAATTGACTCAAGACACTGCTGAACAGAAGCTTCATGGTTATAGGCAGAGAGAATGATTGAAATGTATAGCATGCTATCGTTTTGTAATTGTTATTGGGAAACGTAGTCGAAGAAATACCAGTAAGAGTTAGCGTAGCTTTCCATGACTTTTCCCTTGCGCTCTGTGTCGTTCTGACAGGAGGCTTCCAACTTTTGAAGGTCGTTGTAGTCAACATCAAGCACGGCGTCCTTGTAGGTGATGACCGGATTGCTACGACGGTGGTTGTAGAGTACGAGTGCTTCACGGTAATGACGGGGCAGACTGTCGCTATTAATGGGGTAATAGCGACTTACCTCGCGGGCAAAAGCATCAATGTCCTTGTCGAGAAGATAGCCGCAGAGGATATAGTCGGCAGCGGCAGGAGAGGCCTGATGCGAACGGTCGATGGCAGCAAGATAATCCATGGGCTTCATAGACTGCTTGGGTTTCGCGCCGAGGTATCGATACAGGCTGTCGACTGGGTACCTCACCATTAGGACAGTACTGTCGGTAGGCAGCATGACCTCAGAAGAGGGCACAAGCGGATAATGGAACAGTCGTTCGCCCAACAGACCCTGACGTGAAAGGGCATACATCCGAAGCATCATCAGGTTGCCATCGGTTTCGTGGGAACGACTGCCGACTCGTAGGGCTTCATTGTAGTCGCCCTCGTTGAGTGCACTCTCGGCATGCATACGGAAATGGAACACGGCGTTGGTATTGCTTATCACAGCCACACCTATTATCATCAGTACCATCTGCATCATATTCGCCCAGGAACAACGTGAGAACAGTCCGGTTGGTATTCGTTGCCACATGTTCTGAACATTACGGACAATCCTCACCAAAACGTACCACCCCAAAAGCAGCAAGGGAAAGAGCCATAACCAAACACCAAACCTGATACTGAAGCCCGTGTCCTGCCCGGCAGATGTCAGTACTGCCAGCAGCAGCATTGACGGGAAGAAGGTCAGCGCATAAGCATATCGCTTCAGCTTGAGGACAGAACAGACACCCATCTGCAGGAGCCAAAGCACCAAGGTGATGATAACGGCACCCACAGTATGATTATAGGATGTTTGTCCAGCGCTGAGCACGTGCTGGAACGCGGCAAGCAAGTCGGACTGGAAGAAATAAAGCCAGAGAAACGAAAAGACCACAAAAATGAAAGCACACACGACCGCAATGGTCATGGTGCTGTCATTTCTGGCAGGATGATTATAGTTCATCGAAACTATTCTTTTAAACTACAATTCCGTTAATTCAAATTGATTAGTTTTTCTTTAACACAACAGCTGAACGCGCTGGTATATAAAGCTTTAACCACTCCTTCTTATCCTGCACGTAGAGGGGATCATAGTTGGTGATGTGGGTCATCGAGTCGTCGGCAAAGCCGTTACCGCCGAAGTCCTTCGAGTCGGTGTTCAGCACCACGTCGTACGAGCCTGTGGGCACTAAGAATCCGTAGTCGGTATAGCTGCGCGTCGGCGAGAAGTTGAACACGAATACCAAGTCACCGCGCATGAAGCAGAGCACCTGGTCGCCATCGTCGTGCCAAATTTCTGTGACGGGCGTGTTCTGGAAATTCTTCTGGCTCTTGATGACCTCCAGCATCTTGC
>JAEEGL011904188.1_pt1 | contig 10037 bp, 8 predicted proteins | sample 9134231 | NCBI WGS metagenome assembly JAEEGL01 (sample SAMN16246548, study PRJNA631951) | gut metagenome | biome: gut microbiome; feature: rumen; material: fiber-attached | host: Bos | place: Iran: Karaj | collected 2018-10 | reverse complement strand
ATACGCTGCTCAAAATAACATTCAAGGTGCAATAGATACTTATAATAAGCTTTTAATGAGACATCCTAATAATATTGAAATATTAGGCTATAAAGCCCAAACTTTATATAATGCAAAACGCTATGATGAAGCGTTAAAACAATATGAAACAATTTTAAGCCTTGATAAAAATAATAAGCAGGCAAAAGAAATGGTTGATGACATTGTTTACAACTGCTTTAACGGCGATAAATTGATTAATTATTTAGGTGAGAGTGCAAACAATAATCCTCAAAGCTATGAAGCTCAATTTAATTATGCTTTAGAGCTTCATAAAAATAAGAAATATATAGCAGCTATCGAATACTATAAAAAAGCCCAAAATATAAATCCTTCAAAAGAAGAAACATATATTAATTTGGCTCAGATATATATCGAACAAAAAGATTATAAAAAAGCTGAAGATATATGCAATCGCGGGCTTATAATGATGCCTGAAAATAAAAGCTTAAAAGGATATCTTTCGGATGCAAAAAATTATTCCATGAATAGTGATTTCGATGCCGCTACAAAATTATACGAATCGAAAAAATATAAAGAAGCGCTTGACAAATATTTGGCAATTCAAAACAGAACAAAAGAAGTAAATTTGGCAATAGCAAGCTGTTATTGGCAGATGAATGATTATGAAAATGCAAACAAATATTATCTTGACGTGTTATCTAAGGAACCTAACAATAAAGATGTGCTTGTAAATAGCGCCTATGCTTATTTTTCTTTAAATGATATTAATAATGCAAAACAAACAGCTCAAAAAGTTTTAGCTATTGATAAAACAAATAAAGAGGCGCTTGATATTATATCAAGCATTGAACAAAAGGATGTTGACGCTATTTTAAATAATGCAATTGCACATTATGAAAAAGGCGATTACAGTAATGCTTTAGGAAATATCACCAAGTTTCTGAATAAAAGACCCGATGATGAATATGGACTTTACTATAAAGCCTTAACTTTAGATGAAATGAAAAAAACAAAAGAAGCAGCCTGGGTTTATAAAGTTTTAATTCAAAAACATCCTAATTTTGCAAATGCATATTATTCACTTGCGGTAAATCTTGATAATTCCGAAAATTATAAAGATGCCGTAACTTATTATGATAAATTTGTTAGTCTGTCAAAAGAAAAAAATGATATGACAAATTTTGCATCCAACCGTGCAAAAGAATTAAAAAAATATTTAGGGCAGCTAAATGCCAAAAAATAAGCTAAATATTAATGATATTAAGGTTATTCAGGCACCTTTGGCAGGAATATCTGATATTGTATTTAGAGGACAGATTAGAAAGCATTCCCTATCTTGTCTTATGACAACAGAAATGATTTCATCCGAGATGCTTTGTAATAATCCCAACCCAAGAATAATTCAATTTGAGGAATTTGAATATCCTTTGTCATTTCAACTTGTAGGGCATAAGGTTGACAAAATGGTTAAAGCCGCAAAAATCATATCACCCTATGCCAGCATGATTGATATTAACTGCGGATGTCCCGTTAAAAAAGTTGTTGTATCAGGCGACGGTTCGGCCATGATGAAAACACCTAAATTGGCCTGCGAAATTTTATCTGCCATAAAAGAAGCAACGAATTTGCCCGTCAGTGCAAAATTCCGCCTTGGCTGGTCTAAAAGTCAGGAAAATTTTATTGAATTCGGAAAAGCCCTGCAAAATGCAGGAGCAGATTTTGTAACACTCCATGCAAGAACAAGAGCGGATATGTATCAGGGAAGTGCCGATTGGAATAAAATAAAACTTCTTGTTGATGAACTCGATATTCCTGTTTTTGCAAACGGAGATATTAAAACGCTTGATGATGCCAAAAAATGTCTTGAATTAACCAATGCAAGAGGGGTTTCAATAGGAAGAGGCATTATGGGAGATTTTACCCTTCCATACAGAATTGAAAAATATATCAATGAAGGAATAATAATACCTGATCCAACATTGGAAGAAAGGATTCTTATGTTAAAGGAACACCTTCATCTTGAAGTTTTGAATATGGGTGAAATAAATGGTGTTAAATTTATGAGAAAATTTTATAATTACTATATTTCAAGCGTAAGAAATGCTTCAAAATATCGCTCTGTATTGGTAACATTAGATAACGAGAAAGAAATTAATAAAGTTTTAGATGAAATATTACTTATACATTCTAAAAACCTTGTCTGATACCTTATATACGGGTATTACCAATAATGTTTTAAAACGCTACGAGGCACATTTGAATGGTAAAGGTGCAAAATATACAAAATCTCACAAACCTAAAGAACTTGTGTATTTAGATGTTTTAGAAGATAAACCCTGTGCTCTTAAAGAAGAATACAGAATTAAAACCCTTTCAAGAAAAGAAAAATTAGCATTAATTGAAAAAAATAAAGCAAGAACCAAAAAAATTTATAGTATAATTGAAGAAGAATTTAAAAGAAAAAAGGTAGAAAATGAAATCACCTAAAGAGTTAAATTTAGAACAAAAAATATTGGAAAAGTTAACGCATTATCCAAAATGTCTTGAGCTTGTTGAATTTTTATTTGCATCAGAAGAGCTCCAAGTAATGCAAGATTATGCAAATAACGTTTCAATAAAAAGATTGGGATACAATGACCATGGACCTGTTCATATGCGCCAGGTTTGTAACAATTCAATCAAAATGCTCAATATTCTGCACCATGCCGGAATTAAAACTTCATTGGAACAGGAAGAAATAGGTACATTTGAAGATAGCATGTGTGCAATTATTTTATCAGGTCTAATGCACGATTTAGGCATGATGATAGGACGAGATCAGCATGAGGTAATGTCCAGCATGCTTGCTCAACCTATGATAGACAAGGCTTTAATGAAAGTTTTTCCTGAAGATATTCAAAAAAGAACTATTATTAAATCTTTGACTACAGAAGCAATTTTCGGACATATGTCAAACCATAAAATTCATTCAACCGAAGCAGGAATTCTTTTAATTGCAGATGGGTGCGATATGGCAAAAGGCAGAGCAAGAATACCTCTTTCCATAAATAACACTCCAAAAGTTGGTGATATTCATAAATATTCTGCTTCTGCAATTGAAAGGGTAAGCATAAGACCGGGAGAAAGAAAACCGATTAAAATATTAATTGAAATGTCTGCAGAAGTCGGTTTCTTTCAGATAGAAGAAGTATTACTTACAAAGGTTAATTCATCTCCGGCAAAAATATATGTAGAATTATATGCAGGTGTAACCGGTCAAGAATGCAAGTGTTATTTATAGATGTCGATTAAAGATTTAACAAAAGATAATCCCTTAAAGCTGATTTTAGCTTTTATGTTACCTATTTTTATAGGTAATTTGTTTCAATTGCTTTATAATTTTACCGATGCCGTAATAGTAGGACGCGCATTGGGTATAGCAGCATTGGGCGCTGTTGGAGCTACAACTCCATTAATTTTTATGGTTATAAGTTTTGTTTTTGCCACAACACAAGGCTTTAGTGTTGTTCTTGCTCAAAAGTTCGGAGCGGGACAAAATGATTTGGTTAAAAAATCCTATACTTCATCAATAATTTTATCGGGCATGTTAACCGTTATTTTAACTTTACTTATTGTGCCAAATACCAGAAACTTATTGCTTTATTTAAACACTCCCTTAGATATCATTGATATGGCTCAAAGTTACTTAGCTATTATTTTTGGAGGTCTTTTTGCAACAATTTTTTATAATATGTTATCTAACACCATAAGAGCCCTCGGGGATTCTAAAACACCTTTATATTTTTTGATTTTATCTTCAATTTTAAATATTGCCCTGGATTTATTATTTGTTGTTAAATTGAAATTTGGTGTATCAGGTGCAGCATACGCTACAATCATATCTCAGATAATATCGGGGGTTTTGTGTTTAATATTAATGCAGACTAAATTTCCTGTTTTAAAATTAAAGTTATCCGATTGGAAAACAAACCCTTCTTTTCTGTATGAACATATTAAAATAGGTATCCCCATGGGAATACAAATTTCAATTCTTTCTATGGGAAAAGTTATTTTGCAGTTTGTTTTAAACGGATTCGGAACAACTGCGATTGCTGCTTTTACGACAGGCATGAGGGTTGATCAGATTTTTTATCAAATATATTTGGCTCTTGGTATCACCATGGCAAACTATACCGCTCAAAATTTTGGCGCAAATAAAATATCAAGAATAAAAGAAGGAGCCAAGATTAGCATAAGGTTAGTATTTATAATTACGGTGATTTCAATTTTAATATTAGCTTTATTCTCCGAACAAATTACATCAGTATTTATGAAAGTGCCGGATAGTGAAGTTATTAAACTTGCTTCATTATACCTTCATATAATTATGATATTTTTGTTCTTCTTGGGAGCTTTGCTTGTATACAGGAATATTTTGCAAGGAATAGGTTCTGTCGGAGCACCTTTATTATCCGGTTTTGTAGAACTTATTGTAAGAGGTGCAAGTGCAATAATATTAGCTAAATATTTTAGTTTCGCGGGCATATGTTTTGCAACGCCTTTAGCATGGTTATCGGGTGCAATAGTTCTATTTTCAGGATATAGGCTAAATTTATACAGGAATTTGAAAAAATCAAAAACAAAGAAAAATGGCATCAAAAGAATTAACAGAAGGTAAACCCTTAAAATTAATATTACTTTTTATGATACCTATATTTTTAGGTAATTTTTTTCAGCTTTTTTATAATTTTGTTGATGCTCTAATTGTCGGCAGATTTATCGGAATTGATGCCCTTGCGGCAGTTGGGGCTACAGGTTCTTTAATATTTCTGGTAATAAGTTTTGTTTTTTCATCGACCCAAGGTTTTAGTATTGTTTTATCTCATAAGTTCGGTGAAAGAAATTATGATTTGGTTAAAAAATCTCTTGCATCATCAATTATTTTATCGGGTATTATAACAATCGTTTTAACCCTAATTTCAACTCCTTTTTCAAGAATTCTTCTTGAAATATTAAATACCCCCTCTGATATTATAGATTTAGCTGAAAAATACTTGTTTATTTTGTTCCTTGGTATTTTTGCAACGGTATATTATAATGTTTCATCTAACTCAATAAGAGCCCTCGGGGATTCTAAAACACCTTTATATTTTTTGATTTTTTCTTCAATTTTAAATGTTGCGCTAGATTTATTATTCGTTGTCGTTTTCAAATGGGGTATTCAAGGTGTTGCATTTGCAACGGTTGTTGCACAAATGATATCGACAATTCTTTGTATGAGCTACATGTTTGTTAAATATCCGGTTTTAAGGTTAAGAAAAACCGATTGGATTATTGATAGAGATTTTTTATATGAGCATTTAAGAATCGGTATTCCCATGGGTGTGCAGATGTCTGTTTTATCTGTGGGAATGGTAATATTACAATTTGTTTTAAACGGATTGGGAACAATAGCTATTGCCGCATATACTGTTGCGATAAGAGTTGATCAAATATTTTGTCAGGCCTATTTAGCCCTTGGTGCGACAATTGCAACATATACCGCACAAAACTACGGAGCAAATAAAATATCAAGAATCAGACAAGGGGCAAGAATTGCAATTTGGATAGTTATTGTATTAAGTATTATTTCAATTATAGTTTTATCATTATATTCTCAAGATATTGCTTCAATATTCATGAAAGAAAAGAATGAAGAAGTAATAAGGCTCGCAAGCCAATATCTTCATATAATTATGATATTTTTCATATTCCTTGGCATTTTATTTGTTTACAGAAACATTCTGCAAGGTATGGGAGAAGCAATTATACCCTTAATATCAGGAATTGCGGAACTTATTGCAAGAGGATTGGGAGCATTAATTTTAGGAAATTATTTTGGTTATTTGGGCATTTGTTTTGCAACACCTCTTGCATGGATCTTAGGAGCTATTGTCTTATTTACGGGTTATAAGGTAAACTTAAAGAGAAAAATTAAATTTTTAAAAGAGGGTTTATGAAAACGCTGATTATTTTTTTGCTATTACCAGGTTTTGTTTTTGCAAAAGAAAGTATTACGGATGTCGGAATTTCAAAAGATGCGGTATTGCATATTAATAAAAACAGAACACCTATAAGAGAAAGTTATGATGAATTTGCAAAAAGAATAACCCATCTTTTTAAATGCAGTGTTGTTTTTGCGGATAAGCAGACTCAAAATTATTTCAGAGTTGAATTTAAGCCTGACAAATACGGTTGGGTAAATAAAAAATTCGTTGATATACAAGAGATAATTCCTGAAAAAAAACTTGAAAATATTCAAAAAATTTCTTTTAAAAACGATAAGAAAAAATATCAGGTTGTAATCGAAACTCCCAAAAGAGGAATATACACTCTTGTTGAAAATAATGATAATTTAGTGTTCAGTTTATTTGATAACAGATTTAACCCTGTTTCAACCCAAGTTTTAAATATTTCTAATAAATTTAAGTTAAATGAAGAAAATGAAAATGAACTAAAAATTAATTTTTATAATGACAAAAAGCTTTTTGGCTATGGAATTGAACCCGTTGAAGAAGGCTATATATTGAATATTAAGCGTCAGCCTAAGATAAACAAGAAAAAACCTCTTAAAAATATTAAAATTGTAGTTGACCCCGGTCATGGCGGATGCGAAACCGGAGCTTGCGCTTTTGGCTTAAAAGAAAAAAATATTAATCTTCAAATATCAAAAATACTGAAAAAAGAATTGAAAAAAAGAGGAGCCAAGGTTTATTTAACAAGAAGTGATGATAGAAAAGTTGATTTATATGACAGGGTTGATTTTGCAAAAGAAAAAGATGCAGATATTTTGTTAAGCATTCATCAAAATGCCCTTCCAAATCCGAAAGACGTCTATAAAAAACATGGAGTCGGCACTTATTATTACAATGATCAATCTTTGCCTTTGGCTAAATCCATTCAAAATAGCTTACTTCAGGCAACAGGTTTTAAAGATGATAAGGTTAATTATAGATCATTTGCTCTTACCCGTCCAACCGAGCAATTAAGTGTTTTAATAGAGTGCGGATATTTAATTTATAAGCCGGAGGCGGATAAGTTGGTTGATGAAGAATTCCAAAAAATAATCGCTCAGGCAATCGCAAAAGGATGTGAAGATTGTCTTAGAGAATACTATTGAAATCTTTTGAATATTTCATCTATATTTTCTAAATATCTTTTTTGATTAAAGCAAATATTGAGCTCTTCATCATTAAGATGTTTTTTCATATTTTCTTTAAAATCGCCGTTATTATTAAACGCACCTAGTGCTTCTTTTTGAACTACTTTGTAGGCTTCTTCTCTTGTCATATTATGGTCTAATAATTTCAAAAGACAGGCTTGAGAATAAATAATACCGCCATATTTATTTGCGTTTCTAATCATGTTTTCTTCTTTTACAACAAGATTTTCAACCAAATTGGCAAATTTGTTCAACATATAATCAATTAAAATTGTGCAATCGGGAAAAATAACTCTTTCAACCGAAGAATGAGAAATATCTCTCTCATGCCACAAGGTGATGTTTTCCATGGCTGAAATAGTATTTGACCTTAAAATCCTTGCAAGACCGGATAAATTTTCACTCACAACGGGGTTTTTCTTATGAGGCATTGCAGAAGAACCTTTTTGACCGGATGAAAAGTTTTCTTCAACTTCTGCTACTTCAAATCTTTGAAGATGTCTTATTTCAACCGCAAAGTTTTCAATAACAGCACCAATTAAGGCAACTGCACCGATATATGCGGCGTGTCTGTCTCTTGCTATAATTTGAGTTGAAATCTTTGCCGGTTTTAGGCCTAAAATTGCACAGGTTTTTTCTTCAACTTCGGGATTTATATTTGAATATGTTCCGCAAGGTCCCGAAATTTGCCCTGTTAAGATATCATCCAAAGCATAATTAAATCTTTTTTGAGCCCTGTTTAACATATCAAGTAAATTTAAAAGCTTGAATCCAAAAGTTATAACTTCGGCTCCAATCCCGTGAGAACGGCCTAAGCAAACAGTATTTTTATGTTTGAAAGCAAGTTTTTTAACGACATTAATTAACTTATCCAAATCGTCATTAATAATTTTGGATACATCTTTTATTTGAAGCGCAAATGCAGTATCTATAACGTCAGATGACGTTAAACCTTTATGAATATAGGGAGAATATTTTTTTCCAACATTTTCATTAACGTTTTCCAAAAATGCTATGAAATCATGGCGTGTAATGCGCTCTATTTCATCAATTCTTTTAACATCAAACTTGGCCGTTTTTTTAATATTTTCATATACCTTAGAATCAAAATTTCCCAATTCGACCTGAGCTTTAATTACTGCAAGCTCAACTTCCAAATAATACGTAAATTTGGATTCTAAGTCCCAAATAGCAGATGTTTCTTTTCTTGAGTATCTTCCAATCATACTGAAATTATAGCATAACAACTAAATTTCGTTCAAAATTTTCACTTAAGGGCAAGTCATATTTAATTACTTTAAATTTCGACTTCGGATATTTTTTCTTAAATTCTTCTATTTCTTCATTGACCGTTTTTGATTTATAAATTAAAAATTTAGTATTTTTTCTGATATGTTTTTTAGATAATTCATAAATATCAAGCATTTTGCCAACCGCTCTTGATACTATTAAATCAACATTCAAAGGCCCTGTTTCTTCAATTCTTGAATATATGATATCTAAATTTTTTAGGTTTAATTGTTCTTTAATTTCTTTGATAAAATTAATTTTTTTAATTCGAGAATCATTTGCAACAATTTTTTTATCAGGAAAACATATTGCAAGAATTACGCTTGGAAAGCCGCCTCCTGTACCAACATCTAAAATATTTTTTTGATTTTTAAATTCATCCCATAAGTTAATGCTTAAAGAATCAAATACGTGTTTTTCAAACAACAAAGAAATATCATTTTTACTTATTAAATTCGTATGTGAATTATATTTTAAAAACGCTTCTTTCCATAAATTTAATTTTTTTATATTTTCAGAAGTTAAATTCAGGTTTATTTTTTCTAATGCATCATAATTCATCATATTTGCTCGCTATTATATTAAATCCTGTAGAATTTAACCTCATTTTTATATCTTGTATGCGAGAATTTATTCTTGCTATATTTTCATCTTTTGAATTATTACCTAAAACTTTTTTTGCACTAAAGAAGTATTCAAGAGCATGCTCATCTTCGCCCTTATCATAATAATATTCACCTGCTTCAAAATATACCAATGCAATTTTGAAGTTGTCGTTCAATTTGTTTGCACTATCAAGCGCTTGTTTATAATAGCTTACCGTGCTGTTTGAACCCAATCTTGAATACAGTTTGGCAAGCTCTTTTTGGGAATAATACATATTTTCCAAATCATTGTTTTCACTATCATAAGATAATGCCAATTTCAAAAATTCGCTTGCTTCCTGATAGTTGCCCATTTCAATGTAAATTGAAGCTAGGTTTGTTAGAGATATTGAATAATAAGGGTTTTCATCGTGTTCGCAGCTAAGAGTATAATTCTTTTTATAGTAGTTAATTGCTTCTTCAACATTGCCGTTTTCATCATATAAAATTGCAAGGCGATAATAACTCTTTGATGCCAGTTCTTTGTTGTTGCCCAAAGATAACGATAAAGCGTTTTGATAATTTTTTGATGCTTCTTCGATGTTACCTTGAGATTCTTCAATTTCACCAAGTTCTATGCTTGCTATTGCTCTATATTTATCCGAACATGCATCGTTAAGCGCAATTTGTTTAAATTTTTCTTTTGCGACATCGATTTTATATTGTTTTTTGCTTAATTGTGCGCTCAGACATTGAATTTCACATGTTCTTATATCCTGTGTTTTAATTGCTATATCTAAGCTTTCTTTGTAATATTGCTGAGCATTTTGATATTCATTTAACGCTTCATAGTTTTTTGCAAGCAGAATATAAATTTCGATTTTAAATTCATCATCAAAATCCATGTTCATTGCACGCAATAACTCATCATTAGCTTCTTTATATTGGTAATTTGAGGATAATTCCCTTGCGTTGTTTAT
>JAEEGL011379585.1_pt1 | contig 10037 bp, 8 predicted proteins | sample 9134231 | NCBI WGS metagenome assembly JAEEGL01 (sample SAMN16246548, study PRJNA631951) | gut metagenome | biome: gut microbiome; feature: rumen; material: fiber-attached | host: Bos | place: Iran: Karaj | collected 2018-10 | reverse complement strand
CTTGAGTTTATACCGGCCCCGCCGATGTGACGCTTGTTTTCATCAGGGAGCTCATTCGGATGCTCCTTATGGAATTCGTAATCCTTTCGGATGCCGAAAGCCTTGAGATTTCCTTTCTTGTCGACTATCGGCATGGGATTGAGCTTGTTGTCCCAGATGATGTCGTTGGCTTCCGACAGCGAGATGCCGTCCTGCGCCGTGACCATCTTCTTTAACGGGGTCATGAATTCTTCGACCTTCGTATCCATCGGTGTGCGGGAGGTGCGGTAGTCCCTGGAAGTAACGATGCCGAGAAGTTTGCCGCTTCCGGTACCGTCATCCGTAACCGCGATCGTGGAATGGGAAGTCTTTTCTTTCAAGACAAGCACATCTGCCAGAGTGGCATCCGGCTTGATGTTGGAATCGCTTGGTACGAAGCCGGCTTTATAAGACTTTGCTTTGCGGACCATTTCTGCCTGCGAAGCGATCGGCTGGGCACCGAAGATGAAGGAGACACCGCCTTCCGCTGCCAGTGCGACCGCCAGGTCGTTGCCTGAAACTGACTGCATGATCGCCGAGACCATCGGGATGTTCATGGTCAGAGAAGACTTTTCTCCTTTTTTAAACTTTACTAAAGGGGTACATAATGAGACGTTGTCCGGGATACATTTCTTGGTCGTATGTCCGGGGATCAGAAGATACTCATTAAAGGTATGAGATACTTCACTTAACAGTTTTGCCATTCATCCTCCTTTTAAAACGAATGATGCTTCAGCTTAAACTGAAGTATCATTTTTTGTTTTTCTAAATTATATACTATTAAGCCTTCGCTTTATCACCGAGTGTAAGGATCAGATTCAACAGGATGCCTGCGATCGCCGCACCCGCAACGCACGGAACGTTCAAAGAGAAGAACGGGATCGTTCCGCCGAACGCATACTGACCGCCCAGGCCGATGATACAGACCAGAGCGATGACGGCGATGTTCTTGGAATCGAACATCGAAACTCCCTTGTCGATCAGGATCGCGATACCCTGTGCTGCGATCGCGCCGAAGCAATAGACTTCAATGCCGCCGATCACTGCCAACGGGATGCCATAGATCACCTTGATCAAAGGTGTGAAGCAGGATACGACCATCGCGATGATCGATGCGACCGCAAGTACCGGTACGGAGAAGACTCTGGTGATCGCCATCGTTGAGATGTTTTCGCCATAGTTTGTTCCGGCCGGACCGCCCACGATACCTGAGACCATATCACACAGACCGTCGCCGACCAGGTTGTCGCCCAACAAAGAGACCATATCATAACGGCCTTTGCCTTTTTCCCTGGCGACATCATTGATGTAGATATCCAGCTGATAAATATGTGCAGTGGATTCCGGTATGGTCGCAATAGCGATCGGCATGATGCCGATGAGTGCCTGCGCGGAGAACCTCGGGAAAGTGAATGCCGGTAAGGCGAAGAAGGAACCGTCTCCGAGTCTGAAGGAAGATGCGGCCAGTGCTTCCGCCGGAACGGAACGGAACAGGTTGATGCCGCCGACAAAATAGATCAGCGCCGCACATACGCAACCCGTCAGCACACCCAGCAATAACGGTAACTGTGATAAGAGACCTTTGAGATATCTGGAATAGATACAGGTCGACAGGAAGGTGATGATGCCTACGCATAGCCAGGCAGTCGCGACGGAACTTCCCTGCGTGACATCGAGTCCGTTGATCGAAGAACCGATACCCAGGAAATCGTTCATCGCAGAGCCGGCCAGTGTCAGACCGATGACCATGGAGACTGAGCCGGTGATGGAAGCCGGAAGGAACTTCTCGACTTTTTCCGCGCCGAACTTTTTAACGATCAGTCCTGCAGCGATCGAAACGAAGCCCGACATGATGATGCCGAACTGCGCTTTTGAGATCAGTTCCGGCGGTAAGATGCCGGTCGCCTGCCAGGCGGCGATCTGTTCGGCCGAACCTTCTGCCATTGCCATGGATGAGACGGCGGACAGATAAGCGAAAGAAGAACCGTAATAGAGCGGTATCCTTCTCTTTGTGATCAAAATAAAACACAGGGTCGCAAGTCCGGAAGCGAAAATCGTCGTAGAGACTTGAAATCCTGTGATGAGAGCGACAGTGATGGTGGCAGGAAACATGACGATGACCTGCTGAAGTGCATAAAGAAGCAGTTTCCCCAATGATGGAACTTCATCCGGCAAGTAACCGATCTTCTGAGACTTTACTGACATAAATTTCCCCCTTTTTTAAAGAAAAGATCCCCTTATTTCGGAGGATCCACACCTTTTTCGGTCTTCTTCTCCGAAAAATCCTATTTGAAACAGAATAACAGATAAATCCGGCCAATTCAATGTGATTTTTGGAAAAAAAGAAAGTTTTAAAGTATAGTTATAGTTAAGGAACTAGCCCCTTGCCGAAGCGTTCGACGGGGCTTTTTTAATCGATCCGCGTCCAGACGACCGTTTTTCCTTCTCCTATGATCGTGAGTGTAGCGTCATTGTCCGAGAGCAAAGCAACATAGCTCCTGAAATCGAGATCGATGCTGTTTTCATCCAGGGCCTTCAGCGCAACAAAAGGCATTGCCGGTGTATCGGGCACCACGATCACATCCAACGTGGCTTCCGGTCCCGCTGCCTCAAACAGTCTTCTGTTTTCCAGCCGGCTTTCTTCGCTCAAACGGATCCAGAAATTCGGAACGGATCTCCCGCCTTGCGAAATGATCCAGGTATAATCGTTTTGCATGTCTCCGAAATCGAGATAATTCCTTCCTCTCCACGTCCCAAAGAAGCGATGTATCAGCGTCTCTTTTTCATCTTCGTTCATATAGTCATTAAAGACAGCCTCTTCTTCGAGTTTGGCTTTTACCGCATCATTCTCCTTCATTTCTTCGATCGCGTGATCCGGCACATCACCGCCAAGAGCGATCGGATCGACGGTGATCGACATCTTTCCCTGCGTATCGGTCAGTATGACCGCTTTTTCTTGCGAGGACAGAGAAACATCCTGTCCGTCCTTTGAGGTGATCAGGGCTTCTCCTTCGATCAGCAGGACCTCGCTTCTGTTTTTCCGGGTCTTGATGACACCTGTCGTTCCCCTGATGGAAAGGGACATGTTTTCCGTTTCGAACTTCAGTTCCTCTTCTTCGCTTAAGGGTTCCTGTACACAGAAGAACAGGTCACCGCTTTGTAAGCTGATCTTAAGTTTCCTGTCGTTTTTGTTGATCGTGACTTTGGAAGACTCGTCAAGCTTGAGCAGCTTCACCCGATCAAGATCCACCCAGCCGTAACTTTCCTTTAATGTCTCTATGCCATAGCCGTCAAAAAGATTCATGCCGGCAACAGCGGCGATCTTTTTGCCGGTGTCGTTTACTTCGATCGTCCCTTCGTATCTTTCCAGTTTCATTTCGCTCGCCTGCGCAAATGAGGGGGAAGAGGAACAGGAAGAAAGGAAGATCATTATTAAGAAGATCAGGATCAGATGTTTTTTCATAGACTATGTCCTTTTTCTTTTTTCATTTTATCGGATTTTTGTGCTGTTATATAATGAAAGCAGAAGAAGTTTACAGATAATCATCATACGAATATTCTTTTTTGATGCAGAAAGGCAGATCAATGAAAACAGAAGAATTAAAACGAAGGCTCTTGAACGGATGTAAGAAGCTCAAAGAAAACGAAGAGGTCCTGACACAGATCGATTCCCATTTCGGGGATGCCGATCACGGACTGACGATGCGGAAGATCGCTGACGGGATCACGGAGGCGGTCGCTTCTTCTGACGGCCAAATCAAAGGCCTTTTTGACAGTGTTGCAGAAAAAGTGGGTCTTTTGAACGGCGGCAGTGCCGTTCCTTTGTGGAATTCCTGGCTGCAGGGGATCGCCGACGTTTCTCCGGAAAGCGAAGAAGCTTCTCTTCAGGAGCTGAAGGAGATGTTTGCCAACGGCATGGAGGAATTCGATTTCATGTCCGGTGCCAAGGTCGGTGACAAGACCATCATGGATGCCTTGAAGCCGGCCAGCGATGCGATCGAAAAAGCGGATGATGAAAAGTCGTTGTTCGCAGATGCGGCAAAAGCGGCAAAAGAAGGAGCGGAAAAGACAAAAGAATTTACAGCCAGATTCGGCAGGGCTAAGAGCTATGGCGAAAAGACGTTGGGGACGATGGACGCCGGAGCTCTTTCGATGTCTCTGTTTTTTGAAGGAATGGCTGAAGAATAATATCTGGAAGGAGAAAATGAATCATGATGAAGAAGTTTATCAACGATCCTCAGACCGTAACGGATGAGGAACTCGAAGGACTGGGGCTGGCGTTTTCGGATACCGTCATCGTTGACGGACATCTGATCATTTCCAAGGACCTGGAAAATGCCGACCGTGTCACGGTCGTGACCTATGGCGGTTCCGGACATGAACCTGCGCAGAAGGGCTATGTCGGAAAAGGCATGCTCGACATCCAGGTCGACGGCGACATTTTTGCCGCACCGAGCGGACAGCTCGTCTTCGAAGCTTTGAAGCGTGCCGACAAGGGACACGGTGTCTTGTTGCTGACACTCAACTATGCCGGTGACCAATTGGCCGGTAAGCAGGCGATGCGTCTGGCACAGAAGGCCGGAATGAACGTCAGACAGGTCATTACCGATGAAGAGATCAAATACGATCCGAACGGCGAAGACAACAAGAGAGGGCTTGCCGGTGCCGTTCCGATGTATCATATCGCCGGTGCTGCTGCCAGGGAAGGCAAGAGCCTGGAAGAAGTCGCAGAGATCTGTGAACGCTATGCGCGCAACATGGCTTCGATCACCGTCAAAGTCAGCGATGCCACCCATCCGCAGAACGGCATGAGTTTCGGCGATCTGCAGGATACCGACCAGATGGAGATCGGTGCCGGTCAGCATGGCGAAGGCGGCGGTACAAGGGTACCGATGATGTCTGCCAGAGACACCGTTCATGAGATCGCTCCGCTTTTATGCAAAGCCATCGACATCAAGGAAGGCGACAAGGCCTTCGTCATGATCAACGGCTGCGGTGCGACGACTCTGATGGAGATGCTGATCCTGTATAAGGACACGGTCGCTTACCTCAAAGAAAGAGGCATCGCTGTCGTGGGCAACATGGTCGGTGAAGTTCTGACCGTACAGGAAGCAGGCGGTTTCCAGATGAACATCGCCAAGTGGGACGATGAGATCGAAAGGCTCTGGAACACACCGGTCCACACACCTGTTTTCTTCAAAGAATAGATCGTAAAACAAATCGAAAGAACCGTCCTTTCACCGGGACGGTTTTTATATGTACATAGTGGTACCGGATCTGAAAAATGACATATAATAGATATAAGTTATTTAAGGAGGATTGTTTATGGCAGAAAAGAAAGAAAAGAAATATGTTGCCGCCAGTGAAGATAGCAAGAAAGCAAGACAGACCAAGCAGGTCCCTAACGAAGACGTCGTCCGTGCCGTCAAGGAAGCCGAACCGGTAGGAAATGCGAAACCGCTCCGTATCGGTGCCGTTGCCTTATGGGTACTGGCTCTTGCATTCGAAGTACTGGCTCTGATGGTCTTCTTAGGAAAAGTCGACCTCAGGTTCATCCCGCAGATCCCGCAGCTGATCATCTTCCTGGTATTGGATCTGATCGCCGTCATCGTCGGTGCCCAGCTTTGGAAGAAAGCCAACCACATCGATCCGGTATCTGAAGCAAACCAGTTCAAGTTCTGGCTGTGGAACAACATGGGCGTCATCGCCATGGCCATCTGTTTCTTCCCGTTCATCATCCTTGTATTGACCAACAAGGAAGCGGACAAGAAGACAAAGACGATCGCAACTGTCGCAGCAGTCATCTGCCTGCTGATCGGCGGTGTCGCATCCTATGACTTCAATCCGGTATCCAGCGAAATGAAGGAAGCCGCGATGGATGTCTTAGGCAGTGAGACGGTATACTGGACGACGTTTGGCAAAGTCTATCACACACATGATGACTGTTCCCACCTCAACCAGTCCGAGACATTGACTTACGGTACGGTCGAAGAAGCGATCGCAGCCAACCGTGTCAGACTGTGCAAGACCTGCGCAAACAGAGACGGCATCTCCGGTGTCGCTACCGAAGGAAATTAAACAAAGCCAAAACAAAACGGATCCGCCATCTGAGTGGCGGATCTTTTTTTATGACCTGATCTCTTCTTTGTGGAAGATGTCTTTTCTGGAAAAATAATAGATCAGATAGACGATCGAATTGACGATCCAGGATAGCGGGAAGGCGAAGACCGCCATGACCGGATCATTGATCGGATAAAGTGTGATATAGGCGATCCTGGTCAGACAGATCGTGAAGATTGCAATGACCAGCGGTGCCTTTGTCATGCCGCAGGATTTGAATACGGCGGTAAGCGGATCGATCGGTGCATAAGTGATGTAGGAGAACGCGATGATCTTCAACATCCTTGTTGCGATAAAAAGCGGTTCCTCATCTTTTAAGAACAGAAGAAGGATACTTCTTCCGGCGAAGTAAAACAAGACACCGAAGAGGATCGCGCCGATCGCTTCCACGATGATGGAGACCAGGGTGACTCTTCTTACGCGCCTCAGATTGCCTTTGCCGAAGTTCTGTGATGCCAGCGTGATCGTCGCCGTCGTCAAAGCATTGGAGAAACACCAGAACAAGGAATCCACTGTGTTGTAAGCACTGTAGGCCGCCACGGCATCCGTTTCAAAGGAATTGATCTTGAACTGGATGACGGCGTTGGGTATGGCAAACATCATGCTCTGGATGGCAAAGGGAAGTCCGATCCTGAAGATCTGTTTCACATCTTCTTTATCATAGGAAAAGTCTTTGAGATCTCTTTGGTATACATCGCTTGTCTTATCAAAAATAAACAGAATAATGAACGCGCAGATCGCATGCGACAAAAGAGTCGCCAGTGATGTTCCAAAGACACCCATCTTAAACAATCCGGCAAACAGAAGGTCCAGAAAGATCTTGCTGAAAGCCGTCAGTCCGATGAATAACAGCGGTCTTCTGGAATCGCCCAGCGCTCTCAAGATACAGACACCGGTTTGGTAGACGAAATAGAAAGACAGGGAAGCCAGATAGAAGTAGAGATAGGTCAGTGACAATGGTCTTGTATCTGCCGGCTCTTTCATAAGGTCGAGCCAGAAAGGGGAGACCAGGATCAGAAGGATCGAAAGGAAGATCCCCAGAAAGATCGACAGGTTGATGCCGGTCTTTGCGGACCGGTTGACCTTTTCCATATTTCCCTGGCCATAATTCTGAGCGACCAGAACGGTTATCGCCGAGGTGATGCCGCCGATGAAATTCAGTGTGATGTTGATCAGTGAATTTGCCGAACCGCCGACGGCTGCCAGTGCCTGTTTGGAGATGAGTCTTCCTAGGACGATGTTGTCGACGATACTGTAAAGCTGCTGGATGAGATATCCCAGGAAAACCGGAAAGAGGAACAGCATCATCTGTTCGACGATCTTTCCGTTCAGGATATCTTTTCTCGGAAGTCTTACGGCCGCTTTCATGGTAAGACCATTTTACGCGTGCGGGCTTCTTCCTTGCAATATTTTTTGCCGAAAGAAAACACCCTATAACAGGGCGTTCATCAGATACTCGATCGTTTCCGATCCGTCGTTCACTTTGAAGCGGACATTGGCGTCTTTGCCTAAATAAATTCCCAGGTAATATTTATACAGCTGGGCCTGTCCGATCAGGCTGCGCAGGTCCGTCGTCTTATCGTAATAGAACATGACGTCCGCACTCTCTTTTCCCAATCTGCAGATCTCGCTTTGCGAATCCGGGAAGAAGCGGTAGCCATCTTCTTCGAATGCTTTCAAACTGCGTTTTGCCTTCTTGTTTTCTTTTTCGCTTCTCGGGATATCACCGATCTTCTTGTGTGTTTCCAGCAGGGCATAGAGAAGTTTTTCTCTGCTTATCGTTTCGCTGTTTTCATTCAGTCCGCTCCAGAGGTCCTTGGAATCGTTGGCCAGGTCCAGGAGGGAGAGGACGACTTTTTCCGGTTTGAGATAGATGTAGGATTCCACGTTGTTGGAGATCTTCATCCCGCATTCGCTCAGATAGACCGGCTGAAAGAAGGTGACATCTTCCAGATAGAATGCCGAGATCTTCGCCGGCAGTTTTTTGTCTTTGGAAACTTTCCGTATCGCTTCCTTGAATTCTGTCAGGGATACGTAGCCGTTGTAGATGCCATACCTGTCCCACATCGAACGGATCGATGCGGCAGCGATCGATGACACTCTTCCGAATCCCACGATGCCTTTTTCTTTTTTCTTCCGGTGTTCCTTGTCTTTGGACAGAAAGAAAACCAGATCACCTTCACCGAAATCGGAAAAGCTGATGTTGGCAGACAAGCGCCAGAAGTTCATCGTCTTATGGTTGTTCAGGCGATGGAGCTCAAGCATTTTTGAATCGGTTACGTAAGCTATCGCGGACATATTACAACTTAATTATAACTCAGTATACTTCGTCGTATATGTAAGTTCCGTCTAAGATCGACATGAAGACTTCGCTGATGTCGTTTGCGACGAACGAGGATTTATCGACCAGATAGATCCCGAGCTCTTCGCCTTTGGCGTAGGTACTCGGGTACTTGCGGTCGAGCTCTTCGAAGACACAGAGTACCGGTACCGAGAGTACATTGCCGAAACGGTGATTGTGGACATAGATCTCGTTGAGCGCTTCCGTATCGACCTTGGAAGATTTGCAGGAAACAAACAGCAGCTTGTTGTCCTTGATGATCAGGCAGTCGATCTCGCAGCGGACAGGGTACTTGTATTTCTCGTCCGCAAAATCGATGACCGTCGACATCTTCACATCATCGAAGAGTCCCGACTCCGTGAGCTTCACATAGAGATAGTTTTCCAAGAAGGCACCGGATACCGCCACCATCTCCTGCAGTTTCCGGTTCTTGAAACGCAAGCGGCACTTGTCGTCGATCTTGAAGAGGTCTTCGATGTTTTTATAGGAGTTGTCGGAAACGATCGCGTTGCGATCGCTTTCCGAAAGCTTATAGGTATTGAATCCGAGGTTTTTGGAGGAGTTGACGATCGAATTGACCTTGGTGATGAAACGGGTGAAAGCACTGTAGGTATCGATGTTCTTTTCCACCACCTGCATCAGGGTCTCTTTCGTTTCTTTGTCCGAGACAGGCTTGTGCATGGTAGACTGTATCACGCCGCCGCGCAGCGTCAGTACATCTTCGATCTCCAGCTTGAAGACCTTCCTTGTAATGATCGTGTGGCTGCGGTAATCTTTGATGCAGTTTTCTTCATCATCGTAGTAGACGAGCCTGTTGTCGCGCTTCGATGCCATCTCAAACAGCAGCAAGGAAAGATATCGGGCACCGCCGACATCGATGATCAGATCTTCATTGTTGTCGATGATCGCCTTGATCTGTACTTCATCATCAGTCAGTTTTATGAAGTGCGTCTTTGCCTCACAATACTTGTCGATGACTTTGCGTATGTTTAAGAAATTGTTTTTCGGAACGTCATGATGGTAGACATAAAAAATCTCATCAACACCCAGGGTAAGGGCACTGACGACATTGTTCAAAGGATCCACATCATCATATACGGTCAGTATCTTATTCATCCTGGATCTTTCTTCTGTTGTCCATCGCTTTGATCAGCGTCAGATCGTCAGCATAATCCAAAGAGGCACCCATCGGCAGACCGTGTGCCAGTCTTGTCACCAGGACACCTTTGTCTTTCAGGATCTTGTCGAGATACAAAGCCGTCATCTCACCATCCATCGTAGGGGAGGTGGCAACGATGACTTCCTTTACCGAGCCATCGATCCTGCTGAGCAGTTTTTCAATATTGATATCTTCCGGATAGATCCCTTTGGAAGAAGAGATCAGACCGTTAAGGACATGATACATGCCCTTATAGGAACCTGTCCTTTCGATCGCAGCCACATCCTGGGGATAGGCGACGACCATGATCGAAGAATTGCTGCGGGTCCTGTCTTTGCAGAAAAGGCACTCGTCCTCGTCACTCAAAAAACCGCAGATCCTGCATTTTTTGATCTGCTT